>Ga0194039_1001776_pt1 | contig 11328 bp, 7 predicted proteins | sample JunL228m_MetaG_FD_148679 | JGI IMG/M metagenome (GOLD analysis project Ga0194039, IMG submission 148679) | Anoxic zone freshwater microbial communities from boreal shield lake in IISD Experimental Lakes Area, Ontario, Canada - Jun2016-L227-8m | ecosystem: Environmental > Aquatic > Freshwater >...
TTTAACTACGGCCTTATTCTGATGGTTGGGGGAATTTTAGTCATGGCGTATAATAACCTGCGGGATGAGCATCCTGAACAGGTATTTGCGCTTGTCTGGTCGCTTCTCATGCTGTTTTCTACATGGCAGCATGTCAGGTACGAATATTACCTTGCCATAAACATTGTACTGCTATCAGCGGTCTGTGTAAGTTTTGTCTGGACAAAAGGGCGGGATGATCTCTACCGGCTTGTATCCGGTATCTCCACAAATACTCGCCCCGAGGAACCAGCGGATGATGCCCCAACACGGAGCAAAAAATCGAAAAAATCCATTAAAAAGAGTGCGGGCCATCCTCGATCCAATTACCTAATGGTGGGATTGATTGTTATCATCGCTGGATTGGGTATATTATTTGCTTATACTTCGGTTTCGTTCAGTTATTCCAATGCTGTAGCAAACCCGATCAACATGAACCCGGACTGGCGTGAGTCCCTCGATTGGTTGGGGAACAACACACCAGATTCTAAAGTTAACTATTACACTATCTTTGATCCAAAGACTTTCAAATTCCCGCAAGGGTCGTATGGAGTCATGTCCTGGTGGGACTATGGGCATATGATTACTTACATCTCTAAACGGATCCCGAACGCCAATCCGTTCCAGCAAGGTGTCGCAGGAGGGACTGGAGCAGCTGACTATTTCATGTCCACTTCCGAGGAAACCGCAAATGGCATTCTTGATCATCTTGGCACCCGGTACATAATAACCGATATTGAGATGGACACCGGGAAGTTCTGGGCGATGTCAACATGGTATAACAGCTCACTTGCCACTGCCCCTTACCAGATGACACTGCTTGCTCCCTCGCAAAACAACCCCAATAGTTATGACCCAGCCCTGATGAACAAGCAGGCCTATTATCTTACAACAGTATCCCGGCTCCATAACTTTGATGGTTCAATGACCGCAGCTTCGAATGTTTACTACATCGAATATGCAGATCCGGAAATTACTCGGGTCACGCTGCCTGTAATCACGGGTGCAGAAGCAATGAATGCCTCTGAAGCAAAACGTCGCGTTGATGCATATAACCTCAAAGCACCAGCCGGATATCATGCAGTCGCACTTAGCCCTGCAATCACACTCCCAATTGAAACCGTGCCGGCACTGAGTCACTACCGGCTCGTCCATGAGTCCCCCACCAATGTCTTCAATGCAAAGACACCTGATGTGAAGTATGTAAAAGTCTTTGAATATGTCAAAGGAGCGCACATCAAGGGAGAGGGAATTATCGAAGTTCCTGTGATCTCTAACACTGGCAGAGAGTACACCTACAGACAGGAGAGTGTCAACGGAGAGTTCATTGTGCCATACTCCACTTCCGGCAATCCGTATGGTGTCAGGACTACCGGAAAATACAAAATCATCAGCAGCGGGAAGCAATACGATGTACCGGAATCTGCGGTAATGCAGGGAGCACTTATCCAGTAATTTCCTTACCCCAAATCATATCTTTCACTTGGATACGACATCTCGTATACTGTGTGGGGATTACGATAATTCAGAATCCGTTGATGACACATCCCGGATCCAACCGACACACGGACTCAACAGGAACAATTGTCGGACCGGAAATAGATCAAGACAGTGACGGATGGAGATGGGCTGATTCTCACCGGTTGCTTTCTTGACGGGAACATGGCAGACTGCGAGTATAACCCCCTGAAGCTACAAACACTTCAGGAGGTATGCGGAGATGAATTCGCGGTACCTATATTGCGGACAATAAATTGCTGAACAAGGAAGATCCTTGAACTTATCTATGGCAAGGAGGAAACCGGTTAAGATAATTTCCTGTAATCCTGAAAATTTCGCCGGGAAACTCAGAAGTACGATCAGTCATCTGACGTATGGATTGGGTACCCATGGGTTGGACATTTCCACTTATCAAAAAGAAACAGTCTACGATGTTATGGACCTTCCTAACTAGCAGATTGATTTGGTGAAACTCCTTTTCTTTCCACATTATCTTCCAGACCCCCAAAAAACCGTTACCGGTTATACACGTTGTAATAGAAACCTCCCGAGGGGATGTGATGGCTTTTCAGCAATCCAGATTACAGCTTAACTTGTCACACTTGTGCAACAGCCTCATGAGTGCGAGTTAAAAAAAAGGTGATTTGAACAAGAATAGAAAAAGCCTCAGCCGTGATTTGAACACGGGACCTGCTGATTACAAGTCAGCCGCTCTGCCAACTAAGCCACTGAGGCGCCATATACTATAATCATTGAAACGTAAAAAAGATGGTGCTCAGCCTCCGTTGTGCAAAAGATCTTGGGAATTCCATTCCAAAGAAATATCCACAGGGATTGGACAGCATCTCGGCAAGCTCATGTGCAAATACATTATACAAAAGAACGGAGATATCAGTACTAGATAATGGCTCACCTGACTGTTGACATCGGGGGAAGCCCGGGCATTAACTGCCGTGGTTTCTGCGAATATTGTTACTTTAAACACGTCACGGGAGTCCAGCCACTGGGATGCCGGTATTGCCTTCCTTTCAAGAAAGGATGCGATTATTGTACACGCGGAGTCAAGGAAGAGTACAGTGGATTTAAGGATCTTAAAACCATCGCAGATAAAGTTCTTGCAAACCTCCAGACAAAAAGGGGAGATATCGAAAGGATCACCATAAGCGGTGGCGGGGATCCAAGCTGCTATCCTCGGTTCACCGAACTTATTGAACTGCTTGGCAGTATGGAGGCACCGCTCCACATTGGATATACGAGTGGCAAAGGCTGGGATGATCCGGCAGTTGCCGATCTCCTGATCGATAATGGCCTTTCAGAAATATCGTTTACTGTCTTTGCATCAGACCCGGCTCTTCGCAAGCGTTACATGCATGATCCGACACCCGAAACCTCTTTAAATATTGTTAAACGATTGTGTGAGTCTGCTGATGTGTACGCAGCTGCAGTTGTCCTGCCGGGAATCAATGATGGGGACGTCCTTGAGCAAACCTGTGAATGGCTGGATGCCAGTGGAGCCAAAGGATTAATCCTGATGCGGTTTGCGAATGCAACTGAACAGGGTTTGATTTTGGGAAATGGTCCGATTATTAAAAACCAGCAGGTCCAGACCGTGGAATCATTCCGGGATCTTATCGCGGATTTGAGTGGGAAATTCGATATGAAAATCTCCGGAACACCTCTCTGGGATCCGGATATTGGTTCGCCATTTGCAATTATCAGCGAACCAGAACTCATACAGAAACTTCCAAGGGTAAATCGTAGGGCAACGATCGTCAGCGGGAGTGTGGCGGCACCATATATTGAAAAGATCCTCTCTGCCTGTGGCTCAAAAGTTCCCGTTGTTCCTGTGAGCAAGGAGATAGCATGTCTTATCACGGCAGATGATCTTCATCACCTCAATATATCTGCGCTTGAACGCGCGGTTATCATCCCCGGGCGGGCATTCGTGTTTGATCCTGAAGTGCAGGAAATATTGTCAGCAGATGGTGTTGAGCGTGAGGTGATCCGAGGACCGGATCAACTGACTGCGGATGCCGAAACCAGCATGGGTATGACCCGCGATCAGGTGCTCTCCATGGAGATGGAAGGCTTTGCCGAGCTCATCCAGACAATAAACCGGTACGGAAGTTAAAAAAACGTCAGGTAACTTTTTTACGAGATAAAAATCGGTCCTTGTCAATCCAAATTGATTTGAATTGTTAAGTGTCATTAGGATTGATAATTTCTCCACAGCCTAAGATTATGATGCTACAAAATCCACGGGTCATATTAAGGATCTTAAAAAAATAAGATTATATTATTGCTGCAGTGATGCCAATAACACCAGACTGAATAATGACTGCAACAGCGATAATGACACCAGCCATTTCGATCGCTACTGCAACATTGCCTTTTTTCAGCTCCTCAAATTCCTCAACGTCTTTGGTCAGTTTATCAAGAATATATAGTGCAAGGTAGATCGCCCCGACAGCGAGGACAATACCAAGGATAAGCTGGACGAATGCAAAAACGATTGCAAGCAGCCCATCAATGGATAAGATTCCTATGCTCACTGCCTTATTGATTCCAACGGAAAGTCCGGATACGCCCGATTGGACAACAAGAGCAATAGCAACAAAAACAGATGCAACAAGGATGCCGACTGCGACATTTCCCTTTGCGAGTTCCTTTTCCTCATCTATACCTTTGGTGATCTTACTGAGCACCGCAAAGCCGATATACAGTGCCACAACGGCAAAGATAATGGCAATAACCAACTGGGCCAATCCAACAACTACATTTGCAAATAGCATCATTTCACCTGAATTAACAGATGATGTTTGATTAAACGGTAAATAAATATATCGCCGCATAAAAACAAAACGGTGAAAATTCACTGGATATTAGCCAATCAGGATGATAAATCCCATCTTTCGCATGTGGTCATAGCATTTTTGGGAAATAAAAAGGCAGATAAAATGCTTAGATTTATATCTAAGTTTTACAATTATTATTTGTGAAGAGATCGTTACAATTAAAGTCCCAGGATTTCACGACACGGCAAATAGGACATCTCGGTCTAGTTGCCGGAATGATCGATGAACTTGGCATATCAACCGTAATAGACGAAGCGCTACCGAAAAGACGGGATCATGTGCTACCCCATTCAGCGGTAGTAAAAGCCATGCTCTTAAACGGTCTTGGCTTTAACGAACGGCGGCTATATCTCTTTTCCCGGTTCTATGACAATCTTGCCACTGAACAATTATTCGGACCCGGGGTCACACCGGAACATCTCAATGATGACGTCCTTGTTCGTACTCTGGATCGGATATACGAATATGGATCCACCGAGCTCTTCAACAAAATGGTCATGGAAGTCATGAAAAAATTCCAGTTTGGTACGCATCTCTTGCATGTGGATACGACCAATTTCAGCGTTCATGGCGAGTATGACAATAACGATGAAGATTTTAAAACCATTCAGATCACCCATGGGCACAATAAAGATCACCGGTGGGATCTCAAACAGTTCGTGTTGAGCATGGTGACGAACCAACATGGTATCCCCCTGTTCACTCAACCCTATTCAGGCAATGCATCAGATAAGAAAATTCTACTGGAAACAATTCAGAAAGTAAAACAGAACCTCAATCTCAAAGATAAAGCATACTATATCGCCGATAGTGCTTTTTATACGGGTCCCAACATCCAGACACTCGGGCGGCACACCTTCTGGGTCAGCCACCCTCCCGCAACAATTAATGCGGTAAAAACACTGCTGACTGCTGAAGTTCCCTTGGTACCGGGAAAAGAAGAGGGCTACTCCTTTTACAGTTGTGTCGTGGACTATGCTGGAATCCCCCAGAAGTGGGTTCTCGTCTTATCGGAAAAAGGCAGAAAAAAAGAGATGAAGACCTATGACCGGAATTTGAAGAAGCGCCTGGAGGTTGCAAGAATATCGCTGAAAAAACTGAAAGCAAAAGAATTTGCGTGCGACCCGGATGCGCGGATGGCGGCGAAACTCTGGTTTGAAGCTCATCAGTATCTGTCAGCAGATGATATGCAGATTGTAACGCAGTTGAAGAAGAAAAATGGGAAACGGGGCCGCATAGGAAAAAATGATGAGGTTAAAACTGTTTATTCTGTCGATTCACCGTGTATGGTTGACCCGGATGTTATCGAGCAGGAAAAATTTGACCTCGGTCGTTTTGTCATTGGTACAAATGATCTGGATCTTGATCCCGACACGATATTGAAGTACTATAAGCATCAGCAATCTGTAGAACGGGGATTCCGATTTCTGAAAGATAAGAGTTTCAGGGTTGCTGATGTTTTCTTGAAAAAAGAAACCCGAATCGAGGCGTTATCCATGATCATGGTTCTGTGTCTGTTTGTGTATGCTGTTGCTGAATGGCATCTCAGGTCCAAACTCAAACAAACGGGAATGATCGTGAAAAACCAATTGAAAAAGCCAATTCAGAACCCGACGATGAAATGGATCTTTACGTTGTTCATGCGTCCTGCCGAAGTTACCGTAACGCTGGATTCTCATATACAACGGTTTGTTGTGAATCTGAATCAGGAGGTTATCCAGATTCTTAATCTCATGGGGCCACCATTCGAAAAATATTATTTCGTAACACCGACCTGCGGAATATAGGTTATTCCGACACGATTGGGGAATTTCAAACCGTCATTGACAATAGACACATGCAGAAATGGATTTGTGTAAAATTCATCCGGGATATCACACCGGACAAACATTACTCTCCCGACAATGATCATCCCAAGGATAGTGGCAACCCCTTTTACCCATGTCACACGATCGATGCTGCCTTGTTAATGATCATTGGTTTGGTTGTCACTACCGTGACTTGCGTGGCAGGCACGGTTTTTGTGATTGATGCCGCTTTGTTAATGATCATTGGTGTGGTTGCCTTTGACAGTTCGGTTGAGTTTGTTGAAGATCCCGTACTGTTGAACGCTGGCAGAATACTCTCGAGGGAACCCGGATTTGTGAGGACAACTGCAACTGCCACAATCGCTATAATGATGACAATAATAATACCAATAGTAATAACAAGTTTCTTTCTGCTCCGTGGTTTTTCAAGGGGTATAGACTTATGAACAAGTGGTGACAGGGAAAGATCTTTTGGAGTGAAGATCTGGGGCACGACCTTTTTTTGCGGCTGTGCAGCTGCAGGTGCAGCGGCTGGTTGCGTATCCTGTACCGGAGCAGGTTCCAGCTGGACTGCATACAGGAGATCATGGGGGTCTTCTACAGATGAACGTTCAATGGGGGGCTCTACTGATGGAATCTTAAGATCAATTGGCCGCTCTTCTTTTACGGTCTGCACAGTTGCGGGGGATGTGGGAATGGCAATAGGAACCTGATGCACTGCACCCAGAACAATAATCCGGGAGCCGCACTTGTCGCAGAACCCTGAATTCTCCGGCACCTTTGCCCCGCACTTTGAGCAATACGTTCCCAGCGTTATAGAAGGAGACGGTTTTGGCACTGGTACATGCGCGGCGGACGGTGCAGGAGCCTGCCACGATAACGGAGTTTCTGATTTTACCGGCTGTGGCTTTGTAGGCGGCTCGTAACGTGTAACGGGTGTCGGCGGTAACGGGGATCTGGAAATCATGATTTTTTTGGGGGGCACCGGGCCAACCTTTTCTGCCGGATCTATACCGGGATTAACAGTACGGACGACCTGCTCAAAGGACGGGGTGATGTTCTCGTTTATCAATTGTATCCATTCGTTGCGTTCTTTTGCCCGGTTTCCACCACTTTCGCGAGAGAATGTCAGCACCATCTGCTTTCTCTCTCTGCTATTTGTGACAACTGTAAGCGTGATCAACGTATCGCGGATCGCATTCTCTCCTGCCTCCACGTTCTGGACCGTGACAAGCGGGATCTCTTTTTGGGACAGAATATTTTTTGCTCTGTTAATAAAGATAATTCGTTTGTTGGTGAGGATTGCCTCAAACGAGATCGATTTTACATGGACATTCGCAGTCCGGATGAGAATTCTTTCATTACCGTATAATTCTGGATCATCCATAGTTGATTATCCCCCCCCACTATTTTTCAACAGTGGGATGTTTGCAAAGAAAAATATATGAGGCTTTTTAAAGAACACCGAAAGTTGTACAGTCCCGAAATAATTTCTCATTGATCTTTGCTTATGAGAACTTGAATGTTTCATCAACTCACCAGCCAAAAACACTACCTGCTAATACCTATGGATAGTGTAAACAGGTTAGAAATGAGCTCACTCTTTGATTGCTTCAAAGACGATAGCGTTTTGCCCCCAGATTCCATTCAACGGTTTATATAAGTGATATAAGTTTGTCCGAAATCCGATCTTTCGTAATTTTACCAACATTTCCAGAGAGAATATTTTATACACTAATGCACCCTCTGGTCGGATTGGATCTCCATGATATTGAGGATCTTTAAGGAACACGGGATTTCCCGCACTATCTATGATTGTTCTATCTTCATCAAGAAAATCCTCCTGATAGAAAGGAACCGTGAATATATGTCTGCCCTCGCGTTTTAAGATCCGATAAATCTCTTCGTGTGCTTTATAGGGATTGGGAATGTGTTCTAACACATCACCCGATAATACCAAATCAACACTATCGTCCTGCAACGATAAAGTCATTAAATCCTGATGCATTATTTTGTTTACAAGATCTCCGCTTTTGTAGGAATCTCCAAAATATTCGCTACACATATAATTTTTCATATGTGACAATTTATCATGCAGAGCACCTCGTGCCTCCGTATTGTAGACAACAAAATTATCGAGTGTAACAAAATCATTCAATGAAAAAAGACGTTTTTTCTTTAAAGAACTGATCCTGTTGCAGGCTACAAGAGCAATCTGCCTCTGCCGGTTTGTTGAGTTACATTTACTACAAATACATGTTTCCCGGATATTTGCCTCTTTAACAATTATTGTGCAAAATGAGCCACACACACAACATCTGGCAAAACCTCCAAAATGTGTTCTTACCATCATTTTTTCAAACCATGACGGTGAAGAAATGTATAGCGGATATTTAATGAATTTGTTGGGTGTTTGTGTCATAGTAAAATCCTTACGCCTTCACATCAGAATCCTTTTGATCTATAGTATCATACAGCTTAAGAACTCGTTCAATTTGAGTTTTGGTAAAATTGTATGAAAATTTTTTATCGATTGCAATTAAGGAATTATCTGAAAGTTTATTCCATAATATTCCATCGTTATAGAGAATCACCACTTTTCTGGCAAACTCTTCAGGTGTATCTGCAATAAGGATATTTTTTCCGTCTGTCAGATCCATTCCCTCAGTCCCAATTGACGTTGTAACTACTGGCAGACCATGTGCCATAGCCTCAACAATCTTTCCTTTAATTCCCGCCCCGTACCTTAAAGGAGCCACTAAAGCTCTGCAGTTCTCAAAGTATGGCAATAAATCTTTCACATAACCACTGACAATTGTATCATCAGAGCTCAACGAGATGATCTCTTTTGGAGGATTGCTCCCTACAATATAAAATTTAATATCCGGAATCTCCCTCTTGATACCGGGAAAAATTTCCTGAACAAAAAATTTAACCGCATCGACATTGGGTAAGTGATCAAACCCCCCTAAAAACATAATATTCTTCCTTTCAGAAAAAGAGGTGGTGGGCGGATATATCTCGTGAATTATCGAAAGGATCTCTATCTGCAGCAGAGGGGACTCCTTTAACATGATATCTCTTTCAAAAGAACTCACAACTAAGGTAATATCACACTCTTTTGCCAGATTGAAATCCATTGTTTTCAGGGCATGAGCATTTTTCAAAATATTTTCATCGTTTTCTACAGCAGCACGTCTGAATTCCCTCAAATACTCCAAATCCACCGTATCTAAAAAAATTTTCGCTTTACTACAATACCGTTTGACAGCGGATATGTGATTTGCAGCGATATGAAACCTGCTCAAAATTACCACATCAAAAGAGTTACCTTTCCCGACCAGATAATCATGAATGGATTGAATATAGGGAGAATAAACAACTTCTACACCATATTGCTGGAGCACTCCCGCATATCCCTCATGCTGCATAAGATCATCGCCGATAAATGTTACTTTATGCCCCAATTCACTTAAGATTTTTAAGATGTTCCATATTCTGAATGATCCGGCGTCCTTATCATACGTTGGAACGTAACGATCGATTATCAGGATGCTTTTTCGCGGCCTGCCTTCTCCAACAGGATGAAGATAATTAACTGCATCAGCATTGTAATGATCACTTTCTAAAACATCTTTCCATTTCTCATAAAATTTTTGTCTGTTTATCTCCTGGTGCTTCTTCACTCCGGTGTTTATATCTGTTCCACCTGTTGCGCCTTCGAAATGAATAACTACAGATTTTGGCTGATACAAAACCCTGTATCCCAGTTTCCGTATTGAAAAACACAAATCTGCGTCTTCATAATATCCTGGTTTGAATCGTTCATCAAATCCCCCAAACTTTTCAAACAGGTCTTTTTTAACCAGTAAAACTGCCCCGGAACAATAGTCTGCTTCACGGACAAAATTATATTCTGGTTTATTGGGATCCTCGTATTTCCCGTAATTCCAGCCGGATGCATCATTCCAGATTACGCCTCCAGCTTCTTGCAACTTCCCGTCAGGATACACCAATTTTGCTCCGACGGCACCCACATTGTCTTTTAAGATGGCATCTTTCAGGGGATCAAACCAATATTCGGTTACAATCGTATCATTATTTAAAAATAACAGATATTTTCCACTACTTGCACCCGCACCTTTGTTGCACGAATCAATAAAACCCCGATTCTCACTATTTCTGATAATCTTTATATTTTTTACACTTTTTAAGAGACGGGGTGTTTCGTCCTCAGATGCATCATCCACTACAACGATTTCAAACGATCCGTGTGTATTTTTGGAGATAGACTGGAGACAATTAAACGTAAATTTCGCATTATTATGAACAGGAATGATAATGGATACTTCCGGATTTCCGGAAATGACTGGAAAAATTATTTTTTGACCTGTCCAGTCTTCAAGGGCAATCGTATTCGATACTTTTTGGATCTTTTCACTATTTACTTTTAGCAGTCTCTCGGTATTTTTCGTATATTTACGCTTGTTATAATGTATCCATAAACTTTCAAATCCCTCGTTAACAACAATTCTGCCACTTTTTATTACCAGCTCAAAGTTCTTTCTCCGGTTTGTATTTAACGGCAACAATGTTTCGATTATCTTTTTATGATAAAGCATTATCGACCACCATAAAATATCCTGTTTTGTATTACTTTTAAGGATGTTGACAAGTTCTGTACTAGATTTTTTTCTGCACGTATAATGGGTAAGACGCCCGTATTGAGAGATCTACGAATCACATGAAATAATCAGATTTTAATTCTGAAATCATCATACCTTAAACTTAAATTTTGATTATAATAAGGATCCCCGTTATCAATAATTTTTCCCCACTTCTCTCTCATATACCGGAATTCCCGTACAGACTGTTCACATTTCTCCTGCGTGTCTTCGTAACCCCTGCTGAGCGACTCATAGTGATACAATTCCGCGTATGGAGTATACACTATCCGGTATCCGAGTTCTCTGATTTTCAGGCACAGATCAATATCGTTAAAGGAAACCTTCAGGTTTTGTTCATCAAAACCACCTGCCGCTTCAAACACTTCTTTTCTTACCATCATGCATGCAGCAGTCACTGCAGAAAAGTTTTGAATGACATTTATTCTTCCGAAATAACCATTATCTGACTTTGGAAAATGT
>Ga0194039_1001781_pt1 | contig 11303 bp, 6 predicted proteins | sample JunL228m_MetaG_FD_148679 | JGI IMG/M metagenome (GOLD analysis project Ga0194039, IMG submission 148679) | Anoxic zone freshwater microbial communities from boreal shield lake in IISD Experimental Lakes Area, Ontario, Canada - Jun2016-L227-8m | ecosystem: Environmental > Aquatic > Freshwater >...
GGGAATACCTGTCAGGGCCTTGATATCGCCGTTGCGGATAGCCGTGTCGGCGGCGGCGGCCTGGGCCTGGGCCGATTCTTTCATCAGGGTGATGTAGGCGTGGACCTTGTCTTCCACCTGGTCGATTCTTTGATAGACGGAGGCAAGAATATCCGCAGCCGTTATTTTCCCCGCCCGCAGCTTGTCTTGCAATTCATGAATGGTTAACGAATAGAGCTCCATAGTACCTCTTTAGTTATTCGATCACTTTGGGAACCCGGAAGAATTCTCCCCGGGGATCCGGGGCATTGGCCAGGGATTGCTCATTGGCCAGAGACGGTTTGACTACGTCCTCCCGGAAGGCGTTATGCAGAACCGTTGCGTGGGTCATGGGTTCGACCCCTGTTGTATCTACGGAATTCAGTTTGTCCATATAGAGAAGGATGTCGTTCAACTGGGAGGTGAATTTCTCCATCTCCTCCTCCCGGAAAGTCAAACGCGCCAGATGGGCGACGTGGGCTACTTCCGCGCTTGTTATCTTCAAGATGATATTCTCCTTTTCACCTAAAATACATGCCAGAAGGGGTTTATCTGATCCATAACCCGTCTGATTATAACATCCTTTCCCTGATCGGCCTCATATTCCATTCGGTCCAGGTCGTCTTCCGAGGCATGGGTGTCTCCCCGCATTTCCCTGAGCATCGCCTTGACCGATTCCGTCAGGCCTTCAACGTCATAGCCTCCCTCGAGGACGGCGACCAGACGCCCCTGGCAGCAGGCGGCGGCGATATCCATGAGGATTCTGGTCATGCAAACATAACCCTTGGCGGTGACTCGCATGTCTCCCAGAGGGTCTTGAAAATAGGAGTCAAAACCGGCCGAAAGGAGAATCAGTTCGGGCTTGAATTTAAGGGCCACCGGCTGGAGGATGCTGCGGAAGGCCTTGACGTGGAGGGCGTCATCGGAACGGGCCTTCAGGGGGACATTGATCGTGTATCCCACCCCCTCGCCTATCCCGGTTTCGGACAGGACCCCGGAACCGGGATAGGCGGGATACTGGTGGGTGGAAAAATAAAGGACCTTTTTGTCACTGTAAAAAATACCCTGGGTGCCGTCGCCGTGATGGAGGTCCCAGTCGACGATCATGATGCGCTTGAGGCCATATTTCGACAGGGCGTAGCGGGCGCCGATGGCCACATTGTTGAACAGACAAAAGCCCGCCGCCTGATCCTTGCCGGCGTGGTGTCCCGGAGGGCGGACCAGGGCAAAGGCGTTATCAACATCGCCGGTCATAACGCCGTCGATGGCATTGAGCAAGCCGCCCACAGCGAGTTTCGCTGTATCGTAGGACTCAGGCGTCGTCTGGGTGTCGGGGTCCAGAGAGAAGTTGCCTTTACCCGCCGTGCTGGCGATGAGGCCGATATATGATTGGCTGTGGACGAGACCGATTTCCTCGGGGGTGGCATAGCGGGGGGAAATGGAAACATATTTTCCATCCATGTCCGGCCGCTCCAGCATGGCATAAACGGCTTCCAGGCGCCGGGGGGATTCGGGATGATAAAACCCTTCGCCATGTCTTAAATATCTGTCGTCACAGACAATTCCTGTTCTAAGAGACATAGGGTGAGTCCTGGTTCGTATTGTAAGTATCATCTCCTTGCAGACATAATTACTGCGCCTGTGGAGAGCGTCCCGCTTCTATCATAAAACCCCCGGAAGTGCAAAAATATTTACCATTGACAAGGACTTCACAAGCGCTATATATATCACCACTATGTTTGGTATCGGTCTGCCTGAACTTCTTGTGATAGCCATCGTGGCCCTGCTGGTCGTCGGTCCGGATAAACTCCCTGGTTTAGCCAAATCCTTGGGGAAGGGATTCCAGGAATTCCGCCGGGCAACTGATGACGTCACGGAATCCATCAAAGACACCCTGAAGCCCGACGATATCAAGAAAGACGTCAATGATTTTAAGGACTCGCTCCTTTACGGCAAGGAAGACGAGAAAGATAAAGAAACAACCCCCAAAACCCAAGCCTGAAGATCCATCATTAATATACTTATTCCATGGACCGAGCAGAAGACGATAAACTACCTTTAACTACCCATCTCAAAGAATTGCGTACCCGCCTTGTCCATATCATTTCTGGCATCGGCGTCGGGTTTTTCGCCTGCTATTATTTCAAGGAATTATTATTTAAGATCATTGCGAGACCCCTGGTGGCAGTTCTTCCGAAGGGAAGCCACATGATCTTTACCGGTCTGCCTGAGGCGTTCTTTATTTACATGAAGATCGCCTTTTTCGCCTCCCTGCTGATTACGAGCCCCTACACCCTCTACCAGATCTGGAAGTTCGTTTCCCCGGGGCTCTATAAATCTGAAAAGAAATATGTCGTTCCCTTTGTCCTGACCTCCAGCAGCCTGTTCATCGGTGGCGTCCTCTTCGGATATTTCTTCGTTCTCCCGACCGCCTTTGAATTTTTTATCTCCTTTTCATCGGAATTTTTAAAACCCATGGTCTCTTTCCGGGAGTATCTTTCCTTTACCATGAAGTTTCTGCTGGCTTTCGGTATCTCCTTTGAACTACCCGTGTTTATTTTCTTTTTAACAAAAGCAGGCATCCTAACCACCCGCATCCTCACCAGCTATCGCCGCTATGCCATTCTGATTATATTCATTGTTGCCGCCGTGCTTACCCCTTCCCCCGATGCCTTCAGCCAGATTCTCATGGCGATTCCCCTGATGATTCTCTATGAAATCAGCATTATCGTGGCCAGACGCGTCGAGAAAACAGCCAGGAAAGAGAAGGAAGCCGCTGCTGAAGGGGAGGAATCATAGCTTTATGATCCGCCTCCGCAGGAGACGCCTCTTTGGCAAACGGGGATTTGTCAGTATCCTTGCCGTCCTGATTGCTGTGATCGTGGCGCTGTTCCTGGCGGTGATGGGGTATCTCTTCTATTTCCTTTTAGGAGAGTTGCCCAGCGTTGATACCCTCAAGGACTACCGGCCGAGCATCGCTACCCGCGTTTATGCAGATAACAATGAACTGATCGATGAGTTTTTTCTGGAAGACCGGAAGATCATCAAGATCAACGATCTTCCCAAATACGTTGTCCAGGCCTTTGTTGCCGCGGAAGACTCCCGATTTTTTGAACATAAAGGACTCGATTTCCAAGGCATTTCCAGGGCCTTTTTTAAGAATCTCCAGGCAGGCCGAATCGTTCAGGGGGGAAGCACCATCACTCAGCAAGTGGCGAAAGCCCTCTACCTGTCCCCTGAAAAGAGATATGTCCGCAAAATCAAAGAGGCTTTTCTGGCTTATAAGATAGACCATTATCTGACCAAAGAGGAAATTCTCAATCTCTATCTGAACCATATCTATCTCGGCCACGGCACCTATGGCGTCGAGGCTGCCGCCCAGGGATATTTCGGGAAAAGCGCCCGTTACCTGACCCTGCCGGAGGTGGCCGTTCTGGCGGGACTTCCCAAGGCGCCGAGCGCTTACTCTCCCTTCACCCATTTCGATAAGGCCCGACAGCGGCAGGCCTATGTTCTCGAGCGTATGGAGGAAGACGGTTATATCACGAAACAGGACCGGGAACGGGCCCTGAATACCTCGTTGGCCCTGCGCTCCATCAAACCCAAGGAAAAGGTTGCCCCTTATTTTATTGAGCATATCCGGCGCTATATCGTCGAGAAATATGGCAGTGATGTCCTGTATAAGGAAGGTCTGGAGGTTTACACGACTCTGAATATTGAGGCGCAGAAGGCGGCCCGTGACGCCGTGGAGCGGGGATTGAGCGAGCTGGAAGAACGCCAGGGATACGATCGGGGCCTCGTCCAGGGCGCTCTTATTGCCATGGATGTGAAAACCGGTGCGGTCAAGTCCCTGGTTGGGGGCCGGGAGTTTTCCAAAAGCGAGTTTAACAGGGCGACCCAGTCCCGCCGTCAGCCGGGATCAGCTTTCAAGCCTTTTATATACACAGCGGCTTTCGACAAGGGCCTTACCCCTTCGACCCGATTTGTTGACGACCCGATCCAATTTCCCGATCCCTCCAAACCCGGCGGCTTCTGGCAGCCGAAAAACTTTGATGGGAAATACCATGGTCCCACAACCCTGAGAAACGCCATCGTGCAATCCCGGAATATAATAACCATCAAGGTTCTTCAGGATATCGGCGTCGATTACGCCGCCTCCTATGCCAGCGTGATGGGGATCGCCTCCCCTCTGAGCCGGAACCTGTCCCTGGCCCTGGGCAGTTCCGGTGTGACCCTGCTGGAGATGGTACGGGGCTTCGGCGTCCTGGCCAATCAGGGTAAGCGGGTGACGCCCTATTTTATCACAAAGATTATTGATCGGACCGGACATGTCTTCGAAGAGAATCAGCCCAAAGTGGAACAGGTTATCGATTCCCGGATCGCCTTTATCTCTTCCTATATCATGCAGGACGTTGTGGAAAGCGGGACCGGGAGGCGGGTCAAAAGCATTGGCCGGCCGGTGGCTGGAAAGACGGGAACGACCAACGATGTCAGGGATGCCTGGTTCCTCGGCTTTACACCGTCCCTGATCACGGGGGTATGGGTAGGCTTCGACCAGGAAAGATCCCTCGGTCAACAGGAAGTCGGGGGTCGGGCGGCGGCCCCGATCTGGTTGTATTTTATGTCCCAGGCCCTATCCGGGACACCGATCGAGACCTTTCCGGTGCCGGAAGGCATCGTCTTTGTCAAGGTGGATCCGAAAACGGGCGCCCCCTCCTCCGGCCGAGGCGCCATTTATGAGAGCTTCCTGGAAGGAACCACACCTCCCGGCGCCGTCACTGTTGACGCCGAGCAGGTAAATCCGGAGGAAATGGTGCCGAAAGAAGAGGGCGAATAAGCAGGACGCAAGACAGTCACCAGAAGCGGATGCCCTCCTCATTTCAATGAAGAAATGGTGATGTAAAAAGTAGCACCACCTATTCAGTGAACAGACACACTTAATCCTTGCAACGATCATCAGCACGGCAATTCACATCATGCGATCATTATTGAATTGACTCATCAAACGATACGGTTTATACTTTTTCGTGTTTTATAAGCGATCGGAGGTCTCTTGCCCATGAGCAAAAAACCCGCCTATGAGGAATTGGAACAAAGAATCAAAGCACTCGAAGAATCGGCGATAGAAGCCAGGCTCGTCCAAAAAGCGCTTCAGGAAAATGAAAAGAAGTATCGTCAGCTTGCTGAAACGGCCCATGATATTATTGTGACCGCAGATCTTAATTTCAAGATTACCTATGTGAATAAAGCCACTCTTAATTTTACAGGGGGCATTGATCCTGTTGGGATGAGCATCCTGGATTTTACACCTCATCATTCTCATCAGCTGCAAGTAGAAAGGATGCAGCAAAGACGTGAAGGCTTTAGCGGTGTGTGGGCGTTCGAATGGGAAATCATTCATCCCAGTGGTAATATCGCCATATTTGATACCCGATCAACATTACTTACAGAAAATGGAAAACCTTCCGGGGTCATGTATGCGATAAGGGACATCACCGAGCGGAAGAAGGCGGAAGAGGCCATGCAGGAAAGTGAAGAGCGCTATCGGCTGCTGTTCGAAGAGGCCATTGAGGGTATCTTCCGGACCAACATGGATGGTCGGGCTATCATGATCAACTCCGCCATGGCACAGATGCTCGGCTATGACTCCCCACAAGATGCTGTTGAAAAGACAACCGACATCGGCTCCCAAATCTATGCTGACCCGGAAGAACGCAAGGCGTTGATCGGCCGTCTCATGCGCGAGGGAAAGATCACGGGGAGCGAGGTTCTGTTCAAACGTACGGATGGAAGTACGCTGAAGGTAATGCTGAACTTCCGTCTGGTGCATGATAAGAGCGGCGCCCCGGCATTAATCGAGGGTAGCTGTATAGATATCACCGACAATTGGCTTGCCGAGGAGGCGCTCAAGACCAGCGAGGAGAAATACCGGAAGATCTTTGAGGATGCCATAGAAGGAATCTATCAGACAACACCCGATGGCAGGTATCTGAATATGAATCCGGCTTTTGCGCGCATGTTCGGCTATGCATCACCACAGGAGATGATCGATTCCGTCACGAATAGCAGCCATCAGCTTTATGTGAACCCGCAGGATCGGGAAGAGATAGTGAGGATGCTCCATGAGCAGGACAAAGTGGAGGGGGGCGAGGTTGAGGTTTTTCACCGGGACGGTAGCAGGTTCTGGATATCGTTCAACATCCATGCGGTGCGTGATACTTCAGGGGAAATTCTGTACTTTGATGGCACGAACATGGACATCACCAAGCGGAAGAAGACCGAGGAGGCGCTACGGGAGAGTGAGATGTTGTATACGAGTCTTGTCAATACCATCCCTGATGTTATTCTCCGCACCGACGTCAATGGAAAGATCACCTTCGTGAACGACCGGACCCTTGAGATAAGCGGATACAGCTGGGCGGAAATCGAAAGCCGGGACATATTGCTATTTGTATCTCCCAAGGACCGGGACCGGATGGTTCAAAGCTTATCACTCATGATGGAAGGCGGGCTTGGACCACAAGAATATCAAATGATCATGAAAGACGGGAGGGAAATATCTTTCGAAGTCAACGGTGATTTATCGCGGAATAAAGATGGCATGCCTTATGGAACCGTGCATGTGTGTAGAGACGTCACCGAGCGCCAGGAGGCGTCAGCATCCCTCCTGGCGTCCAAAATCAGATATCAGAGCATCCTTGAAAACACGGGCACCGTCATGCTGATCGTGGATGAGGATATGACGATTTCCTTTGCTAATGCTGAATTTGAAAAGCTTACCGGCTACAGTCGGGAAGAAGCTATGGGGAGCAAAAAGTGGACGGAATTCGTAGATAAATCAGATTTGCAGCGGATGGTTGGGCAACATGCACTGCGGCGATCGGAAGCGGGGCTTGCAAAAAGGAGCTATGAGTTCTGTCTTTTGCATAAAGACGGGGACTTGAGGCAGGTCTATCTGACCGTCGATCTGATCCCCGGAACATCCAACAGTGTGGCTTCTCTTTTGGACATCACCGAACTTAAGCGATCAGAAAGCATCATGACCACCCAGCGGGATTTGGGGATTGCTCTGGCCAAATCAACGTCGCTCCAGGATGCCCTCAACCTTTGTCTCGATGCCGCCATCAAGGCAACGGGCTTCGATGCCGGGGGGATATATATCATTGATCCGGGCTCAAGAAACTTCCATCTTGCCTGTGTGCGCGGCGTCTCCGATAGGTTTGCCGATCGTGTGAGTCATTACGCATCCAGTTCGGGGCGGGCTCAGTTTGTCATCCAGGGCAACCCCCTGTACATCGAAGGTGTGGATGAGTTGGTTGCTTATAATGAAGACGATATTATCTCTGAGGGGATAAAATCCGTTGCCGCGATACCGATCAAAAGCCAGGACAAGGTCATCGGGAGCTTAAACCTTGCCTCACACGTTTTTGACCTCATCCCGGATTACAGCCGGAATGCCCTTGAAACGATAGCAAGCCAGGTTGGGACCTCCATTGCAAGGGCACAGACAGAGGAGTCTCTACGGGAATCGGAGGGCAAGTTCCGGGACCTGGCGGAAAAATCCATGGTCGGCATCTACCTGATCCAGGATGACCTGTTCAAATATGTAAATACGGAGTTCGCCAATATATTAGGCTACAGCACTGAAGAAATAATCGATCGCATGGGCGCTAAAGATGTGATCTTTCCTGATGACCTGCCCTTAGTAGAGGATAGGCTGCGCAAGCGGATATCGGGAGAGATAAAATCCCTGCGCTACGAATTCCGCATCTGGAGAAAGGACAGAGAAATCAGGCATGCGGAAGTCTACAGTTCCCGAACCATCTACCAGGGTAAACCAGCCGTAATAGGTACGATATTGGACATTACCGATCGCCGGAAAACGGAAGAGGAGCTGAGACGGTTGAGCATCGCCATCGAACAGGCCGCGGAAGATATTATCATTACCAGTCCTGAAGGAGTCATTGAATATGTGAATCCGGCCTTTGAGAAAATAACGGGATACGCGCGGGGGGAAGCGATTGGCCAGAATCCGAGGATTATGAAGAGCGGCGTTCACGGACCGGCATTCTATGAGCATCTCTGGAATACAATCAGGGCTGGCAATATCTGGAGTGGTCGCATCACGAACCGGTGCAAGGACGGCAAACTAATCCAGGAGGATGCGACCATTAGTCCCCTGCTTACCTCGGCCGGAAAACTTACGGGCTATGTAGCCCTGAAACGAGATGTCACTGAAGCAGTCAAACTTGAGACCCATCTCCGCCAGGCCCAGAAAATGGAGGCCATCGGCACCCTGGCCGGCGGCATCGCCCATGATTTCAACAATATCCTCGGGGCAATGATGGGTTATGCCGAACTGGCAAAATTCAAGACGGTGGATGTGAAGATCTATCCATATCTGGAGCAGATTCTCAAGGCCTGCGACCGTTCACGGGATCTGGTCCAACAGATCCTCACATTCAGCCGCAGGCGGGAACAGGAAAAAAAGCCTGTGGCCGTCACCCCGATTGTCAAAGAGGCCCTGAGACTGCTCCGGTCATCCCTCCCTTCCACTGTTGAAATCCGTCAGCTTTACAATGCCCGGCATGACACCGTTCTCGCTGATCCCACCCAGATGCATCAGGTGCTGATGAATCTTTGCACCAATGCCGTTCATGCCATGCGTGAGCGGGAAGGCGTCCTGGAGGTGCGTCTTGCTCAAGATGTTCTCTCCGCAGATAACCCGGCATACCATCCGGAACTGAAGGAAGGCGCCTATTTACAACTGGTCGTCAGCGATACGGGGGATGGAATCGATCCTGCCGTCAAAGACAAGATTTTCGATCCTTTCTTTACGACCAAGGAACCCGGTGAAGGAACAGGATTGGGGCTGTCCGTCGTATACGGCATCGTGAAGGATCACGGGGGGATAATTTTTGTGGAAAGTGAACTAGGCAAAGGAACCGTTTTCACGATTCATCTACCCTTGATCGCTGCCGATGGGAAGCTTGAAGGCCAGGAAATAATATCAATCCCAAATGGGAAGGGATGCATTCTTTATGTTGACGATGAAGAGCCCATAGCCGCCATGGGACAGGACATGCTCACCTCCCTTGGTTATGATGTCACCGTCCGCTTCAGCAGCCGTGACGCCCTGGAAGCGTTCCGGGCACATCCGGAGCGCTTTGACCTGGTTATCACGGATATGACCATGCCGAATATGACAGGCTCTAATTTGGCCAGGGAGATACTGAAGATACGTCCCGGGCTTCCGATCATCCTGACCACCGGATTCAGCGAACGGATCAACGAAGAAGAGGCGAAGAAAATCGGCATCCGGGAATTTCTCATGAAACCCGTTTCTTTTTCCGGCCTTGCCCTTGCCGTGAAAAGGATCATGGATCAAGAGGAATCATAGTCGTATTGCTGACCTGTGGTTATGATAACGGACGTGACCTATCATAAGACGCGCATGGATCGCCGTATTAGTAGTGGGTGACAGCCTTGTCCAGGTCACATTGCTATTTTGAACGGCTTGAGCTTTAGATGCAGATTCAATGGCTTTGAAGATCATTATAAACCCTTTAAGTTTTTATAATACGCCCAACTCTTTGCCGAGGTCTTTAAACTGCTTTGGAAATTCAGGCTGGAAATTAAGAAACACCGGTACAGGATATGAAGCGCCAATTTTCTTCCCCGCTTCTTGAAGGGTCTGAACCAATTCTGCAAGGAACTTACCTGGGATTGAGAAGACAATTTCATCATCCTGGGTCATGGAGAAAACTCTGTTCCCTGTGCCAGGAATGGCTATCTGTGCTGTTTGTGTTTTGAAGGGAGCAAGAAGATATTCCGTACATTCAACCTTTCCTCCAAAATGGCCCTGAACACGCTTTCCCTGTCCATAGGTCCACTTGTTTGGAAAGGGATATTTTTACAGGTTCGGAGACATGAGGGGATTCGATGATTCTTTGGTAAGTTGTCTTTGGGGAGTCATGGCGATAGAAGATGGTCATTATTTAAAAAACTGCTTGACAAGGGCCAATTATTTTCGTAGGGTGCGGGCACTTTTCAACTTGAAGGACATGGAAGACAGCCAAATGAAAAACAAGGTCATTGTACTGGGCAGCGTCGTTGTAGTCATCGTACCGAGGGGGACTGCTGCTCGGTGTTTTTAAACAACCTTTAAAAACAAGAGCCGCGGGCCCCAAAACCCGCGGCTCTTTTAATTTCAAGAAGCCGCATCTCCAAAGATAGCGGCTTTTTTATTGTTTAAAAAATTATAAACATCCATAAGGGAGGTGCTTACAGTGCAACTAAAAGGTGCAGAAATACTTATCAAGGTGTTAAAGGAGGAGGGGATCCACACGATCTTCGGCTATCCGGGAGGCGTGCTTCTGGATATCTATGATGAACTGTACAAGGCCGAGATTCGCCATATCCTGGTCCGTCATGAACAGGGGGCCGTCCATGCGGCGGACGGGTTCGCCCGCGCCTCCGGCAAGGTCGGGGTGGCCCTGGTCACTTCCGGACCCGGGGCTTCCAACACGGTTACGGGGATCGCCAATGCCTATTTGGATTCCATCCCCATCGTCGTTCTAACCGGTCAGGTCCCCACCCATCTAATCGGGACCGATGCCTTCCAGGAGGTAGATATCATCGGTATCACCCGCCCCTGTACAAAGCACAATTTCCTGATCAAGCGGGTGGAGGAGGTTGCCAAGACTATCCACGAGGCCTTCCATATTGCCCGGTCGGGGCGTCCCGGACCAGTGCTGATAGATCTTCCGAAGGATGTCATGGCCGCCATGACTGAATATACAGCTCGGCCGCCGAAAAAGATCGAGGAGGAACCCCCCCGTCCCGCCTCGAAAAAGGCATTCTATGTAATGGATCTAATTGCTGAAGCTAAAAAACCGCTGATTCTTTCCGGTGGCGGCGTCATCCTTGGCGGCGCTTCAGAGGAACTACGGCAGTTGGCCAGACGGACCAGGATGCCCGTCACCTCCACCCTTATGGGCCTCGGGGCGTTTCCAGCCTCGGATCCTCTCTGGTTGGGCATGCCGGGAATGCACGGTACTTACTACGCCAACATGGCAATCAGCACCTGTGATCTCCTGATTGCCATCGGGATGCGGTTTGACGACCGGGTTACCGGCAAGATCGATCATTTCGCTCCCAATGCCAAGATCGTCCATGTGGACATCGATGCCTCTTCCATCAATAAGAACGTCATGGTGGACGTGCCTATTGTCAGCGACTGCAAGAGCGCTCTCCAGAGTTTTAACGCCCTCCTGGATCAGAAG
>Ga0194039_1001783_pt1 | contig 11296 bp, 12 predicted proteins | sample JunL228m_MetaG_FD_148679 | JGI IMG/M metagenome (GOLD analysis project Ga0194039, IMG submission 148679) | Anoxic zone freshwater microbial communities from boreal shield lake in IISD Experimental Lakes Area, Ontario, Canada - Jun2016-L227-8m | ecosystem: Environmental > Aquatic > Freshwater >...
TATATTTGATGCAATTCATACCTTTTTGGTGTGAATTAAAGAAGCAGATTCAATCTTTTTTCACCAAAGAGTTAAACAAATTGTTCTGTTTAACAGAACAATTTATCCCACATCGTTAAATTATACTATTGGTATAATTTAACCGTCAATTCCATATTTTTCCCTGTTCTCTTTAGAAATGTGCAAAACAAGGTGTTTGTATGACGACGAGGAGCATTTCATTTCCCTCAGCTTAACGACAAAGGCTAAAAGCATTAAATCCATATTTGGTGTCTCTGTCTTTAGTTTTGCCTTGAGTTGAAGGGTGATTTCTCTTGCCATACCAAAGTCGATAATGTACAATTTTTTGTCCCTATACATGTAGTTTAGAATGTTACTGTCACCCTGAAACACACCAGCCTCATCAAGTCCCCTAAATATACGCAAAATATCCCTCTGTTGAGTGGATGTCAGTTCCCCCCTCTGTTTTTGTATTTTGTCATAAAGATGGCAATCCATTTTTTCCATTATGATCGAACGGGAGGCGTAATCCACGTCTATAACAGACGGTGATACATCATATTTTGCCGCCTGTGATTGCAGTATGGCCTCACGTTGAAGAGTGTTGAGAGATTTTCTGTTGCGAAAACATTTCATCGCATATTCTGTCCCATTTCTCATTTTCACAAGATACGTGGTGCCCTCTTTTCCCGTTTCGCCAAGTTTTCCACAAATTTTGTATTTTGACTTTGAGGCACGGTATGCCTCAAAACAATCGAGATGGACTGATATTTCGTTGGCAAGATCCTCTGATTTTTTTCCGGTCGTTTTTAGGTCAAGTTCATCGGCCATGTCGCGCAAATCTGATGTGTTAAATTTTAGAAGGTTGTTAAGAGTCATTTTAGTATTTGTTGAGGAACTTTAAATCATTCGAATGCCTTTTTCTCTCTATTCATACAGGCGTAGGAACAGAACGCGATTTCTTTCCACGTTCCGTCTTTGTCCAAAACCACAGTCCTAAGTTTGACATCAAACGTCAGGGGATCCCCACAGAGGTAACATGTGTCAATTGCTGGTTCATTTTCTCCCTCTGCTGTTTTATATGATGACGGGCTTTCCTCCTTGGCTGTTTTGTATGAAGAGGGACTTCCGTCTTTTGCCGATTTATATGATGACGGGCTTTCCTCCTTGGCTGTTTTGTATGAAGAGGGACTTCCGTCTTTTGCCGATTTATATGATGACGGGCTTCCCTCCTTGGCTGTTTTGTATGAAGAGGGACTTCCGTCTTTCTCTTCTCCATCATCACCCTCTTCACCCTCCTCACTCCCCTCACTCTCCTCACTCTCTCCACTCTCCTCACTCTCCTCACTCTCCTCACTCTCCTCACTCTCCTCACTCTCTCCACTCTCCTCACTCCCTTCTCCCTCCTCTTTCCCATCCTCATCGCCTTCTACATCAGACATTAATTTGTGAGAGGTGGAAAATTTTGTCACAGCATATTTTGATAGTTTTCTTCTTTCATGGCCTTCCTCAACATTATCAACACATATTTTGCGTTTGTGTGGATCATCTTCCCCTGAACATTCGATTCTTTTTTCTATGTCATCCCGAATCACATCCATAAAATTTCTCACCAATGATGCCATGTCAATTTTCAGAGGAATCCTGTATGCCTTGCTGAACGATTGAATAAAATCCTTGTCAAAATCTTCACGAGTGTAAGGATTTTGGAAATTACCCAACATAAATTGCCTACGCAATTCTGAGACAGAAAATACAACCACCTGTCCAAAAATGTCCTCAAAAAACATCACATCATCGTCCAAATTTTCTCTCACGGTTTTGTCCAAACTGGTACAAATTTTCTCTGAAATCATCTTTGGGTCCACACGCAAATTGAGAGGAGTTTTTGCGTTATTTGCCCTGTTCAATAGGATTAACGCGATTTTTTCTGCACGCAAGACATATGCCTCTTCAAATAACGGTATGTGTGCCTCTGGTATGCTCGGATCAAGGAAAATTTCAGGAATTGCTTCCTTGTGTGAAACATTACGCAACATTTCAGGTAGGTAGAACATTAACCCTAAACGCTTCGCAAATGTCGTCGAGGGAAAATCACACATGGGATACATGGTGGAAATCACAAGGGACACCTTTGTTAAAAATTCGCCATTTGTGGTAGAATCATCAGCAAATGATTGAACAGCCTTGTGTATGAAGGCTGTTTTAGGTTGTGCGTAATCAGACACATGAGGAGCCACGTCACTCAGTGCCGCAGAGAGTGCTTCTGCAGCGATGTATTTCACACGTCCGGAAAGAGGCTGTTCAAATCCTATCAGGTTTGCCATAGATGTAACAAGGGATTCGTCCATATTAATCTCAACAGCCTCAATTCCAACAAATTTGTCAATTACACTCCTAAGTGTTTCCCTGTCAAATTTGACATATGTCCTAACAAATTGCCTTATGTTTTTATCATCCTTAAATGACAGAACATTTCTGAGAATTTTCAAATCTCCTGTGTGTAATTTGTCACTGTTGGATTCCACAACTTTTCTTAATTTTTTGCGTATGTGTTCAGTGTCAATGTCAAAAAGTTCCCTGAGTATATCACGCGGTGTTTGTTTTTCGGTTGTCATTTATTTATTCTATATTGATTTATTAAGTGAAAATTTTATTGAGAGTGCGCGAAACCCATCCAACTTGAGTTGCACACATATCGCAATTTTCGCGTCCTGTTTCGTTCGCGAAATTTTCTTAGGAAAATTGTCAGACCACAAATGTATTCACAGTCAATTGCCATATATATTGCACTGTATTCGGAAAACAGACAATCAACAGTGCTAAGTGTGGACAAAATATCATCAAGGACCGACTCGCTGTGTGGAATGATGTCGACATGTTTGTCTTCAAACCCGCGTGCGATGAGGTAGTTTTTATACAGACTTCCAATGTTGTCGTCGTCAATACACAAAAACAGTGGTTTGTATTTCTCGCATATCTGGGCACAGCTCTCGACAAGCGTTCCCCTCTTGATTGCGCTATCATACGGCAGCAATATGATGACACATTTTTCATCGACACTTTTGCATCGGTCAAGAGTTTTTAGGTTTGAAATTTCCTCATCAAACACAGGCTGCATACATGTGATATCATATAGTTTGACCCACTCTATGTCAAATGTTCCATCAAAAATAGTTCCCTTGTCATTGAAAGAAATAGAAACACTGAGGGAGAATTTTTTCCGTATTTCTGAAAGATTATCCTCATTGGTCATACTAACACACTCACCATTTTTCATCGTCACGTTTGAAATATGCAGAAAATATAGGTGAGAGTGTATGTTGTATAGAATTTTGTCGGTCTTCATTTTTGCGTCCGTTACATCACCCAGACGCAAAAACGCTCCATTTTGCTTCATTTTAGCCATAATACCTATTTCACAATTCAACATTGTTCAGGTGTATTTTATAAGGCTAAAAAGTATTTTTAAACATCATATTTATTATTATTTCAGGGCGAATTTGCAGACAAACTGTGTCATTTTTTCCTAAAACGCGTCTAAAGAAACGCGCGCGATGTATAAAATGACGAAATCAACAGACGTAGTTCATAATGCAAGCGAATTTGTGAGCGCTTTTCTCAAATCTCACGCAAAAGATGCCCTCTCTGCATGGTCAGCAAATGAAGTCCAAAATTCATACACGAAACTATTCGATGCACTTGGCCGCAAACGCAAAAGTAATTCACAAAATCTACCCAAACGCGGAAAATCATCCTATCTATTTTTCTGTCAAGATATGCGCCAAAAGGTTAAGGATAAGAATCCGAGCCTCTCATCCAAAGAAATTACCATTGAACTTGGTGTTCTGTGGAACAAAATTAAGGATGACAAGGCGGCGATTGCCAAATACGTCACGGCTGCGTCAAAGGATAAAGAGCGGTATGATCAGGAAAAGGAACGCCGAGCAACCAGTTCCGATTCCGTAGTTGAGTCTGATCCATCGCGAGAAAATGCCCCAAAGTCAAGGGCGAAGCCCAAGCCAAGGGTGAAACCAGACCCAAAACCAGAGGTTGTGGCAAAACCAAAGGCAGCCTCTGAGGATTCAAAGCCGAGGCCCCGACGAGTGGCTAAGTAATTGAATTCGCCAAAATATTTAGTAATTTTATACATCAGTATAAAATTACAGCTGATTACCAAATAAAATCGATCAACGGGATGTATATGCGGCAACATGGACATGTAACATGTTCACCCTCACAATTTATAATCCATTCATTGAACGCATTCCTGTAAAAAGAATGGCCACATCTCAATACAATGCAATGTGACGCCCCATGTCTATTAACACCGGGACGCAATCTTCCAAGGGTTATGGCGCAATATTTTCTGCGCCATCTTTTTTCCCACCATGGACGTTTTTTTACCATAATTTTCCCGCCATCCGTGGTAATACATGTTTCTCTCTGATTTGCCTCCGATAATTGTACAAGTTCCGCGTTCATGTCTCTTTCCTTCAGGGTGTCTGTTTTTTCTTCCAAAACTTTTACGGTAGATAGTTCTCCTGTGATGTTACAGGCTTCAATTTGTAGCGAATTCATCTTAATTTATCCGGACACTTTTTTAAATAATGTTTTACGACAATTTATTCTCCTGATGAGAATAAATTCCTTCAATTATTTTTAGCCTAATCCGGCTCATTGTCGTCATCGCTTGCTCCATCCTCGATAATCACGTCAGGTTCTTTGCCATTGTACACATCATATAAAACGGTTCCCCTGTAAATTGGCAGGACATCGTTTATAATATCTAATTGGTCTGGTTTCGGTTTAAACACAAATGTTTTTCTTTTCACACAATCGAACGCCACAACTGATGTTTTCTCGGTAAATTTATATTCCGACTTTATGTTTGTCTCAATCGCAGCATACACCTCTGTCACTGTTTTTAGAGGCATTTTTGCATATTCCTTCTCCCTGTCCCTTGTGTATTTTTGCATTATATCGTAGAGCATCCCCTCAATATTTTTTGACAAAATGAAGAGAGAACACAATAAAACCTCATATTTTACAGGTTTTGGACTACAGAATTTACTGACACTCATAATCGCGCTATACATTTTATGTGAAAATTCGTCAACAGCCTTGTCGCGTTGTTTTTGATCAGAATATTTGTTGCGAACGGAGCGCGCGGAATCGATCATGCACTTGAAGATGTACATACAATAAACGTCGTCCTTAAATTCTGCCTCAATTTTAGTCCATTCTTTCAAAAACGCTCCAAAAACGACCAACATGTCTGTGTAATCACGGGGTTTTAGAGGAAGTGTGATCAATGTCTGAAGAATGTCAATAAGGTAGTGCCCTTTTTCTCTAAAAAGTTTTGACGTTGTGTTAAACGGATCAAGAAAATCCAACACCTTATTTGAGGCAGAATTTGTCTTGATATTGTTCCACCCACTTTCCCAATCTATTGTCAGAGGGGAAAAAATATTTCTGACAATGTTACGAAAAACCTTTATATTTTCACTCTTTTGCCTTTCTCGTAACTCTGATAAAACCGTTACCAAAAAAAGTTTAATGTCAGATATACTGTCAAACCTGTCACTCGTGAAACCAACATCGGTGAAACCAAAACTCGCCCACGCATAATCTCCGTCAAATTCACACACATGAGAAAATCCAAAGTCGATGATCATTGGACAGTATCCGTATGTTGGAACGCAAAATTGGTTTTCCTCATCAAGTATGTAGAGAAATACAGTGTCCGGATCATGTTTTTTCATCATAATATTACAGGAATGCATGTCATAATGTGTAAATTTTTTCACCTTCTGAGAAATACACAACGCCATCATCACCTGTTTTATGGCAGAAAAGACGATGTTCTCATTGATGCCATTGTTTTTGATGTAGCTATAAAGTTTCCTGCTCCTATCAATGTTTTCGCACAGGAGGACATCCTTCTCTGTCAAGTATTTAGAATTTGTGTCAAACGGGTAACACTTGTTCACACGCGGATTTATTTTTGCCGTTATTTGACCAATGCTGCGGCAAAAATGCGGACAATAATCAGAGATTTCGTTGAGGCTGGTCATTACCTTTCCCTCGAGTTGAACAAGGTAATTCACAAATTGCGACATTTTGAAGACACATTTTACGTCCTTTCTGTTCCTCAATCGCAAAGTTCCGACCAATCCCTGTTTTGTCGGTTTATCAAACACCGCGTCAAACTCGAGCCATTCCCGCCAATCCTTGTCCTTATTTTTTCTGAACTCTTCAGTAAATATGTCATAATCGGTATCTTTTTCAGTCATTTATTAAAGCCGGTGAAAGTATTTAAATGTCTTCTCAGAAATGTAAATTTACACCCCTTGAGTGTAAATTTACACTTTAGGTCTAAATTTTGAACCTAAAGTGCTCATTTTTGAAACGAGAGAAGGATAATGGTTGTGACTATCAAAAAAATAATCACATCAAGGCCAATTACGATAAGTTTCATCTTTATAAACAGAAAAGATTTTTTACCGTCATTCTTCTCTGAGACTTTTTAGGTCTTCAAAATCTCCCAATATCACGTGCTTGTGTATGCGTATTATGGGGAAGTCAAAATCCGTCGTTCCCATAATTTTTTCAATGTCGGCATGTGTTATAAACATGTGACGGGTTTTTTCTGGTTGTTTGTTGTATGTGTGATCATCGACGACCTTGAATTCGAGAAACTTGATGCCATGTTTCGTCATGTACTCCTTTGCGAGTTTTCCACCAATCTCTTCTCCAAACGTAAAAATTGACACAATGCCATGTTTTCTGATCATTTCGAGGGTTAAATTTTTTCTCATATAATCGCGCGCAAATTTTTTAAAGGCGTTGTAGTATGACCTGATAAATTTTGTCAATCCAACATTGTTTTCCTTAAAAGTTTTTAGGGCAAAGTCTATTACCTGTTTTTGCGATTTTTCAGGATTAGACAGACGTAATTCTGCATACCACACAGACCACGATGTACAAAATCCTTTAGGATCTGCTTCAATTTTTTCTCTCTCATTCACCTGCATTTGTTGAAACCCAATCTGTGGGCAAAATTCCACAGGGGGGTAATATTTGTCCACGACATCGGGCAACATATATCCCATGTATTGCAAAAATTGCTCGTCCAAATTAGGGCTTTCAGCAGGCATAAAATCATCAGATCCTTCCATAGACATGAAATCAGTTGGTTCAAAAAATCCCTCCATAAACAGGGAGCCATTTGGTTCAAAACGTTCAAGACTTTTCTCTTTCTTGTCGTATATATACATGTTGCAATGGTTCTGTCCTCTCTCATCTATGTTGATTATAAACAACGGAAAAACAATAAATTTGCACTCGTCAGTTATGAGGGCCTGCTTAAATTTTTCATAAAAATAGTCAGGAATGTGCATTTCCTGTGTGGGCCAATCAAAATTGACAAAATCGTCAAAACCTGTGAGACCCAAAATGTTTACACTCTGACTTAGATCATTGGCGAAAACCACACACACGTTTTCGTTATTTGCCTTTATAAACAACAATGAATAAATTCCGTCAGCGAGGGTGGAAATGAATTTAATCGGGTTTTCTGTTCTCTCGACCATTTTAAACGACCCAGTTCTCGTCAATGCCTTTTCTTCTCTTTCACCAGACATCTTTTGTTACATGAAGAGACATGTAGATTTTTCTGTTAATGTTTTCGCCTAAAAACATTGACCAAACATTTTTTCTGATTATCGGTAAACATTTATCTGATCGAGGAAAATTTATTTGCTATCATGAAGCGCCTGTAAATCAGAGAATCCACCCAAGAATATGTTCTTTTGTATGTATATTATCGGAAATGTGTTGTCACTTTTTCCTGTGATTCTTGAAATGTGTGAAAAAGTGGTAAAATCGGCTTCCCTGCCATCTGGAATCTTAAATTTGTCGTCAACAACAGAAATTGAGGTAAAATATATCATATTTTTTCTCAGAAATTTTTTTGCCTGTTCACATGCAGAACATCCCTCCAATGTGTACATATACACGTTGCCATATTTTTTTATCATGTCAAGGGTAATGTTCTTCTGCATAAAATTTTTAGCAAAAACACGAAATGCATCATTGTATGTTCTGATAAATTTTGTGAGACCCATATTGTTTTCTCTGAAAACTTTTAGGGCGAAATCTATTACCTGTTTCTGTGATTTTTTGGGGTTAAATAAACGCAAATCAACATACCACACAGACCACGCAAGGCAGAAACCAACTGGGTCATTCTCGATGACATCACCTTCGTCTACCTGCATTCTCTGAAATCCAGCAATCGGACAAATGTCGATTGGGGCATAATATTTATCCACAACATCGGGAAATTTTTTGTTGAAAAAAAGTTCCAATTTTTCGTCCAAATCAAATTCTCCCATTGACAGTGAACCACGTGGTTCAAAACGCTCAAGGCTTTTTTCTCTCTTGTTGTATATGCACATGTTGTAATGGGTAACTGAAACACCGTATTTTTCGAATAAAAATACAGGGAAAATTATAAAATCACATTTGTCATTTGCCATTCCCTGTCCAAAATCATTGACAAAATATTCCGGAACATTGAGGAAACCACTGTTAACAAAATATGAGAAAAAATTTTCATAGCCACCAATTTTGAGAATATCCATTTTTCGTCTGAGTTCATCCGCAAAAGGAACACACGCGTTTTCATGATTCGCGTCCATGAACAAAAGGGAATATATTATGTCGGTAAAACTATTTAAATATTTTATCGGATCACCCATTCTCTCAACGATTTTAAAGGATCCTGTCACTTTTGTGTCATCACTTTTCTCTGTTAATTTTTTCATGGACAGGTATATTTTTCTGTCTATGTTTTTACTGTCATGTTTTAGCTTAAAAACATCGGACAGACATTTTCTCTGATTGTCGGTAAACATCTTTTATTTTATTAAAAGATGTTTATAGAATAAAATGTCAAAGAAACAACTTTCTGTGTGTCTATTGGCTATCGTTCTCCTTGTAATTGCACTCCTTGTGTTTTTTCTGAGGGAGAAAGAGGAGGGTAAAAAATCTGAAGGTTTTTGTACCTGTTCAGGTATGTCAGAACAGTCATGTCCGGATCCAGCAACGCTACAATATTTATACAAGGCAGGTATGACAGAGAATGACATTCCCCCAAATGGTTACAGTGTGAAAATTGTCATGCCGTATGATGCGGCAATGCCACTGCTCAATAGTCTCCCATCGCAATCCTCCTTGTGTAAGCAAATGTAATTTTCAGTATAAAATTTAAGGCTAAAACCTTAAATTTTCGGCAATCACACATGGTTGTATGTATAAATGTATGTTTTTCTTGAAATAAATTGGGGCGGATAATAAATGGACAACAAAATTGTTAACGAAATTAATGCGAACAACATTGCGGTACTGAAAATGCACAAAAACAGAGATGTGCCATATTATGCCACAATTTCGACAGCGACAAGTGTTTTGACCGACTACAACCAATTTCCTTATTACAGATGGTTTCGCGGACAATACAAAAGTAGTGAACCCATCGTTGCTGAACGTGAGGCTGGGTGGTGTATGCGCGATGATGATTGTAGGGATGGTGGTAAAACAGGTGACAAATGTGATTACCCACATCATTGTTTTGAGGCGCCGTGCAGTACGGTGTATCCGTGCATGACATCGTTCAGCACAAAATACACAAATGTCGACAAGGAAAATGGAATTCTGAACAAAGAATGTCATAAATATAGATAATTTAATTCCCGTATTGATAATTTAATTCTCATATGAGAATTAAATATCGCGACAAATTTGTCTAAAAAATGGTGGGGAAATCAAATGTGCTAGTGGTCACCGCATATCCATGTTTTTTCGCAAAATACGAATATCCCAGATAACCAGAAGATGCGACAACGACAACAACACCAATGAGAATAACATTCCTTGAACTTGCCTTCACCGCATCAACGGAATTGGCGTTGCACTGTCCTGACTTTCCCATTATCACGGAGCCGAGAGAAATCAGTACGATTCCTAGAACCAAGAAAAACATCGCATAGATGCAGCATTGGCTATAAATTCCCGTTGATTGCCTCATTTTTTCACAGCGCATTTTACAACCAATGACGGCGATTGGAAGTGCGATAAATAGAACAGAAATCACAACAAGTCCTTTATTCGAACTACGTACTGCGTCGTCTGTGCATTTCGAATTTTCGATTTTTGTGCTTAACATATACAGAACGATACCGAGTATCAGAATTGTCAACAGAAAAATTTTGCTCTTCATCAGAATCTTTAATTTATAAAAAGATAAAAAAAATTTGACACTGTGAATTTACTCTGACTCCAACTTTTCCATCACAACATCCCTGCATTTGTCAATCACCTCCATGAAAGAGACATAAGAATTTTTCATACAAAAACTTGACATTCCGCTCATTATACACTTTCCACTGTGAAACACAAGAAATGTGTTATGACGTTCCTTCTCAATTTTTTTCCTTCTCTCTTTTTCTGTCAGTGTGTTTATGTATTCCAGATATGGTATGGTAAATTTTTCGCATCGGTCGTTTTCCATGTCACACACGCATTTTTTAATCGGTAGGTCAAAAACATTAACCTCAAGTGGCAATTTTATGTTGACACCAGTGTATCCTATGGACGATTCGAGTATCGCGTGATATTCAGTGTTCATGTTGATATACATCGAGAGTTTTTCTCTGTCTATCAGAAAATTTAGGTTGAAGTCGATATTTCTCATCGCCGGTATGTAGAGGACCTCGATGAGGTCACCAGTCAGTGTATGTGTCGTGTTTTTGTATTTTTGTATGTATTTCTGAAAAAACATGAAACAGTCCTCAGCGTGTTGGTTTGTCCGACAACCAGTGATCTGAAATTTGCCATTCCTACTGACCTTGAAGTTTATAATTTTTTCGGTGTCGACCACCATGACAACAGTGATCGAATTACGAAAATATTTGTCGTTGTTTTTTTCTGTTCGCATTTTTCTCTCAATTTCGACACCCTTCACTTTTCCCTTGTATCTAACGGTGATGATCGATCCTTTGGGAACATTTACGTTTAAATTAACCCTGTCATCCTTTCTCTTGCGTCCGCGACGTTTTGGCACAACCACATAATCAGTGGTGGGAAGAATGTCAAACAATTTTTGCAGGTCAAAGACAAGATTTGTTATCAGAACAATCGTTTTGACGGAAACCTTGTTATCTTCAAAATTTTTATATTTTGCATCTTCTGACGTTGTCATTTACAATTTTAGAACGGGGATGTCTTTATA
>Ga0194039_1001784_pt1 | contig 11293 bp, 10 predicted proteins | sample JunL228m_MetaG_FD_148679 | JGI IMG/M metagenome (GOLD analysis project Ga0194039, IMG submission 148679) | Anoxic zone freshwater microbial communities from boreal shield lake in IISD Experimental Lakes Area, Ontario, Canada - Jun2016-L227-8m | ecosystem: Environmental > Aquatic > Freshwater >...
AAAACTGCCTTGGTTTATGGAAAGCCTGAATAAATATGGCTGAACTTGCTGTTACTGATCAGCCCAATCCTGTCACACTCAAAGATCTATTTGTACAGTTCTTCATTATTGGCGCCATCAGCTTCGGCGGCGGGATTGTTGCTTATGAGCGGATTCTTTTAGTAGAAAAGCGTAAGTGGCTTACTGCAGATGAGTTCATGGCCTTTTTGGCAATTAGTCAAACGATGCCCGGATTAAATTCTGTTAACTTAGCCGTGCTAGCAGGAGATCTCTTAAGAGGCAAATTAGGCGCGCTCATTGCGGTCTTGGGTTTGATTATTCCAGGGTCTATTTTTGTCTTAGCGCTTGGACTGTTGTATTCAGAAAACTCGAACCATCCAATGGCTAACTTCCTATTGATGGGAGTAGCTGCTAGTGCCTGTGGCCTCTTGGCGGCAATTACTTACCGCATTGGCGATGATAATTGGAAGCACTTTAAATCTGTCGCCATCATTGTCGTTACTTTTTGCTTAATGAGCATTGCTAAATTGGCGCTGCCACTGGTTTTACTCATCATGGCTCCGGTTGCGATTTATCTTTATAGACCTGGGAAAAGTTTATGAGTCATCTCCCAAGTTTATTTCTGACTTTTAGCTTACTTTCCCTCTTGGCAGTAGGCGGTGGAACTGCGGTTCTGCCTGAAATGCAAACCTTACTTTCTCAGAACTTTGGAATTTCACATACTCAGTTTATCCATATCTATAGTTTTGGCCAAATCGCTCCTGGCCCCAATATGTTGATGGTGTTGGTGATTGGCTTCCAGGTTGCGGGCTCACTAGGCGCTGCTGTAGTGTTGTTTTCATTCTTCCTGCCATCGAGTGTTTTATGTCTTTATGCAGGTCGTCTATGGGAGCGATTCGGTGAGAGTCCTTGGCGGCGCTCTGTACAAGATGCACTAGAACCCATTTCAATCGGTTTAATGGCGTCAGGTGTCTATGCGGTAGCTAAGGCATCCATAGTCAGCCCCATCACCTTAATTTTGGCCCTCATCACACTTTTCCTCATCCTAAAAACCAAGATCAATCCGGTTTTTGTCATTCTTGGGTCAGGACTGGTTGGGTTGATCGCTCTCAAATTTCTTTGAGGAATTAAATCCTTAAAACGCTGCCCTGATACCTACCAGTAAACTTCTCCCTGGTTGTGGAGCATATAACCTAACTGCCATTGGTGAAGTGGCATAACGAATCTCATCATTTAAGAGATTCTTCATTATTAAATATCCTGTCCAGTTCACCTTGCCAATGCGCTCTGTATAGGAGAGATTGGCGTTGAGTAAGTTGTAACTTGGGGTTGGTCCGATTTCCCAGCTCGCTAGACGATTTTGTTGGTAACTATAAATGTAGGTTGCGCTGGTTAACCAGCCATTGCGTTGATAGGCTAACTCACTACCCAGACGTGGTGCTGGTTGCAAAGGTAAATTGCCACCGGAGTTAAAAGTGCCTTGTGATACATCGCCAAAGACACGAGCACCAACCCCAGTTTGATTCCAGTTATAACTTATTTCCCCTTCGGCGCCCCGAATACTGGCATTGGCTTGCGATGCTTGGACTACTGAAAAGTTTTCATTCGCCTGACTGTAAGAACCGGTATAGAAACCATAAATATAGTTCGTAAACTGATTTCGATAAATGCTCGCTTTACTGCGAATCAATCCCAGCGTTTTCTGAAAATTGACCTCCACATTGTGTGATGTTTCTGTTCCTAAATTGGAATTACCAATATCAAAGGTAGCGGTGGAGTCATGTGGACCATAAGAGTAGAGTTCTTGAGCTGAAGGGGCTCTTTGTGACACGGTATACGAAAGGCCTAGTCCATAGCCTTTAGCAACATCGAGCAAACCACCGGCTGAATACGACATTAAATTAAATTGTCGGTTTTGCAAGGAGGGCGGTCCATAGGAGTTTGGTACAAATTCTTGACTACTAGCGCTGGGGAACTGGGTTGTTGAATTCGGGTTCTGAGTAGCATAGTTATAGCGTGCGCCTAGGCTTGTTTTGACTGGACCATAACGACCTTCCTCAATTAAGAATAGCGCTGTCGAGTTGGATTTGGTCTGCGGCACAATCGCATAATTACCAGTAGTCAAATCAGTCGCATTGAGTGTTGCACCAGTAACTTGCGCGCCAATGATTCCCTTGGACCCTAAAAATTCTTTGTGGGCCATCTCTAGTCGCGCTTCAGTAGCAGTGTTATTCCACTGCGTAGAAGGAGCGCCATTATTTAGAAATTCGGTGTGCTGATAGTTGGAATTTGCAGCACTAATTTTAATGGAAGAAAAGCCATCAAATGGATCATTGGCCTGGTGCGCAATGTCATACCGATTTTGGGATTGCTGAATAAATCCCCCTTCATATGTTGGTATGCCGTAGTTGTGATTCATACGCTCTAAAGAAATCCCGGTATAGCCATCGCTACGCAAATAGGTTGCACCTAAGCCTAAACTGTTTTGATTGCTATAAGAAAATGGCAGCTTACCGCTATAGGGAATATTGACTGGCTCGCCAGGGTTGATTGCCCAATTGGCGTTCGGTCCACCTTGTTCCGCAAAACCAGGGATGCGATAGTTATTCAAATTACTAATCGCCGAATCTAGGTGAAGGGCTAATGGACCGGCAGGGGCATCTAACTCAATATTCGCAGTCTTGCCTTGATTTACCGTTTCATAGCTCGTATTAATCAGTCCAGAAACAGCATCTGGCATGGAAGTCACGATCCGATCATTGACGACATTCACTAAACCACCGCTTGATCCTGATCCATACAGAAGGGCTGCAGCCCCACGCAAAATCTCAATTTGATGGGCATTCTGAATGGGATTAGCAACGGCATGATCAGCTGAGATACTCGACACATCACCAACTGACAAACCATTTTGCAAAATCTGTACTCGTGGGCCTTCTAGACCGCGTATGACAGGTCTAGATGCTCCCGCTCCATAGCCAGTAGCTGAAACACCTAATTCATTTGCAAGCGTGGCACCTAACGACCCAGCTAACTTATTTTGTAGTTCATCTCCAGATAGCACTTTATGTGGAGATAGTATTCCAGAATCATTCTCACGCACGCCACTGACGTTTAGTTGCGGCAATGAATCTGCCTGGTCTTGTGACCAAGCAGGGCTTGCAAACAATACTAAAAATACAAGAAAAGGAAATAAGTAAAACCGATGGTTCATGTTTCATCCAAGTTCACCAAATGATTGGTGATAAATCAAAACAGACATGCGCAAAGCGCACGGTAGATTTACAGGATGAAAGTGGGTGGTGCGCGCGATTGATAAGAAGCAAGCTTAGATTCAATCAGAATTGAATCTTCCGACTTCGCTATATCAAGGGCGTATTGAACAGAGGCAACAAGGTTAGCGTCATTGCTAGGTGCAAAGCTAGCTAACGTGAGGGCATCAAATAAATGGCAAACATCAGAGCTGTGGGTCAGGCTAGGAACAGACTCAGAAGCAGAATATTTTTCGATTGACTGGCTATGCAGGCCCGCATGAGAAATGCTGTGAGCAAAGCCAATCCAGTGGGTTCCTAACAGGCAAAAAAGGAGCAAAGCCACTGTGAATGCGGCTTGAATTTGCTTCGTAAATTTGCTTGAAAAATAGGCACCCATAGAGCGAATCTTACAGTATTTGCCCCTCTAGGGCGTCTCGGTGTAGAATATCGGTTCCGTCGGAGTGTAGCGCAGCCTGGTAGCGCACCTGCTTTGGGAGCAGGGGGTCCAAGGTTCGAATCCTTGTACTCCGACCACCAACTCTATTTAGTTCTAGATAGTAGCTTCAAATCCAGCATTTATCTGCCCATAGCTCAGCTGGATAGAGCAACGCCCTTCTAAGGCGTAGGTCGCACGTTCGAATCGTGCTGGGCAGACCAAACACCGGACTGGCCGATGGGATCTAGTCAAATAAACCTTATTTAAGAGCCTCAATTGATCATTTTGCTATCTGCAGAAGAACTACTTGTTTTATGCGAAGCACTATGTAGAATGAATCAGCATCTCTTCGAGCTGACTTGGCATTCTGCCAAACCTACCGCCCCAGATTTCGAAGTTTCTACACTTCACTCCGAAAGAGAATAAAAAATGGCTTATGGAATTATTCACTTTTATCCAAATGGTACTAAAGCTCAATATGATGCTGAAATTGCAGTAGCTCATCCTCATGGGGGAGCAAGTCTTCCAGCAGGTCAGCTATATCATGCAGCTGGACCTTCAGCTGGTGGTTGGTCAGTAGTTGCTATTCATGACTCAAAAGAAAGTTGGCAGAAATTTTTAGATGGTGTTTTGTTACCTACAATTCAATCGCAAATCAAAAATGGATTTACTACTGAGCCTCAGGCTACTTACTTTGAAGTTGATCATCTGCAAGAACCCTAAAAACCTATTTTAAATGAGGTAGTTCTCAAGAAAATGATTGGAAGCTTGCAATGAAATTTACTTCAACAGGTCAGGAAATTCTTCCTGCCTTGCTAAGAAAGCGCAATATTCAAAGGGTTGGAAATGAAAAAAGTCATTATTGGGGTGTTGCTAGGACTTGGTTTTTCTCTTGCAGCATCTTCACAAAGTGGTACTCCAGCAGCAGCAACTACTTCTGTTCCAATGCTTCCTAAAGTGTGGACAGGTGTCGCTGGCGATACTTCCATTGGCGCTATTAGCCGCAAAAACCCGCTGCATTACTTACATGTCGGTGAGGCTAATCAAGTTAAAGGTTGGAATAAATACGATAGCCCTGCAACACTCACCATACTCAAGCAAGAAGGGCGCCATCTAGATCTCGAGTTTAAGAACGCTAAGTACCAGATTAATGAGGTGGGTACTCTATCAGCTGATGGCAAACAAATTCAAATTGCCTCTAAAGAAGCTACAGGTCTTTTTACAATTGAAGGCGATAAGATTACTGGTTGTGGGACTAGTCGTGGTACGAATGGTTTATTTGGCCATTGGCTGGGCAGTTATTCAGCCTGGTGTGATGAATACACTGTGGGCACTTCGCCAGCACCACCATCTACTCAAGTTGTCCCAACTTTACCTAAAGTTTGGACAGGGGTTTTCTCAACAACACAAATTGGAGCCGCAGTTAAGCATATACCAAAACATGAAGCCAACGTTGGAAAAGAAAAAGCAGTTAAAGGTTGGAATAAACAGGATGCGCCAAGAACCATCAATATTGTTCGCCAAGAAGGACGTCACATTGAGTTTTTAATCAAATCACCCAACTTTGAAGATAAGTGGATTGGTATGCTTTCAGCCGATGGTAAGCAAATGCAGGTAAGCAGTGGATACACTTCTGGACTATGGAATATTGGAGAAAATAAATTATCTGGATGCAATACAACTCGAGGGTCCAATGGGACTTTTACTCATTGGTTTAATAACTATGTAGCGATATGTAGTGAATTTATAGTAGGCACTACACCACCAGCACCCCCTGAAAATATACCCACACTGCCAAAAGAGTGGCGTGGAACATTAACTAATACTTCGATAGGAGCACAAACTCCTAATAACCCAAATCATACTAAAGCACCTAAAGGGTGGAATATTGTTGATGAGGCGAGAACGCTCACTGTTCTTCGTCAAGAAGGACGTCATTTGGAGTTCTTATTGAAATCCCCTCGAGGAGAATGGAACTACATTGGCACCCTGTCTCAGGACGGCAAGCAACTGCAAATGGCTAGCAAAATTCATGATCTTCCCATGACCTTATCTGGGAATACCATGTCGGGATGTGGTTCAGCACGGGGTGGTGATGGCAGTTTTTCTCATTGGATTAATAGTTATTCTGCCTACTGCTTTGAATACTCTGCCGTGAAATAAGCTTTACGGTTTTATAGCTTCAAAAATATTTTGAAGCAAAGCATCGACCCACTGCGGTGGGTTTTTTGCTTTTTGGTTAATGATCGCTTCGGGTCGAAGTATGCCAACAATGCTCAATTTAAGCGAAGGTCTGCCTTGCGATTAGAAGCAGTCCATCGCGGCCCTGACGCTGTTGTGTCGGTTCGACCGACTCCTCATCTGCAGATGCCACACACCATATAGTCAGTTCCACCCGACGCCAAGGTTCTCGGTGCGTATTGAACACCTGATCTAGCCAGGCTTAAGCCATTGTCTAAGCTATTGTTTTATATCATTTTTACAGCTTCTAAGGCGTAGGTCGCACGTTCGAATCGTGCTGGGCAGGCCAAAGGCCTGACTGTCCCATGAGACAGGACAGAAGTCATTCCACTAGTGACATACCCTCGGTACCGCAGTTCTACCCATTCTATTAGTAGTTATTTCTAATATAAGCAATTAAATTGTTTGATTTAGATCAAAAGGTAGTTAGAGTTTATCCAACAGACCTTCGAGCTGCCTTAGCGTCCTGCTAAGCCTATCGCCCCAGATTTCGAATACATTTCAATTCTTGAGGGGGTAGCAATGCTCACATTATTCAAAACTTTCCCTACTCCTATGTTGGTAAGGATATAGATTCTTTAACGATTAGTTTTGACGTGAGTCCATTTTGGTAAATCTTATTTAAAAAATACTGATGGAAGTAATTTTATAAATGAATACAAAAATAACACTACAAATCTTAGCTTTTTTATATATATGCGTATCGGCAAACATTGCTGTGGCGGATCAAAAGCCAAACATAGTGATCTTAATGGCCGATGATGTGGGATGGAATGATTTTGGAGCCTATACAGGCGGTGGTGCGGCTCTAGGCCATCCAACCCCGAATATCGATAGGGTTGCAAAAGAGGGCGCACTTTTCACCAATTGGTATGGTCAAGCAAGCTGCACAGCTGGCCGAGCGTCTTTCATGACGGGTAGGATTCCGATTCGCACAGCCCTCTCTGTGGTTGTAGTGCCGGGCGATCTTAATGGCCTAAAAAAAGAAACGCCTACCATTGCTGAGTTTTACAAAAAAAATGGCTATCAAACCTACTTTTCAGGTAAGTGGCATTTAGGGGATAAGCCCGAGATGTATCCGATTGAGCATGGCTTTGATGAAATGAAGAATTTTGCTGCTTACTATCCTGGAGTCTATTCTTATTCGGATTTGTCACCCAATATGCACCCTTGGTTTCCAAAATATAACGAAGCTTTTTGGAAAGCTTATCAAGACACTGTAAATCTATATGAGTGGAGTGGAGTAGCGGGCAAAAAAGCCAAAAAAGAAGGCCTAATTACTTATGACAATTTAGCTGAGTTTGATGTTCGTCAAACCGATTCAGCAGTTGCTTATATTAAGGGTCATGCGAAAGGAGATAAACCTTTCTTTATGGATATTAACTTCATGAAGTTACATAACCCTACAAACCCTGCAAAGGAATTTAAGGGAAAGACACATCTAGGAAATTATTCAGACTCAGTATTGGAGTTAGATTCCAATATTGGTCGCATTATGGATGTAATACGCGCAGAAGCGCCAAACACGATTGTGATCATCACAGCTGATAATGGGGCTTGGCAAGATGCGTATCCAGATGCAGGAACAACTCCATTTCGAGGGGAGAAGGGAACGGCCTTTGAGGCTGGGTGGCGCGTTCCAGGAATCTTATGGGCCCCGGGGAAGGTACCGTCCGGCCAAGTCCTGACTGAAATGATGTCCCATTTAGACGTTTGGCCAACCACTGCCGCCTTAGTTGGAATTACTGCACCTAAACGTGGTGAGTACCAAGACAATAACGGCAAACCGATTTACTTTGATGGGATGGATAACAGTGATTACATCACTGGAAAAACTAAACACTCCATTCGTGATGACTGGATCTATATTAGTGGCGAAAGCTTTGGTGGAGTTCGCGCTGATATTGGTGGCGATCCTAAATCTCCAGATATTAAGATTGCATGGAAAGCACTTTATACATCTAAAGATACTTGGCTTGGCCCAGAATTGAATATGGGGTTACCCGCTGTTTACAACTTGACAATGGATCCATTTGAAAAATACGACATGCTATTTAATGGTTCTGTTTCTACTCGAAATCCTACAAGCTCTCCAGGGCGGTTTTCTGGTCAAGATAATGGGTGGACAGCTGCTTTGACTGGCCCAGTTATTTTAGATTTTAATAAATCTATTATTAAATATCCCAATATGAGACGTGTTCCCGGGGGTGCTTCTAATGACCTGATTCCAAATCTGCAAGACCCGAGTAATCCAGTGCCCGCTATGGACCCACAGAAAGCTCCAAAAGTTGGCGCAATGGGTGGGTAACTACTAGGCGCTGGTTATATCGAATATGAAATTAATAGGAGCGAACCATGAAGCAAGATAAATTTCTAGTGAACAAATTGCTACTACCAATATTATTGATTGGACTCATTTTTTCTGAAACGGTAAATGCTCAATGGGCATTTGCTGCACGTCATGTCATTGGGCGTATCAATCAGATGACTCAGGATGACTCAAATGGCAATCCAGCATTTCAATTTGCAACAGTAATCATAGATGCTCCTGCAATCAAAGTTTATTCAACGGCAGTCAATGTAGTTAGTCAAAATCAAGCCATAACCATTGTTTCTCAAGATTCTCATAATTTAAAATTAAAGGTTTCTGAGGGCAATAAAAGCACTTCATTAAGTGTAGTTCCATTAAGCGATAGATCGTCTGAAATTATGATCTCTGCTACTGCTGCACCTCAGAACCAAGATCTCAGTACTTCTTCAGTAGTTGATTCAGTATTAAAAATTTGCAAGCAGCTTAATAAGGTTTGCAAGCCTGGTGCGAATTAGCCTAGGGATTATTTCGCTATGTACAGGAGTATTTGTATGCACTGCCTACGCTCAGTCTGATACCACGCCGATCCCAAAAGGTTCAGACGAATGGCGTTTTGAGCTAACTCCCTACTTATGGGCACCTACAATTAAATCTACTCTCAGTTATAACGACCAGTATATTAAGTCCGTCGATCAAAATGCTAGTGATGTGCTTCACAATCTTAAATCTGGCGCAATGATTTCTGGAGAGGCGCATTATGGCAATTGGGGCATCCTAGGGGATGTAGTTAGCGCAACCCTACAAAAAACTGGTGCCATTCCTGTTACCCCTCAACCGGGTGTCCAGATTAGCCTTGCCGATAAATCAACGGTGCAAAATACAATTGTGACTACCGCCGTAACCTATACGGTAATCAAAAATGACAATGCTTATATAGACGCTTTAGTTGGAGGTCGCTGGATAGGGACAACTTCGACAATTAATCTAACATTAATAGGGTCTACTATGTTCAGCGACTCTAAGGCTATGTCTACTGCTGATCCAATAGTTGGATTTAAAGGTCGCTATCGTGTTGCCGACTCTACTTGGTATATCCCTTTTTATGCTGATATAGGTAGTGGGGGCGGCACTACTAATGTTACTTGGCAAGCCATGTTGGGTATTGGTAAAACCATTGAGAAGTGGGTAGATGTTTCGTTGGTATATCGCGGCTTGTACTACGATATGGACAGCTCAAAGACTAACGGGCAAGGCTTATTACAAAAGACTACCTTCCAGGGGCCACAATTGTCGGCAACCTTTAAGTTTTGATACGACTTCATTTCTTCTCTACTCATCCCATCGCAAAAATAATAGTTGAGTCTTCATGATGATGAGTAAATGACTTTTGTGGGTTAAGTTGAACTTAACCCAATCGAATGGTCGCTATGCAGCCATAAAGCAATGTTTGCTAAAACCAAAAAAGTTCTAACAAAGGGCCAAAGGGTATGCCATCCAGCTTCATGAAGTTGAAAATAAATCATTTATTTCACATTGATCTCCTACAAGCCTGTCTCAATTGCAGGTATTAGAACATTTCTTATTTATGAAAGTTCATCCTAAGGCAGTCATCATCTTTTTTATTTTTTTTGATTTGATGAGAATTGCTACTGCACAGACAGACAGCAAGCCATTTATACAGCCTGAGATAAGTAATAGTGATATTGCAAAGAAATTGGCCAATCCTATTTCTAATGTAGTTACCGTTCCATTTGAGTGGAACTATGATCGGGGTACTGGGACTAACCAATCTGGATCAGATCAAACATTATTATTCCAGCCAGTGATACCCTTCAATGCAGGTGGGGGCGATACTATTATTGCTAGGCCAATTGTGACTGCGGAACGCCTCAATAACGTCAATGGATATATTGGTGCTGGGCTTAGTAATATTCAATTAGAAACTTTTTATGTCCCATACTCTTCCTCTTCCTGGTTTTGGGGCATTGGACCTTATCTCTCTTCTCCTGCTGGGTCAAGTGGTCAATTTGGCAGTCGACAAACAGGTGTAGGAGTGAATGCAGTTATTGTCAACCAAATAGGAGCTTGGACCTATGGGGTGATGGCTTTTCAGTCTTGGAGCATGGGAGGTACTGCCACTTCCGGTACAGCCAATAATTTTTATGCACAGCCATTTATAGCTTATGTGACCCCTGGAGCTTGGACCTTTTCATTAAATACAGAATCAAACTATAACTACGATATGCGTCAGACTTCAATTCCAGTGAACTTTGATATATCTAGACTAGTGCAAATTGATAAATTGCCCATACAGTTCACTCTTGGACCTCGATATAACGTCAGTAGCATTCCAGGGGGGCCGCAAGGTTGGGGCGCTAGAGCTGTAGTTACTTTCATTTTTCTAAAATAAATAAATTGCGTCTGATCTTGACTAATACGGATTTGGAGTAGGCTGGAGTCGTTGATGGTAAGTTATGTCTAAAGATATATATAAAAGAGGGTGACAATATGAATTATGTCCATGCAGGTCTTGTGCCCTGGTCTCCGTTTGTAACGGTGATGGATTTATGGTTACTGCGTTTGTGATGAGCATACTTATTTATCGCCGCACTATCCTGCTTGCTTCAGTAATTGCGCTAATAGGTGGCGGGGTGGCCTATTGGCATCATCTTCAAAGCGGTGCAGCTTCTTTGACTCCCTTTATTGTGATTCAAAGCAATGGTAAGAATGCTCCATTAGGCATGGTATTCATTCCCGGCGGCGAATTCTTAATGGGCAGTGGTCACAAAAAAGCCCAGGATAATGAAAAGCCAGTACATCGAGTTAAGGTCAATGGCTTTTGGATGGATAACACCCATGTCACCAATGATCAATTCTCCCAGTTTATAAAAGAAACAAACTACAAAACAACTGCTGAGCAAATACCAGATTGGGAAACGATTCGAGTGCAGCTACCACCAGGCACACCAAAGCCGCCAACTTCAGTATTTGTAGCTGGAGCAATGGTTTTTGTGGGAACAAAGGCAAAAGTAAATCTTAATGACTACTCTC
>Ga0194039_1001787_pt1 | contig 11291 bp, 12 predicted proteins | sample JunL228m_MetaG_FD_148679 | JGI IMG/M metagenome (GOLD analysis project Ga0194039, IMG submission 148679) | Anoxic zone freshwater microbial communities from boreal shield lake in IISD Experimental Lakes Area, Ontario, Canada - Jun2016-L227-8m | ecosystem: Environmental > Aquatic > Freshwater >...
ATAAGACCCAACCTTCATTTCTCTTACGAGATCTTCTGGTTGTCAAATTAATTGTAACCTATTTTAATATTTTGTCAAGAACATTGTTTATAATGGTCGGGGTGAGAGGATTTGAACCTCCGGTCTCAGGACCCCCAGCCCTGCGCTTTAGGCCAGCTAAGCTACACCCCGATAAGCAATTTCATTAGGAAACTAACAACAGTCGAAAAAATTGAACCACCAAAAAAAAGTAAAGCCAAAAGTATAAATATTCCATAAATCTGTAATTTTGGATTTTCTATTTCGGGGAAAACCAAAGCCAAAACCTTCGAGCCATCTAATGGTGGAATCGGAATTAGATTGAATAACATCAAAACCAGATTGAGCTGTATTGTTATCAAAAGAAACTGGGCAAACAGGGTACCATTAACTATTGGTATTTTTAAGAGTAATGCCAGAGCAATAGCCATCAATAGATTCGACATCGGCCCCGCCAACGATGTGAGGGCTGAACCTAATCGTGGATTCTGAAAGTTGTTTGGATTAATTGGAACAGGCTTGCCCCAACCAAACCCCACTAAAAATATCATCAAAGTCCCAATTGGGTCCAAATGAGCGATTGGGTTCAACGTCACTCTCCGAGCATATTTGGCCGTCGGATCGCCTAGATAATTTGCTGTCCAAGCGTGCATGAATTCATGCACGCTAATTGCAATCAAAAGTGCACCAATAAAGAAAATCATTAGTATTGGATTATTTAGTAGGTTTATTATCCCCATGACTTTCCTTGACTTTAAGCTCAAACAATGATAACATTTAGCTCGTTATATTTCAATTATTAATAAGCCCAATTGGGGGTTACTTAGGGAGTTGTTAGATGAGCATCGAATGTGAAATTTGCGGTAAAAAGCCAATCACTGGCCATAACGTCAGTCATTCACACAGAAAGACTAGACGACGTTGGCTGCCTAATTTGCAGTGGTTATCGACAGATGGCAAGAGAGTCAAAGCTTGCACCAGATGCATCAAAACTACCAGTAAAATAAAATAACACTTACTCAAAAAGACCCAAATTCTGGGTCTTTTTTTAGTACTTTAGAACAACAACTTCTAATTCCTCGGGCAGATTATTTGATGCTATTTTTAGCTTGTCTAAAGGCATGGGGCTGACACCCATTTCTTGTAAAAAAACAGATAGTTTAGAAAAGTCTGTCATTTTGCCATCAGCGTAATGCATCGGAATTACAATTTTTGGCTCAATCTGGCTTATTACCTTAACTGCTGTTTTGGCATCGATTGTAGTTTTCCCACCAACTGGTATCAAAAGAATATCAACCCCGTCCACTTTATCAAGTTGTTCACTGCTTAGCTCGGTCCCCAAATCGCCCAGATGACATATCTTAATATCATCTATTTCCATCGTAAATATTGTAATCTGGCCTCTACTTTGTCCATTCTCTGCATCGTGGTCAGCAAAAATACCCATAAATTCAGAACCTTTTATCTCATATTCACCAGGTGAATCGACTAATAGATAATCACTTTTCACTACCTCCAAATAATTATGGTCAAAATGATTATGACTGACAGTAACAACGTCCGCATCCTGTCTTGAAAGCTTGATGCCAACTTTTTCTGGATCAAAGGGGTCGGTCAAAACTGAAATTTGCTTTCCGGTAATTTTAAAACATGCATGTCCCAAGTGTGTTATTTCCATTATTCCTCCTTATTTTTTTGCCACAATTCATCAATTATTACCGCCAAACAGGCAAAGATTGGCACAGCAATCAATACTCCCCAAAATCCCATCACCTTGCCTCCAACCAAGATTGCGACAATGACGAGGATCGGATTTAGCCCAACTGACTTTTTCATCACCTGCGGCACCAAAATATGATTTTCCAGCTGTTGAACTAAAATATACCAAGCCGCCACTATTAAGGCTAATAATGGCGAAATTGTCAGAGCAACCAAAGTGGCCGCTGCCCCAGCAACTATGGGGCCGATTATTGGAAGCATCTCCAAGAGACCAGATAAAAGTGCGAGAGTTAAAGCCATGTCGACATTTAAAATAGATAGTGCAATATAGTTTATAACAAATATAATCAAAGCGAGAAATAATTGCCCCCTAACCCAGGAACTCATCTTAAGTTCTATTTTTCTCGAAATTTTAAAACTTTTTTGGTGGTATTTGGGTGGCAAGATAAATGCTAACGCTTTTTCAACTCCGTCTTTTTGTAGTAATAAATAAAAACTTATTACCAGCACTGCTATCATGCCAACAGCCCCGCTAAAAACACCAAAAGCTTTTCCGACTACGTCTCCGGTATTAATGCTTGAAATCGAATTGCCCACATTACTAATAATATCTACAACTTTTCCTCTAAAGGAGGGGTTCAAAGATTGAGTAAAACTATTTAATCGATCGACGTATTGGCCACTATCTTGGACTAACTGTGAGGCTTGGTTGACCAGCGGCGGCACGACTGTCTCAACAAACAGGGCTACAACCGCAATAATAATCAAATAAACCAAAAAGATTGCCAATACTCTAGGTATTCTTTTTTTCTCAAGCCGATCAACGAAAGGATTAATGGCAGCTGCAAAAATATACGATAAAAAAAGTATAACCAATACTTCTTTTATCGTTATGACCAGCCATAACGCAATCACTGTTGCTATAACCCAGACAACAGTTTTGGGTGAGAATTCTATGACAATATTATTGCTCTTCATCCTTTGTTACTTCTTCTTTCAAATTATCAATCAACACCTTTTTTGGGCTAGACATTAATTCAGTTAGAAAACGATCAAACAACATCCTACGATCATCATATTCGCTAACGGACATTACGCAGAAATTTGCCTCACGACTTAGCTCTTTTTCTAAGTGGCTAAGGACAGATTTTAGTTTTCTTTTATCAACCTCGCCGACAATAAACAAATCAACCTGGCTCGCCGTATCTCCAACAAAAGCTCCCATTAGCGCCGCGTATTCTATATCGCCAGATTTTCTAATCCCAAAGGTGGTTTTATCCTCCCCCGTTGGAGTATGCCCTGTTTTTTCAAAAATCTTCTTTAATTCCGAATAAAACTCAAATTTTGGATTGGCTTCATAATATATTTTCCCCTTTTTTTCTGTCGACCTGAGCAGACCAATGGACTTTAAATTAAGCAATTCTCGCCGGACTGAGTTGATTTGTTCGTCTATGGTCCTAGTTATTTCACGAACATAAAAAGCTCGGCCAACATTTGTTAACATCAGTGCTAATAATTTTACTCGAGTCTTTGATCCAAAAAGAGTTTCGTACATATCGGCTCCTTAATTATCAATTTTATTATAGCAAAGATTATATTTTTGTCTATATTATTGTAGCTATCTTGTACAAATTATTTATGCAAAGTCTTTTCCACACATTTTTTGAATTGATTACCCCGATCCTTATAGTCTTGAAACAAGCCGAATGAAGCACAGGCTGGGGATAGGAGAACAATATCTCCCGAAGCTGAGAGTTCCCTAGTCACTTTGACGATGTCTTGCATCTTGGTTAAACCAAAAATCTTTTTCCCCCTATAGTCACCTCCTATTGAATCTGAAATCTTTTCGGCAGTCTCTCCTATAAAGATTGCGGCCTTAACCTTTGACCGACCAATTAATCTACCCAATTCACTATAATCTGAATTTTTGGAGCTTCCACCCACAATCAAAATAATTGGCTCTGTGAATGATTTAATCGCGGCAATCGTTGTTTCTGGTGTCGTCGAAAATGAATCATTATAATAGGTGACACCAGCTGAATCTCCGACTCTCTCCAGGCGGTGCTCAAGTCCTCGAAAGTTTTTTACTACGTCTTGAATTGATTCAATTTTTGCTCCTGCTGTATATCCTGCTAATATTGCCGCTGTAACATTCTCCAAATTATGACGCCCTCTTAGCAACAATTCGTTTACCTTGGCAATCAAGACCGGTCCAACCTCAGTCATCAAAATAATGTTTTCATCACTATCTACATAGCAACCATTGGTCGTTTTTTTCTTACTGAAATAAAGGTATTCAGCCTTCGTTGCATTCTTAAACGAGTCTAGGCTTTTGTAGTCGGCATTAATTATTGCTATATCGTCACCAGTTTGATATTTGACAATATTCTTCTTTGCTTTCCTATATTCACTGACCGTCTTGTGATAATCGAGATGATCCTGAGTAATGTTTAACACTACGGCAATATGCGGGCTTTTTGTTAAGGCTTGCAATTGGAAACTTGATAACTCCAAAACTACGATCGAATCTTTTGTCACTTGATCTAGAAAAGTAATCGCCGCCAATCCAATATTCCCTCCTAGAAAAACCCTTTTACCGCTTTCCTCCAAAATATTAGCGATTAATGTCGAGGTTGTACCTTTGCCTTTCGTCCCCGTCACTCCAATAATTGGAGCCGGACAATGATTCAAAAAAAATTCAGTTTGGCTAGTAAGAATAGCTCCACCCCGAATGGCAGCCTGAATCTCCGGCCACAAAACAGGGATCCCTGGGGCCTTGAAGATAATCTCTGCTTCGGCCAGATGATTTAAGTAGCTTTCACCAAGAAACACTTTTCTTTTTGATGATATTGCTTGATGTTTCTTAAAAAATTCATCACTTTCCAGTCGATCAAAGATAATTGCTTCATGACCATGTTTTGCTAGATATTTATCGGTCGCAATTCCTTCTACTCCATATCCTAAAATGCCTATTTTTTTATTTACAAATCCCTCTTCAATCAAGCCCATCTAGATCACACCAAAAGTCATCAATAGTAAGACAATTGCTGCGCCACCCATTAGAACAATGGTAATATTACCAAAAACGTTGACCCAACGTGGGTTTACAAAGTCACCCATTATCCTCTTGTTCCTACCAATTTTGAATATATAAAATAATAGAATCGGAGCCGTCACGCCATTAACAATAGCGGCAAAATATAGGGCCTTTATTGGGTTAATTCCAATAAAATTCATTGCCAAACCTACTAACATTGAAACAATGATTATGCCATAGAAGCCTTTGGCATGACTGTATTTCTTGTATAGCCCCTCTTTCCATTTAAAAAGCTCAGCGACAGCATAAGCTGATGATCCTGCCAGAACTGGGACTGCCAACAGCCCAACCCCGAATATTCCAAGTGTAAACAAGAAATAGGCCGCATCTCCAGCCAAAGGCTTTAGGGCCATTGCCGCTTGTTCAGCACTTTCGATATTATTAATACCATTTTTATAGAGCACAGAGGCAGTCGTAATGACTATAAACAAAAAAACGATGTTAGCGTATGACATTCCGACTATTGTATCTTTCCTCATGTCGGAGATTTCATGCTTTATCACTTCTTTATGGTGATCAGCTAATATTTTTTTATCTCTTTCGTCTTCAACTTCTTCTGAAGTTTGCCAAAAAAATAGATATGGTGAAATAGTCGTACCCATAACCGCAACCATGGCTGCAATATATTCCTTATTAAATTGTATTTTGGGGACAGATAGACTCCTAATAACTTCAAACCAATCTGGTTTAATAATGATGGCAGCCAATATATAAGAGAAAAGCGATATTGTCAGCCATTTTAGGATTCGCGCATAGCGGTGATAAGAAACCCGAATCTCGAGAAAAAGTATTATTGCTGTCAGCAGAATCGCTCCGACATAAAAGTTTATTGGCAATAAAAGTTGGAATGAGGCAACCATTGCCCCAATATCAGCTCCAATGTTTATCGTATTGGCAATCACCAACAAAGCCACCAAAAAAACAATGACTTTCTTCCCATAAATTTTATTGATCGAGCCAGCTAGCCCTTTTTCTGTGACAATCCCAATCCTTGCACAGGTTTCCTGGACAGCCGTCATCATGGGTAGCAGATAAAGAGCAAGCCAGGTTAATGATAGTCCATAACGTGACCCCACCATTGAATATGTCCCTATACCTGAAGGATCGTCATCAGAAGCCCCCGTAATAACACCAGGTCCAAGAGTTTTTAGAAATGATGTATGATGCTTTTTTTGGTCAAACTCAGGCAGATCTAGATAACGCCTTATTTCAGTCTCGGGTATAAAAATCTTCCCATTTTCAATTACTGGTTCGAGTAGATCCTTTTTGATTAAATAATAGGTTTTTTTTGTCGAAATACTAAATTCTTTTTCAATTTCTTTGACTGAATAATTCATTTTAGTATGTAACCGTCGCATTTAGCGGGACAATCTCGAACCATGTCTGACCCGGATTTAGTAATATTTCCTGACCTGATTGATTGATTAATTTTGTACGAGTCGCTCGAGTTGTTTTCTCCCAAGTCCCCGGTATCGCCTTTCCGTCCTGAAATACAATTGCCTGACCACTCCCAATAGTCCCTATCTTGACCCCTTGTTCGCCGTAGCGAGTAACCATGTTCGTCATAGATTCGTATTGAACTACTATATTTTTGGTTTTTATTTTTTCCCCAGTCGCTTTGTCTGTTTGAGCGACTCCGCCAACGGCTCTATAATATTCGTTTATTTTCGGGTCATAGGTGTATCCTGCCACAAACTGTGGAGTAGAAAAATTAATAGAGATATTTTGCAAAGGTGGGCGATCTTTTTCAACTGCTTCTTTCTTAAAATTTAGGGGACCAAGGTCAGTTGTCTTGGAGATGCCCGCTTTTGCCAGGGCCGAATAAAGCTTCTCCGAGGTTGTATATACATTATGAGGTGCGTATCGATCGCTCGAACGCCAAAAATAACTACCATAATAAAACTGGTTTATATCAGATAGTTTTTTGTTGGCAATCTCGTCCAAAGCATCAATGTTCCCTCCGACATGAACAAAGACAGAATTAAATTCACTTAACCAGTCAATAAAATAAGCTCTAGCTGACCGAACTGGACCGATCTCATTAGCATCTTGGGATTGGAAAATAGCCAAAGTCCGGGTAATCCCTCCTTCAGCAATTGTTTCAAAAACTAGGTCTGCCTTCGGATAACCTGATTGAGGCCTGGCGTCTGGATGGTTTTCGATCACGACTGCCAGCGGAGTCTTTTTTACAACGGATGGATCAACCAAAAGTCCTGTATATGGCGCCGGAACGCGTGTCTCTTTCGGAATTGTTTTTGCTTTTACAGTAACTTTTGGCGCTGGTGTATTGGTTTGATTAAGTATTAAGAAATTGTATCCTAACAAACCTATTGCAACTAAAAACGAAAAAACAATTATTATTAAAGCAGCTCTATGTCTTCGAATAAATCCTTTTATTTTTCTAAAGTTTATCTTCACTTTTTGATTATAGCTAATAAAAAGCCCCGTTGTCTATCTCGGGGCAAATTATTATTCGGTTTTATCGTCCTTAGTGATCTCGTCCTCATCTGTTTTTGGCTCTTCTTCTCCATGTTCACTTGGTGGCATTTCCGCTTCTGGGACGATTGGCTCTTCGAGTTCTGCCAATTCCTCTTCACTTCGAGGAGCTTCTACATAAGCAACCACCTCATCGAGTTCATCTAGGATTGTTACGTTTTCTGGAATTTTTAAATCAGAAATAAGGATATTGGATTCAAAATCATTCAATGGAGCCAAGTCGACCTCAATTTCATGCGGCATATCTGCTGGCAAACACTCCACCTCTATTGAGTCCGTATGTGTTAACAAACTTCCACCTAGCTCAATAACTGCGACTGAATCGCCAATAAACTTTAAAGGAACTTCGGCTGTAATTTTTTCATCCATCCTAATCTGTAGAAAATCTGCATGCAATACCCTATCAGTTACTGGGTCATGCGCCAGTTCATGAATTAGGGCATTCCTCTTGGCCTCACTGCCATCAATTCTATCAATATCTATAGCCACAATTGTATTCCCGCCTGCCTCTCGATAGCATAATTCAAATTCATGAGCATCAATTGAGATTGGGAGAGCCTCCTTGCCCTTGCTATACAAAATAGCTGGGATTGCCCCAGTCTTTCGTAGATTGTTAGTCTTTACGGATAAATCTCTTTCTTTTGCGTGTATTTTAAGTTTTTCTACCATCAAATTTCCTCACTATAAGCAAAGCAAATTTTAACAAAATATTAACTTCTCGTCAATCTTATTTAGTTTTAAAGACGGTCTTGAAGTCACCACTAAAATTCGATATCGTTTCGTGGAAATCAATCACTTCATCGACTGTGATCGGTTTTAGGCCATTTATCTTAAATTCATTAATCCCTGATTGTTTGGGTATCTGGTTCTCCTTTTCTACAAAGAAATTAACCCACACAGGAATGCGGCATTTCTTGCAAGAAACTTGTAGTAAACAATATCCTTCGACTTGGCTAATATATTGAACCTCGTCGAGGCTGTAGGCCTCACCGCAATGTGGACAGTGCATCATTTCGGTCAATGTTTTTAAAATCTGTAACAAATTGTTTCGATCCACCAAACCTCCAAAATATATTCTTGTTAAATTACATTTTACCACTTGTTACAAGAGACTAAAACTCTATTCAAAATTTAGTAATTTTTACTAACCTCAGACTTGCGAACTTTTGGGGTTACCCAGAAAACATCTAATTTTTTTCCTAACATCAAGCGTGTTTGTGACTCTAGAGCAGGAATCGCCGAAAAGAATAGGGCCACTACAGGTATTAAAAACCATTGGAGAGCCAAGCCTATGTATTTTGTTTTACTTGAATTTTTTGGTCTAGGTGGTAGAAGCAAAAAGAAGCACCAGACATTGGCGATTAGCGAGATCCAAGCTAAATTCATGATTAAGGAGCTAAAATAGGTCACATTATGAGCCAAGACTGTGTCTTGAAAACTATTATTAAAGAGCAGTGGTAGCCAAGCAAAGGCGAGTAGAAACGATGCGGTTGACCAAGAAAAATGACCGGAAAAAAGACGGAAAACCTGTAAAATTTTTTCACCAAAAGAAATCTCTGGGTGACGCATATATTCTTTGACTACAAATGGGAAATCCGATATACCCCAGGCCCAGCGCCTCATCTGTAAGTATTGATTCTTGAAAGTAACAATTTTGGTTGAAGCCAATACACAGTCTTGATAAACGGGGATAAATAAGGCGACCATCTCGTGATCTCCATTATAGGCAAAATACGTTCGCCAATACTGATGACCATCCTCAACTATGGTCTGATTTGACCAAAAATCAGTAATCAAGAGGGTTTGTAGGCTTTGTGTATGGGCCGCAAAAGTTCGCAAACGGAAAGGCCGAACAGCTTCGATCATCTGGAAAAAACTTGAGCTAATCGCTGCAATCCGATTCGGTGCTGGGGCATCCCAGATGTTGTTAAAAAGCAAAGGTACTGGCTGATAAGTTTTTCGGTCTCTATTGGGGTCAATAATATATTTATAGGTCAGCCGGCCAAAATACTCTCGATGAACCAAATGGTCAGCGTCAAGAGTTGTAACCAAGACATTATCTGGGGAGATTTGCGGACGATCTTGACTCATAAATGTTCTGATTTTTTTGCTAGCAGAATAAAGATTTGACCCCTTCCCTTTGACTTCACCATCATTATCCTCATGCACATTAAATATTAAAGCATTAAATACGCCGGTGTATTTTTCTTCAATCTCTTTTCTTCTGGCTAAAAAGTCCTTTTTTTCTCGGCCTTCTCCGGCTAGCAAGATTATAAATCGATCGTTGGGATAGTTTGACTCATCCAAAGCGTCAAAGGTTGTCTCTAAAATATCAAAATTTTCTTTGTAGTTAGCAATTATTACGAGGTGGTAGACATCTTTCCAATTTTTAATCAATTCGTGATGACCCTCCAAATTGTTGAGTTCCTCATAATCAAGTAAATCTCTACGGTTATGATTTTTTTTGTAATCAGTCTCGATTTGTTTTAAAAGCATTTCTGGATCAGTAGAGAGAACTTGGCAACGTTTCAACCAATCAATTTTCATATTCCGCCATAGCCTCGGAAAACTCTTAAATAAATTTTTCATCATATTGAGTGATTTCACAAACCAATATAAAGTAAAAGCCAAAACAAAGTAGGCTACCACCTTGGGCAAAAAGGGTGCCAAAATAAAAGGCAAGAGCAATATTGACCAGGCTAAAGCCCCTGGGATTATCTCTAGAAGTCTATTAAGCCATTTTTGTTCACTCAGGCGCTTCATTTAACCCCTAACCAAGACAGTTAGGTTAAACTCCATTATTAACAAAATTAATCCCATTATGATACTGACAAACAATATTAAATATGTGATTAGTCTCTCTTTTTCAAAAAATGCCCAGGCAATCAACAGATTAAGGACAACAATGACAAAATAAGAAAATGGAATAAAATATAATTTATACCACATCACCGAGCTGGTCACTCCATAAATACTATTATAGTACAGCGGAACCAAAGCATCAGATCCTTTGACTCGAAAGACTAAAACTAAAAAAAGTAATAGTAATATCAAGGCCAACCCAATAATTAGTGTCAAAGAAAAAACATCATGAAAAAAGAAACGACCGAATTGCTCGATAAATTTATCTTTTAGATTTTGATATGTTTTTTTTATGCTCATTTTTTAGACAGATTAAAGTGGAATGTTTTAAACTGGAGCCGACGGTGGGATTTGAACCCACGACTTGCTCTTTACGAAAGAGCTACTCTACCCCTGAGTTACGTCGGCTAACCTGGGAATATGGAGCGGGATACCAGGATCGAACTGGCGCCCTAACCTTGGGAAGGTCATATACTACCACTATACTAATCCCGCCTTTTCTTGAACAGCTATGACACTCATCCAAAACAAGGTAATTTTAACATGAAAGAGAGCTAGGCTCAAATAATAAAGTTGTGGCCAGCAACGCCTAGAGGGCGTTGCTGGCCTGTTGTCAAAAACAAAAACCGTATGGTGTGATCGCCTCAACCTCTGAGGCAAGTTTTTCACAGGTCTTGCCTTTGATATTCTCTGAGACAAAGATTCGCCTCATCTTGGCTTTGAGGTCGGAATCTCTGACTCCCTGGGCTTGACCGATGGCCGCATCGAGAACGTCGACACGGTCCATCTCCTTGGCCGAAATCAGCCTGTCTCCGTCTTTGAGGGTTGCGATGATTGACTTAAGCACTCGGATATCTTCTCCACGCCTTTCGTTCTCTACAATCTGCTGGCAAAGCATGGGTGCCTCCTTCTGAGTTGTTTTTGACTGGTATATTATTCACTAATATTTCTCTTTTGTCAATTTTATTAGTGTGCGTAGGTTGAAATACATCGGTAACAAATCTGGTATAATCTCAAGTCAAAATGATTTGAGTAAATCAGAGAGGATTATCGATGTATATAACAGCGATCAAAAGTCCTAATGTAGGACAACCAATCT
>Ga0194039_1001796_pt1 | contig 11256 bp, 5 predicted proteins | sample JunL228m_MetaG_FD_148679 | JGI IMG/M metagenome (GOLD analysis project Ga0194039, IMG submission 148679) | Anoxic zone freshwater microbial communities from boreal shield lake in IISD Experimental Lakes Area, Ontario, Canada - Jun2016-L227-8m | ecosystem: Environmental > Aquatic > Freshwater >...
GCGACGAAGTTGTCACGCAACTGAGCCGGGAAGTACTCCGGCAGTCGTGCCGCGAACGCCTCCTGGTCGGGAATGTCGCTCGCCAAAACCTGCTCTTTGAGCGCCAGCTTCACGTGAGCCATCAGGGTGGCCAGTTCCGGGGAGGTCAATCCGATTCCGAGTTCTTGGCGTCGGCTGATCTCCTTGTCCGTCGGCAGCGCCTCAAGTTCGCGGTTGAGCCCCCGTTGCTCTTCGAGTTCTCGGATCTGACGTGCGTGCACGTTGAGCATGGCCGGGGCGTTGGAGCGACTTGTGCCCATCAGATCGTTCTGGTCGCTGTTATCGGTGAGCACCAGCCGGGATACCTCGTCGGTCATCGAGGCCAGCAGCGCGCTGCGCTCTGCTGACTCGACCCGGGAGTCACTCACCAGGGAGTCGACCAGGATCTTGATATTCACCTCGTGATCCGAGCAGTCCACTCCGGCGGAGTTGTCCAATGCGTCGGTATTGATCCGGCCGCCGCAAAGTTCGAACTCGACACGTCCCAGCGATGTCACGCCGAGGTTGCCACCCTCGCCGATCACTTTGGCGCGCAATTGATTCCCGTTCACCCGGACGGTGTCATTGGCCCGATCACCCACGGCGGCATCAGATTCGATCTCAGCTTTGATGTAGGTGCCGATACCGCCGTTGAACAACAGATCCACCGGCGCACACAGGATGGCGCGGATGAACTCGGGCGGCGTCATCTCGGTGATGCGTTCATCAATACCCCCATCGACCAATCCAAGGGCCTCACGCATCTGTGGGCTGATCGGGATCGACTTCTGCTGTCTGCTGAATACACCACCGCCGGCGCTGATCAGGCTCGCGTCATAATCTTCCCAACTCGAGCGGGGCAGATCGAAGAGCCGGCGCCGCTCCTGGAATGACCGGGCGGCGTCCGGGTCGGGGTCGACGAAGATGTGTCGGTGGTCGAAGGCTGCGATCAACCGAATGTGGTCCGATAGCAGCATTCCGTTGCCGAACACGTCACCGCTCATATCGCCGATCCCGGCGACGGTGAAATCCTCTGCCTGGGTGTCAACACCCAACTCGCGGAAGTGGCGCCGGACTGATTCCCACGCCCCCTTGGCGGTGATACCCATGACCTTGTGGTCGTAGCCCACCGAACCGCCCGAGGCGAATGCGTCGCCAAGCCAGAACCCGTAGGAGTTCGCCACATCGTTGGCGATGTCGGAGAAGGTGGCGGTTCCCTTATCGGCAGCGACGACGAGGTAGGCGTCGTCGCCATCGCGGCGCACCACCCGCGCTCGCGTCACCACCCCTCCGCTGTGCCGCTCGACGTTGTCGGTCACATCCAGCAGTCCGGCAACGAACAACCGGTAACAGGCGACTCCCTCATCCCGGAACGCTTCCCGATCCAGCGCTGCGTCGCCGGTCGGCACCGGCGGCTGCTTGACGACGAACCCACCCTTGGCTCCGACCGGGACGATGACGGCGTTCTTGACCGCTTGTGCTTTGACCAGACCCAGGACCTCGGTGCGGAAGTCCTCGCGGCGGTCGCTCCAGCGCAACCCGCCACGGGCAACCGGACCGAACCGTAGATGCACGCCCTCGACCCGCGGCGAGTAGACGAAGATTTCGAACTTCGGCCTCGGTAGGGGCAATTCGGTGATGAACTCCGGATTGAGCTTGATCGACACTGCATTTCGCGCCCGCGCCGATGTGGGATCGGTAACGAAATAGTTGGTCCGCAACGTGGCCTCGATCATCGAGGCGAATGCTCGCAGCACCCGGTCGGTGTCCAGGCTCGTGAGCGCGTCGATATCGGCAGCCACCGAACGCGCCGCAGCCCGTGCGTCGAGACCCTTGGCCGATGAATCCGGATCGAACATCGCCTCGAATAGCGCTACCAGCGACCAGGCTGTCGAGCTGTTCTCATTGAGCACCGATTCGATACGGGACTGGCTGTACGGGAAGCCGGCTTGACGAAGGTATTTGGCGTAGGCACGCAGCAGGATGACCTGCTGCCAGGTCAGGCCCGCCCGCAACACGAGTTCGTTGAACCGGTCGACCTCGACGCGGCCATGCCAGATCGCGGTTACGGCGTCGGTGAACCGTTGCGCGGTGGCGTCCCACTCCTGCTGGGTCTGCGACCACGCGACACCCGGGTCGGGCCGGATCGTGAACTGGTAGATCCGCACCGACAGTCCGTCGGGCCGGATCACACTGAACGGCCGCTCCTCGAGAACCTCCACCCCCATGCACTGCAACATCGGCAGAAGCTGGCTCAGCGATGCCGAAGAGCCACCGAGGTACCAGGTCAGGAATGCCTCACTGCCCTGATTGCCGGGCTCCAGTTGCAGTTTGACCGCATCGTTCTGCAAGCCTTCGATGATGCCGATATCGGTGATGGCCTCCTCCGGGGTGACCGCCTGCTTGAACTCCTCGGGCAGTGCCTCCGCGTAGTGCTCGGCTACCGCTGGATCGGTGACTCGATCCGACGCCATGAGCCGGTCAGCCCAGCTCCGGGTTGCCCCGGTGAGCAGATCCTGGATGCGGATGCGGTTATCTTCGGAGGTGTCGATCGGCCGACGCGGCGGTGAGTCCGGCAGACGGACAGTGAAATGTACTACTGCCCAGGGTGATTCGCTGACCCGGGCAGCGTAGTCAATGCTGGATCCGCCGAACTCATGAACCAGGATGTCCTGCATTGCCAGCCGGACCGCGGTGGTGTAGCGATCGCGCGGCAGATAGACCAGGCAGGAAACGAAGTGGCCGAGTTGATCCGCGCGCAGGAACAGCAGGGTACGTCGGCGCGAGCCGAGATCGACCACGGCACTTGCCATGTCCAGCAGCTGCTCCGCAGTCAGTGCGAACAGCTCTGAGCGCGGGATGGTCTGGATGATGTCGAGCATCAGCTGCCCGGGATGGCCAGGGTCGTCGGCCGACATCGCTAGTACCTGCTGAACGCGCCCGGCGATCAGCGGAATCTCGAGCACGTTGGCGTTCATCGCCGCGACGGTGAAAAGCCCGACGAACCGGTGCTCGATAGGGGAACTATCCCCCGAGTCGCTGTGCTCCCGCACCGCGATGATGTAGGGATAGGCGCCGTAGCGCAGGAAGCTCGGCATGGTGGCTTGGGCCAGCACCAGCAGATCCCCGGGGCTGCTGAGTTCGGGCAGCACCTCGGTGCGCAACCGGGCCACTCCCAGCCGGCTCGACTCGTCGGCCGTGGCGTTGCCGTCGCCGACGGAGCAGCGCTGGGCACCGAGCACCACGAAGTGTCCGTCGGCCAGCCAGCGCAGCAGATTGGCGACATCAGCACGGTCGGGGCCGGCGAAGCGGGCGCCGGTGTCGGCATCGATATCGTCGGCCAAACCCTGCAGGGCGGCGGCCAGTGCCGCGGAATCGTTGGCCACCTGGCGGGCGTCGGCTACGACCATCGGCAGGAGTCGAACGGCTTCGGCCAGCGCCCGGCGATTAACCGATGTGGACAGCCGGATGTGGATCCAGGACTCATCGATGTAGTCGGGTCCGGCATCAGCGTCGGGCCGGACCTCAAGCAAGGTGCCGTCGGCGTCGCGGCGGACTCCCAGCGCGGGATGCATCAGCGCGACATAGGCGACGCCCAGTCGGTGCAGCAGAACCGTGACCGAGTCCATCAGCATGGTGGCCTGGTCGGTGACGATCTGCAGGGCCGGACCGAATCCGCCTGGATCGTCGGCGCCGTAGACCTCGACGAGAGTCTCGCCGACCCGACGTCGACGAGCCAGATTTTCCTCAGCGGCGATCAGCGCCGGTATCACCGACGCGTCGACGTCCACGGGTTCATCGATACTGGTGACCGCGGCGCCCGGGTGCGGACCGCGGTAGGTGGTTTGATACGCCTCGGCGATGGTGCGGTCAACCGTCATACCGTAGGCGCTCCCGAATCGGCGCGCGTACCGACGCTGGTACGCGCGCTGATCACATTAGTCCCGCGTCAGCCTGCGATGGGTCACTCTGTGCGGACGGGCCGCCTCTGCTCCGAGTCGCTCGAGCTTGTTCTCCTCATACGCCCCGAAATTGCCCTCGAACCAGAACCACGTGGCCTCATTGCTGGCATCACCCTCCCAGGCAAGGATGTGGGTGCAGGTTCGGTCCAGGAACCAGCGGTCGTGGGAGATCACCACCGCACATCCCGGAAACTGCTCCAGCGCGTTCTCCAGCGAACCGAGTGTCTCAACATCGAGGTCGTTGGTGGGCTCGTCGAGCAGCAGAAGATTGCCGCCCTCCTTGAGGGTCAGCGCCAGGTTGAGCCGGTTGCGCTCACCGCCGGAGAGCACACCGGCCGGCTTCTGCTGATCGGGGCCCTTGAATCCGAAGGCCGACACGTACGCCCGGGAAGGGATCTCATTCTGGCCGACCTGGATGTAGTCGAGCCCGTCGGAGACCACCTCCCAGACGTTTTTCTTCGGGTCAATGCCGCCCCGCGACTGATCGACATAGCTGAGCTTGACGGTGTCCCCGACCCGCACGGTGCCGCTGTCCGGTTCTTCCAATCCGACGATGGTTTTGAATAGGGTGGTCTTGCCGACACCATTGGGCCCGATCACCCCGACGATCCCGTTGCGGGGCAGGGTGAATGACAGATCCTTGATGAGGATGCGCCCGTCATAGCCCTTATCCAAGTGATCGATCTCAACCACGATGCTGCCCAGTCGCGGACCGACCGGAATCTGGATCTCCTCGAAGTCGAGCTTGCGGGTCTTCTCCGCTTCGGCCGCCATCTCCTCGTAGCGCGCCAGGCGCGACTTGCTCTTAGCCTGGCGGGCTTTGGCCCCGGAACGCACCCAGGCCAGTTCTTCTTTGAGTCTCCGTTGTAGCTTCTGGTCCTTCTTGCCCGACACCTCGAGGCGTTCGGCCTTCTTCTCCAGATAGGTGGAGTAGTTGCCCTCGTAGGGGTAGGCGCGGCCGCGGTCGAGTTCGAGGATCCACTCGGCGACGTTGTCCAGAAAGTAGCGGTCGTGGGTGACGGCCAAGATCGCGCCCTTGTAGTCGGCGAGGTGCTGTTCGAGCCACTGCACGCTCTCGGCGTCGAGGTGGTTGGTCGGCTCGTCGAGCAGCAGCAGATCGGGCTTGCTCAGCAGCAGTTTGCACAGTGCCACCCGCCGCCGCTCGCCACCCGACAGGCGGGTGACCGGATCATCGGGCGGCGGGCAGCGCAGCGCATCCATCGCCTGCTCCAACTGGGAGTCCATATCCCAGGCATCGGCGTGGTCGAGCTGCTCCTGAAGCTGACCCATCTCCTCCATCAGCTCATCGGTGTAATCGGTGGCCATGAGCTCCGCGACCTCGTTGAAGCGGTCAAGCTTCACCTTGATCTCGCCCAGGCCCTCCTCGACGTTTCCGCGAACCGTCTTCTCCTCGTTCAGCTGCGGTTCCTGCTCCAGGATCCCGACGGTCGCGCCGGGCGCCAGGAAGGCATCGCCATTGTTGGCCTGGTCGAGTCCGGCCATGATGCGCAGGACGCTGGACTTACCGGCGCCGTTGGGGCCGACGACCCCGATTTTGGCGCCCGGCAGGAAACTCAGCGTGACGTCGTCAAGGACCACCTTGTCGCCGTGAGCCTTGCGGACCTTGCGCATGGTGTAGATGAATTCGGCCATTGGCACATCCTAGGCAGGCGCCCCCAGCACCAATTCCTCCGAGTCGGCCTGCTCGCCGCCCTCGGCTTCAACGGTGTCGTCACCGGTGGCGTCGGCTACCGGGGAGTTCTGGGACTGCCCAGCCTGCTCGATGCGGGCGATCACCCGGGCGAGATCCGGGCCCACCGCGGTCGCCCGCATCTCCAGCGATGACCGTTTGACCCCATCGCGGTCCTCGTACTCGCTGGTGTGAACGGTGCCGACCGCGATCACCGCGGCACCCTTGTACAGGCCGGCGCCGACGCCGGTGACCAGCCTGCCCCAGCAGTTGACCGTGATGAACAGCGAATTGCCTGGCTCCCAGGTGCCGTCGGTGGTGCGGCGACGGGAGTTACTGGCGACCCGGAAGCTGATCACTTCCTGGTCGGCTACGACGCGGCGGCGGGGGTCGGTGATGATGCGTCCGACGACGGTCATCGGTGTTTCGAACATGACTGTTGTCCTTTCATAGCAGTGCGGGTGTGCGCCTCCATTGGGCGCTGAACCACCGACGGTCCAGACCCGCAAACGGCGCGGGTCCGACCTAGGTGGGGATGAATTCCAGACTGGGGAGAAATTCAGCGGTTAGCGCCGTCACGGCGGGCCAACTCGGCCAGCATCGCGTTGTACGCGGTCATATCCGCGTCGTGATCGCGGTCGGCAGCCCGGTCCATACGGGTGGATGTGCGCCGGTCACTGCGCTGCCACTGGATCAACAGTGCCAGCAGTACCACCACCAGTGGTATTTCACCGGCTGCCCAGGCAATGGAGCCACCGAGATGCTGATCCGCGAGAAGATCGGTGTGCCAGGGCAATTGCAGCGAACGGTAGAACCGCCCGGCGAGAACCTCACCCATGCCCATCAACACGATGCCGAAAAAGGCGTGCAGGGGGATTGAGGCGAACACCATGCCGAACTTGCCAAGAGTCGGAATCGGTCGAGGAGTGGGATCGATGCCGATCACCGCCCAGTAGAAGAGGTAACCGGTGAGCAGGAAATGGATATTCATCAACACGTGTGCACCGTGATGGGAGGCCGCGGCGTCGAAGATACCGCCGAAGTACAGCGCATAGAACCCGGCAACGAACAGCACGGTGGCCACCACCGGATGGGTGAAGAACCGAGACCACCTGCTGTGCAGGCCGGCCAGCAGCCATTCCCGCGGACCGGGCGGGTTGCCCCTACCCGCCGTGGGCAGGGCCCGCAACGCAAGCGTCGTCGGAGCACCCAGCACCAACAGGACCGGGGTGAGCATGGACAGCAGCATGTGACCCGCCATATGCAAGCTGAACATGGCCGGCATATAGCGGCCCAACCCTGATGAGGTGGTGAACAGCAACACCGCGCAGCCCAGCAACCAGGAAGCCGTGCGGCCGGCCGGCCACGGATCTCCGCGTCGATGCAACCGGATGACGCCGGCGATGTACACCGCAGCGAAAACGATTGCGGCGCTTCCGAATATCAGATCAAAATGCCAACCCAGCAGGATCCGCGCGACGGTGGGAGGGCCGTCCAGGTCGTACCCGAGTGCGACTTCGGCAGCTGACGGGTTGAGAACGGTCGCCGGCGGCGGGGTGCGGCCCAGCCCGACCGCGACACCGAAGGCCACACCGAAAACCAGGGCTTCGACCACCGCCAGCCGGATCAGCGGAGCACGCGCGTCAGGATCGGACTGCAATGCCGCGACCGCCACCGTGCGCTGTCGCCAACCGATCACGCCCAGGGTGACCAGCGCAACGGCCTTGGCGACCACCAGCCAGCCATAGGACGTCGAGAACACGTCGGTGAGTCGAATCCGGACGCCGGCATTGACGATGCCGGACACAGCCATGGCGATAAAGCACCAGAGGGCGACGGCCGAGAACCGGCGGGCCGCAAGCTCGGCGTACTCGCCACCGCGCAAAGCATGCGCCAGCAGCGCCAGCAATCCCCCGGCCCACAGCGAGCCGGCGATCAGGTGGATCAGCAGGCTGTTGGTCGCCAGATCGTGTGACCCGCCCACCGATGAATGTCCGGTGAGAGCAAGCGGCACGAGCGTGAGCAATGACCCGGCGACCAGCAGCGGCGTCGGTGACCACCGCAGCACCACCCGCGCGGCCACCGTGACCGTCAGAGCCAGCGCAGCAGTCCAACGCCAGGCCGACGCGGTCTCCACCAGATCTGCGACCCGCCAGAGGTCCACCGGGTTCAGATGTTCGCGCAGGGGTTTGCCGGAGACGTCAGAGACCGTCAGTGCTATCAGCAATGCCGCGCAGATCGTCCAGACGCCGGAGGCGACGGTGGCCAGTCGCAGTGCGCGATAACCGGAGACGTCGAGCACGCCGTTGTCCTGTGGCGGGGTGAAGAACGCCGCGAACATGAACCCTCCGACCGCGGTTACCGCGGCGATTTCGCCGACGGCGCGGACGAACGGCAGACCCAGCGTGGTGACCGGGCCCGGATCCGGAAGGCCGGTCGCGGTCAGGACGTCGGCGAGTGCCAGTGCCCCGATACCGGCGGCGATCACACCGGCGAGCACCGCGACCGCGGTCAGCACCGGCCATGCCACGCGAGTCACCGGTGCAGCAGTAGACGTCACGGGTACAGCCTAGGTGGCGGCCCGTGCCCAGTGGTCCTGCTGCGGATCAGGGCTTGGGTGCGTAGTTGAAGTTGACGTTATCGCTGTCGACGGTCGTCACCGTCACGAGGTAAACCTGGCCCGCCAAGTCGGTGGCAACCGTGCACTCGATGGTCTGGCCCGTCGTGGCTTGCAGGTCACCCACGCAGTCGACGGTGTCCGGCGCCTGACCCCCGTCCGCCGCCAGTTCCTCCAACAGTGCGTCCTCGAGTTGCTGCTTGGGCGTCACTCCGAGCGACGACTTGGCGGCGGTACCGGAACCGGCGAGTTGCTTCTGCAGGTTTGTCGCACTGGGGGAAGTCGCACTGGGGGAACTTGTAGCACTAGCCGCAGGCGTGCTGGTCGTGTCGGCTTTCTTCGAACAGCCGGAGAGTCCGGGGCTGAGCAGTAACGCTGCGGCGAGCGCCGCCATGCAGGCTGCGCCGTGGGATTTGTTCACGCTCATTGTTCTCCTCATCTCGGTTGCGCCGTTTCTCGGGCATAGAACTGTTCTCGCGATAGCTGATAGATGCGCTCCATGTCGGCGATGATCTCGCGCAGTTCGCTGAGATAGGCGCGTCGGCGCTCACGTAAGTCGGATGAGGGCTCAAGTAACTTCTGATCGGCGGCCACCTGCCTGGCGGTGGCGAACAGCAGCGCCGACACCGACTCGGTGTTGCTCACCAGACCCTGGGCCGCGTACTGACTACCCACCCCCAGCGCCATCTTCGTCAGTTCCTTGTCGCCGATATCAGTCGGCGCATCGCACAGCACGTCGGCGACGATCTCGTAGGCCTCGAAGAACGGCCGCAGCATGGCGTCGGCCATCAACGGCCGTTTGGCCCGCAGCAGTGCGTCGACGGCGTCCGGGCCCCCGTCGAGTTGAGACTCCCAGTCATCGTTCCAGGTGAGTTCCTCGGCGATGTTCTCCCGGAACGTGGCCGAGGGTGCGAAGTAGAAGTCGAACTTCAGCAGCGAGCGGAGTCGCATCGCCTGTGCCCAGAACGCATCCACCCGCTCGCCCTCGGCCGCCCGTGCCGCGTGCACCAGCGCCAACTCCACGATGGAGGTTTCCAGGAATGCATGGATCAGGGAGTTTCGGTAGAACGCCGCCTCAAGCTCCTGTTCGGGTGCGATTCGCCACACCGGCTCATGGCCGCCGTCGACCCGGGTCACCGGATGACCGCCGGATAGCGCATCGAGGGCGGCACGCACACCGTCGGTCGAGTGCAGACGTAGCGCGCTGTTGGTCATCGGGGTCTTCTTGCGCTCCAGATAGTCCAGGGAGTCCTGCATCGTGTGATGCAACTGCCGCAGGGTCAGCGCCCGGCCGCGGGTGCCCAACAGCACCGCCGACGCCAGTGCGGTGGCGTTGATCGGAGTTGCCCGCAGGATCCGCCAGGCCACCTCGATCGCCATCTTCTGCATGGCAAGGCGCTTGGCGGCCGGGTCCGCGGCGATCGGCCCGTCCGGCTCACCGAGATACTGGCGCATAGAGACCGCTTCCGGGAATCGGACATAAATTTTCCCGTAGTTGCGCTCACCCTGTGCCTTGATGAAGTTGAACAGCCACCGCGCTCCCTCGGGGATCTTCTCCCCACCGCGGGCGTAGGCCGCGTATTCGGCCGTCTCGTGAAGCTGATCGAAGCTGATCGACACCGGCTGCATCAGGATGTCCTCACTGCGGCCGTCCAGGTAGGCGTCGGCAACGTAGGAGAGCAGACCGAGCTTGGGCGGCAACATCTTTCCGGTCCGCGATCGGGTGCCTTCGATGGACCAGCTGAGGTTGAATCGCTTCTCCACGATGTAGCCGACGAACTGGCGCAGCACGTATTTGTAGAGCGGATCGTCGAGCTTGCGGCGCAGGAAGATCACACCTGATCGGCGCATCAGCGGGCCCATGAAACCGAAGGACAGGTTGATGCCCGCGAATGTGCACGCCGGGGGAAGTTTGTTCTCCTGCAGAGCCACCGGAACGATGACACCGTCGAGGTAGGACCGGTGCGACCAGAGGAACACCGCCGGGTGGTCCTCCAGCGAACGCCGCATCGTCTCGATCTGGGGTGAGTCGTAGTCGATTCGGGGATCAAAACCCCTGCTGAAGATGGCACGGCCGACATTGGGAATCGAGTCGACCGAGAACCTGCTCCACCCGGTTGCGAGTTCGTCGAGCATCACCTCGGCCTTCTCGGCACTGGCACCCGGTATCCCGGCCATGCCGTCCACGAATCGCGAGGATGCCAGCAGCTCGTCGGTGATCAGTCGAGGTGACTTGTATTCCGGCCCGAGTAACCGCAATTCGATCCGCTCGATCGCCAGATCCGCGCGGCGCAGCACAAACTTGGCAAAGTCCTGCGGTGTGTCGCCGACGGTGTTCTCGCGCCACTGCTGGCGCAGTTCGGACACCTTGGCCGGCTCGCCGGCCACGATGCGGGCGCGCGAGGGATCCTTGCGCAGGATGGCCCGCTGCAACATCTCCGGCGGACGATAGGTGTCGCGGCCGGAGATCAGGCCGACCAGCTTGACGCGGGTGGGCAGCCCGCCCGGCACCCAGAACACCCGCACCGGTACAACGGTGCGGTCCTCGCCGGCATTGAGTTGTGCGACAAGCTGATCCACTAATTGCGGCGGCGGATCGCCATGGGGCAGTCGCAGTACCTCCACCTTGGTGTCGGGGTGGGCCCGGCGCTGCGCCTGCAACCAATCGTTGAGCAGATCGAACTCCGCCTTCGACGACACCGAGGCGAGCACCAGCGCATCATCGGTCGTGCTGAAGTCGGTGAGGTGGCCAGAAGAATTCATCGACGGCCTCTCACTGCGGGTTTCGGAGTCGTAGCAGGCGCGGCCTTCTTTGCGGCTGCTTTCTTGACCGGCACCTTCTTCGCGGGCACCTTCTTGGCGGCTGCCTTTTTGGCCGGGGCTTTCTTCGCCGGGGCCTTCTTGGCGGGAGCCTTCTTGGCTGGGGCCTTCTTCGCGGCTGCCTTCTTCGCAGTCGGCCGGTCGGCGTA
>Ga0194039_1001797_pt1 | contig 11253 bp, 11 predicted proteins | sample JunL228m_MetaG_FD_148679 | JGI IMG/M metagenome (GOLD analysis project Ga0194039, IMG submission 148679) | Anoxic zone freshwater microbial communities from boreal shield lake in IISD Experimental Lakes Area, Ontario, Canada - Jun2016-L227-8m | ecosystem: Environmental > Aquatic > Freshwater >...
TTAAGCTCTTTAGCGCCGATGGTACTGCATGGGTGACTGTGTGGGAGAGTAGGGAGCCGCCGGGATTATTTAAAAAACCCCTTCATCACTGAAGGGGTTTTTTATTTTACAAGCAATACCTCATGTGCTATGGGGCGTTCAATACTAAATCACCAGGAGTCGGCAGGATGTCCGGTCATTCAAAATGGAGTACGATCAAGCGAAAAAAAGGCGCCATTGATTCGAAAAGAGGCAAAATATTCACAAAAATCATCAAGGAAATCAGTCTGGCAGCGAGGATCGGCGGTGGAGATCCGGAAGGAAACTCAAGACTTCGCCAAGCCATTATGGAAGCAAAAAATGAAAACATGCCCAAGGATAATATTGATCGGGCGATAAAAAAAGGCATTGGCAGCGGCGAAGGGGCTGCCAGTTTTGAAGAGATTGTATACGAAGGCTATGGACCGGGGGGTGTGGCCGTTCTCGTCGAAGTCATGACGGATAACAAAAATCGGACGGTTGCGGAAATCCGCCATATCTTCTCCAAGCATAGCGGCAATCTTGGTGAAAATGGCTGTGTGGCCTGGATGTTTGAAAAAAAAGGTAGTATCCTGATTGATAAAAACACCATCAGTGAGGAAGACCTTATGGAACTGGCCTTGGAAGCGGGGGCCGATGATGTGCGGGAAGAGGGAAATGAATTTGAGGTCATTACCAGTCCCGGGATATTCGAAGACGTACACCGGGTGATAGAAGAAAGAGGGCTGAAACCCCTGGCGGCGAGCATCGGGATGATTCCTCAGAATACCATTGCCTTGGCTGAAGATAAGGCGTCACAGATGCTCAAGATGATGGAAAAGTTAGAAGACAACGAGGATGTTCAGAATGTGTATGCCAATTTTGATATTTCCGATGAGATCATGGAAAAACTGAGTTGATGAAGATCCTGGGGGTTGATCCGGGCAGCAGGGTAACCGGTTACGGTATTATCGAAAAAAGCATTAAAGGACTCGCACTTGTGGGCTATGGTGAAATAAAACCGCCGAAGAATGCGTCCCTGACGACAGCTTTGGCTTCTGTCCATGAAGCGCTGTCGCTTTTGATTGTGGAGATGAAGCCGGATGCTATGGCTGTCGAGGATATCTTTTATGGGAAAAATGTTCAGAGCCTGATCAAGCTGGGGCATATCCGGGGTGTGACCCTCCTAGCGGGGGCGCAGCAGGGAATAAGCGTACATGAATATGCCCCTTTGGAAATCAAGAAGGCGGTCGTCGGTTATGGTCGGGCGGAGAAGAGTCAGGTCCAGGCTATGGTTAAAGCTATCCTGCAATTAAGGGAGACGCCGACCGCTGATGCGGCGGACGCCCTGGCCGTTGCCATTTGTCATGCCCATTGTTCCGGGCCTTCTGTATCCCCATGATTGCCAGAATCAGTGGGATACTTGTATATAAATCCGTCCAGGCCATCACCCTGGATGCCCACGGTATCGGTTACCGTGTCTTTGTTCCCTTGACTACATTTTACGAATTGCCGGAAACAGGCCAGCCCATTACCCTGCACATCCATACCCACGTCAAGGAAGATGCCATCAACCTGTTTGGTTTTCATACCCTTGAGGAAAGAAACATGTTCCAGGTGATGATCTCCGTATCCGGAATCGGACCCCGTCTGGCCATGAATATTCTATCCGGGATCAACGTCGAGGACCTGGTGGATGCGATTACGGGCGGTAATCTGCGGCGCCTCCTGAATATCCCGGGAGTGGGAAGAAAAATGGCAGAACGGTTGGTCCTGGAACTGAAGGATAAGGTGCTGAAGTTGGACAGAGGACAGACTGCCCCGTGCGACCGTGCCATTCCCCGGTCCCTGGAAGAGGCCGTCAAGGAAGACGCCCTTTCGGCGCTCATCAATCTCGGTTACAAAAACGCTACCGCTCGCGACGTCATTGAAAAGATCATGAAAGAAACAACAGAGATTCCTGCCCTGGATCTGCTTTTAAAAAGTGCGCTACAGCATTTATCCGGTTGAATTAGAACCTGATTCCCGCTCAGAATCGTTGCGGGAATGACAGAAGGGGAAGTTTTGTAATTGTCTCTAAGACTGAAATAGACGGTGAGGATAAACAAACCGTGAAACCCACAAAAAAAAATCTTGTTGTCGATCCGGCTGCAGACCAGGAGGAAGAATCTTATGAGGCTTCCCTGCGGCCAAAGGCACTGTCGGAATTCATCGGACAGGAAAAGATAAAAAACAATCTGTCCATTTTTATCGAGGCTGCCAAGAAGAGGGGGGAAGCCCTGGACCATGCCCTGCTTTATGGGCCTCCCGGCCTGGGCAAGACCACCCTTGCCTATATCATGGGTAAGGAGTTAGGGGTCGATGTCAAGGTGACCTCCGGGCCGGTTATCGAGAGACCCGGGGATCTGGCGGCCATCCTGACCAACCTCCATGACCACGACATCCTTTTCATCGATGAAATCCACCGTCTCTCCCATGTTGTCGAAGAGATCCTCTATCCGGCCATGGAAGATTACCACATTGACATCCTCATTGGCCAGGGCCCATCCGCCCGGTCCATGAAGCTCGGCATTCCCCGTTTTACTCTGATCGGGGCCACAACCAGAGCGGGACTCCTCACCTCGCCTCTGCGCGACCGATTCGGGATGAGTTTCCGGTTTGAATTCTATAATCCCGAAGAGCTGACCGTTATTATTAAACGATCGGCCCGGATCCTTTCCGTCCAGATCGATGAAGAGGGTGCGGCGGAAATGGCCCGCCGTTCGCGGGGCACTCCGAGGATCGCCAACCGCTTGCTGCGCAGGGTCCGGGATTATGCCCAGGTGAAGGCGGCTGGTTTAATTGACAGAGAAGTAGCTCTGGCGGCGCTCGAACTGTTCGAAGTTGATCATAAGGGTTTTGATCAGATGGACCGGACGATCCTTTTGACCCTGATTGATAAATTTCAGGGAGGACCGGCGGGGATCGACAATCTCTCCGCGGCTATTGGAGAAGAGCGGAACACCATTGAGGATGTCTATGAACCTTATCTGATCCAGGAAGGCTATCTCCAGCGGACGTCCCGCGGCCGCATCGCTACGAGGATTGCTTATGAACACTTCAGCCGGACGTGGTCGGCCGTGAACCAGAAAGAGCTGTTTTAAAATTGTGGACGAAGGCGCCACTTTTATCTATGCGAATTCTCCTCCATATCTGCTGTGCCCCCTGCACTATTTATCCCCTGCGGATTTTCAGGGAAGAAGGCTTCTCTCTCACGGGATTATTCTTTAATCCCAATATTCATCCATACCTGGAATATCTCCGCCGTCGGGAGGCACTTGAAAGGTTTGCTAAGGAAGAGCATCTGGAAGTTCTGTGGACTCCTGATTATCCCCTGGAGGCTTTTTTACGGGGCGTTGTCTTCAAAGAGCAGGATCGGTGTAGCTGGTGCTATGAAATGCGTCTGAGACGCACCGCTGAGATAGCCAGTCAGGATAGCTGCGATGGCTTTTCCACGACGCTACTTTACAGCAAGTTTCAGAAACATGACCGCATTCGCAGCATCGGGGAGATGCTGGCCGAGGAATATGGAGTTCCTTTTTTTTATAGGGATTTCCGCAGCGGTTGGGATGAAGGTGTGCGTATTTCAAAAGAGCGGCAAATCTATAGGCAACCATATTGTGGCTGCATCTATAGTGAAAAGGAACGGTATGCAGGAAAAGGCAAGACTGCAAGCCCTGATGTCTCTGGCTCTTAAAGTCCTTAAAACTCGATCTGTGGTGTTTTTAACACATTTGCTCGTCCCCAGGATATTCCTTGCTTCGCGTCCGTTGGAGAAACAGCTAATATTTAAAGGATTAAAATTATCTCAAGGCGATAGGCATGACGGTATGGAAGTTGCTGTTTACTCGAATAAAAATATTGGATAGATATTCATGTATCTGCAACGGACAATAAAGAGTGAAATTATTTGCCGAAGTATCGGCCTGCACACAGGTAGGAAGGTCAATATGATCATCCGTCCCGCAGATATGGATAAAGGTATAACCTTCATTCGCAATGATCTTGCCGGTAAACCACGGATCAAGGCGGAACTCGGGAACGTCTGCGATACGACCCTGGCAACGACGATCGGCGTTAATGGCGCCTCCGTATCGACAGTGGAACACCTCTTGTCAGCTTTCAGCGGTATGGGGATTGATAATGCTACCGTGGAATTGGACGCTCACGAAGTTCCGATCATGGACGGCAGTGCTCAGCCTTTCGTCAACATGCTCAAAGAGGTCGGTACCCGACCTCAGGGAAAATGTAAAAAGTTGCTCGTGATCAATAGTCCCGTCTCCGTTGCCGACGAAAACGGCTCCGCCGCGTTTCTGCCGGCCCGTGAGTTCAAGATGACCTATACCATTGACTTCAAACATCCGATTATTGGTCGCCAGACCTGTCATTTCCACTTTTCTGATGCGGCATATGAACAAGAAATTTGTGCCGCTCGCACCTTTGGTTTTCTGAAAGACGTTGAGTATCTTCAGGCGATAGGTCTTGCCTTGGGTGGTTCTCTGAACAATGCCGTCGTCCTGGATGATCAACGGATCATCAACAAGGGGGGGTTGAGGTGTCCTGATGAATTTGTCAAACATAAGGTGCTGGACGCCATCGGGGATTTGTCTCTTTTGGGGATGCCCATCATCGGACATTTTGTAGCTTTCAAGTCAGGTCACCGTTTGAATAATAATCTTTTGAAAGAACTTCTAATCCGCCAGGATTGCTGGGGAATTGTCAATCGCTATCCCATGGAATCACCTACAAAAATGTTCAAAACTTTGAATATACCTTCTTTTGCCGTCCTTGATGCCGTGTCCGCCTAGCCGTCTTCGGCTGTTCAGAGCAGATAAGACTTGATTTTTCTTCGATAGTTCCCTAAAGTCCCACGGTTACTATCATCTTTTCAAAGGCGGGTGTCCGTAGAAATGATCGACAAAACAAGATTTTTGGCGTTTATCCTTGTCATTCTGATCTGGTTGCCTTCGGCTTATGCCCGGGAGGCGGAAATTCGGGATGTCCTGGTGGCCCATCAGGGAGACGCGATCACCGTTTATGCCAGGGTGACGGACTGTTTCACCAAAGGTATGGAATCGGCCATCATGGCCGGAGTGCCGACAACCTTTACTTTTCTTCTGGAGTTGAACTGGGAAAGGAACTTCTGGTTTGATAAAAGAGTTGTCGGAGCGGTGATCAGACAGACGATTAAATATGACAGCGTGAAGAAGCTTTTTTTTGTATCTACAGCAGATGGCAAGGGAGCAACGGCGTTCCAGGATCTCGAGAGCGCCAAGCGGGCAATGGCAGAAATAACCGGGATCCTCATTATACCCCGCAACGTCGATAATCGGCAAAGACCATTTTATGTCATGATCAAAGCCAAACTCGACAAGGTCAGGCTCCCCCTCTACATGGAATATGTCTTTTTCTTTGTTTCCCTATGGGATTTCGAGACCGACTGGTATCGTCAGGAGGTCGCCTTTTGAAAAAAGAACGTTCCTCCATTTTTCTGGATGCAAAAGAACGCCGCCGCAGAAAAAGGGAGAGAATCCTGATTGTCGTCACGGTGTTCGTGATTGTCCTCCTGACTTTCCTGGAGACCCATCTGACCAGGCAAGAAACAATTCTTCCCGTTTCCAGCAATGTCCTTATCTTTGGCCTTATCAATATCAATATCATTCTGATTATCCTGCTTATTTTCCTCATTGTAAGAAATGTTGTCAAACTTGTGTATGAACGGCGACACGGGATCATCGGATCCCGGATCCGGACAAAACTTGTTGCCGCCTTTGTAAGTTTGTCTCTCATCCCGACGATTGTTCTGTTCATCGTTTCCATCAACTTTTTATCCTACAGTATTGAAAACTGGTTTAATCTCAGGATAGGAGACGCCCTTAACAGCACGCTTGAAGTTGCCCAGACTTCCTACCAGTACACAACGGACTATGCAAAATTTTATGCCCGGCAGATCAGCGGCGATATTAGCGAAAACCGCCTCTACGAGAAAGAACGCGCCAAGTATCTAAAAACTCTGGTCGAACAGCGGCAGAAGATCTATAACTTGGGGCTTCTGGAGGTGTACTTCGACAGCCAGCGTGAAAAGATTACCATCAGGGATCCGAATAATCCCAATGTGGCCCCCGTGACCCTCTCCCCCAAAACTATCGAGGAGGTCTTCTCAGGGAAAGAAGTTTCCACGGTTCAATCTTCGGGCAGCGGCGACCTTGTCAGCGGTATCGCCCCGATATATGCGCGTCTCAGTACGGGAGAAGTAATCGGTATGGTCGTGGTCAGCTATTATATCTCCCGGGCTTTCGTCGATAAGCTGGCCATAATTTCCAAGACGTCAGAAGAGTACAAACAACTCAAACTCCTCAAGAATCCTATCAAGTTCAGCTATATCGTGACCTTGTCCATCGTCACACTCCTCATTATCTTTTCCGCTACCTGGTTCGGCCTTTTTCTGGCGAAACAGATTACCGTTCCTATCCAGGATCTTGCCGAGGCTACCGGCAAGATTGCCCAAGGTGATCTCGATCACCGGATCGATATTACTGCTGACGATGAAATTGGCACATTGGTCAATTCTTTCAATTCCATGACGAAAGACCTCAAAAAGAGTCAGCAGAACGTGGAACAGGCCAATATCGACCTTGAACAGCGTCGTAAGTATATGGAGACGGTCCTCAGGAATGTTTCTGCAGGGGTAATCTCTGTGGACAAGGATGACGTGATCACGATCATCAACCGGGCCGCGGAAAGGATGCTGGAGATCAAGACCGAAAAGGTCCTGCACCGACCCTATCAGGAAGTCCTGCAGCCCGAACATATGGTCCTGGTTGGGGAATTGCTTGAGGAGATGGAGAAGAGTGAGCATGGATTTGTCGAGAGACAGCTCGAACTCAATGTCAAGGGACGCCCTCTTACGGTACTGATCACGACGACGATCATCAACGATGACGAAGGACACGATATGGGAATGGTACTCGTTTTCGAGGATCTCACCCAGTTGCAGAAGGCGGAGCGGGCTGCGGCATGGCGAGAAGTGGCGCGGCGCATGGCGCATGAAATCAAGAATCCCCTGACGCCCATCCAGTTGTCTGCGCAGCGATTACAGCGAAAATACGGCGACCGTCTCAGTGAAGACGGTGAGATCTTTCATGAATGCACGAAGACTATCATTGGCCAGGTCGAGGTGCTGAAGAATCTTGTCAACGCCTTCTCCCGTTATGCCCGTATGCCCGTGACCAATCCATTTCTTAACGATTTGAACGAAGTACTTGTCGATGCAATTGTTCTTTTCCAGGACGCCCACAAGGATATAACCTTCGATTTCCATCGTGGAGAGGGCATTCCTCAACTTAATATCGATCCGGAGCAAATCAAGCGGGTCATGGTTAACCTTCTCGACAATGCTGTGGCCGCCTTGTCAACAGGAGACGGACGGATTGAAATAAAGACGTCCTACCATCCCCAGCAGCACCGGGCGATTGTGGAAGTGGCCGATAATGGTTGCGGGGTGCCGTCAAACTACAAAGGCAAAATCTTTGAGCCCTATTTTTCAACGAAAAGATCGGGAACTGGCCTCGGATTAGCCATCGTCGGCTCAATCATCAATGATCATCATGGCCAGATTAGCGTCACGGACAACCAGCCCCGGGGAACGATTGTGACATTTGAATTGCCCGCCCCGGAAGGGGACACAGAGAAGAGGACCCATGCGTAAAACCATCCTTATTGTCGACGACGAAGAGAGTATTTGCCAGTCCCTGGGGGGTATCCTCAGGGATGAAGGTTACGATGTCCTTACGGCGGGAAGCGGTGAGGATGCCCTCAAAATTATTGACGAAGAAATGCCGAATCTTGTCCTCCTCGATATCTGGCTTCCCGGCATGGACGGTATTGAGGTGCTTAAGATTATTAGCTCTGATTATGCTCATATCCGGGTGATCATGATGTCCGGTCATGGAACAATCGAGACAGCCGTCAAGGCGACCAAGCTTGGGGCTTATGATTTTATTGAAAAACCCCTATCCATGGACAAGATCATTCTTTTAGTCAATCACGCGCTGGATATTATTACCCTCGAAGAAGAGAATGTCCTCCTGAAGCAGAAGGTGAGCCAACAGCATGAACTAACCGGTTGCAGCATATCCATTATGGAGCTCAGAGAGGCGATCGGCATTATCGCTCCCACCAATGCCTGGGTTCTCATCATGGGAGAGAACGGGACCGGCAAGGAACTTGTAGCGAGGTCTCTCCACAAATTAAGCCGTCGTAATGGGAAACCCTTTATTGAGGTCAACTGTGCCGCTATCCCGGAAGATCTGATTGAGAGCGAGCTTTTTGGTCATGAAAAAGGTGCCTTCACCGGGGCTACCCAGAAGAAGCGGGGAAAGTTCGATCTGGCCCATGAGGGGACCATTTTTCTGGATGAAGTGGCGGATATGAGCCTGAAAGCCCAGGCCAAGATCCTGCGGATCCTTCAGGAAAAGAAGTTTGAACGAGTGGGGGGAACAAAGATGATCCATGTCGATGTCCGGGTGATCGCCGCGACGAACAAGGATCTGGAAAAGGAGATGGAGGAAGGTCGTTTCCGGCAGGATCTCTACTACCGCCTCAATGTCATCCCTTTGCTGGTCTCCCCTTTAAGGGAGAGAATTGAAGATATTCCGCCCCTCGTGGAACGTTTCCTCAACGATTTTTCCATGAAGGAGGGGGAAGATCCTAAAAAAATTACGGATGAAGCCGTGGCGCTGCTCATGGATCATGATTGGCCTGGTAATGTACGGGAGTTGAAAAACATCGTCGAGCGTCTCGTCATTATGACGCCATCCAGAGTCATTGCCGCGGGCGACATTCCATTGTTTGCCAAGGAGAGCAGTCATGAGATTGAGAGCAAGCCGACTCTCTCCAAGACAGCGACATCTCTGGACTCAGAAAGCTTGCGGGCGGCGAGAATCGATTTTGAAAAACAGTATATATTGCGAAAGCTCCGGGAATATGACGGCAACATCTCCAAAACCGCGGAGGGCATCGGTCTCGAACGCAGCAATCTGCACAAAAAAATCAAAAGCTACGGCCTGGATGTCGAAAAGTAGGACGTCATCGACGGCTTCGTAAAAAGATTCGCAGGCAAGGCGCGCAAATCATGAGGAATGAGGCGTACTTTGCGTACGCCGCAGTGACGAAGGATGCCGCGCAACGCAGCATCCGGACTTTTTACGAAGCCGTCAAGATTTACCACTGCCTACGGACTTAAGATCGGATAGGGAGAAGCGGTTGGCGGGTAGAAAAAGAAGTCCCAGCAGGACAACGACGCCGATGGACAGAAAGTGATAAATGATAGCGAATGAGAGGGCGTCTGTTTTGGGGATACCGTAGAGGGTCAGTCCCAGAATGCAGAAGAAATGCCAGTTGCCTACGAAACCCGGTCCTGCGGGGATGGCGATGCCGATCATGAGAATAACCATGATGACGAAGGCGGCAATAAAGGGCAGGGTTAAATGGAAGGCCAGAAACATCAAGTAAATGGCCAACCCGTCGATGATCCAGAAGGCGAGGGACAGCAGGCCGACCTGGGCAAGTAAGCCAGGTTTAGCCATCATGCTGAACCCGTCGATAAATTGATGAAGCAGCCGATCCGCTTTTACGGCATAGCGATCCGGTAGCCGGCGAATGAGGGGAGCGAGCAATTTCAAACAGGCCTCCCTTTTAAAGAGCATGAAAATCATAAAACCCAGAATGCCCAGGGTCAAAACGATAAAGAAGGCGCTGGAGCGGATTAACCAAGGGGGCAAGGGGGTCAAAAACATGGTTACGGTGAAGATGAAAAAGACAGTCAGACTGTCAAAAATCCTCTCAATAAAAATTGTTGCCAGGGCGGAACTCATCCGGATGGGGGCTTTTTTGGTGATCAGATAGGGCCTGGCGAATTCTCCCAGCCGGGCCGGGAAGGAGGCAATGGCCAGAAACCCGACGTTGGTTACGGAAAAGAGATCGAACTGGCTGACCTTCTGAATGGGGCTGAGGATGACGCCCCACCGGACGGAACGAATCACCTGCATCAGTACTATGATCACAACGGCGCCAGCCGCATATGCAATGTCGATGGACTTGAAACCTTGCAGTACCCCCTCGTAGTCGATTCCCCGGAGGGAAAAATAGACAAGAAGGGCACTGATTATTATCCCGACAATGAGCTGCTTCATGAAGATGGGGCATAACACAAATCGGATGGATTCACAACGGATGGCGCAAGGAAAATAAAATAACACACCCCTTTACGGCGTCTGCCGTAAAGGGGTGTGTCGACAAAGGGGTATGTTCAGGTGAGGATCACTGGCGGTAGTACCGGTTCAGCTTACCAAAGTCTTTATCACTTCTATGACCGGCGCCGTGAACAGTGCGACATAGCAGGTGTAGAGAGCGAATGCCCCTACGGCTTCCCCGGCATACATCTTCTCAAACTTCTGTTTGATCGAAAAGATGATCAGGCCACCGATAATGACCAGACCCAGATGGAAATACGGGAAACTATCTCCTCCTGCGGCAGTGTATTCGGCAAAACTAAAAGTCGCTGTCAGCAGCACAAAGATTCCGGCAACGATAATGGTAGATAATGTCTTTTTCATGGTATGTATCCTCCCCCTATTGTTTTCTTTTACCATATAGATATGAAAGAACCGTGCCAGATATTTTGCTCCGGCGATAATCGCTAATAACTTGAATTTACATGATATATTATTTCACCTTTTCTTGGGATATAACAAAAGTTGAAAGATTCGTTAAATCCATGTAAAAAACATATAAATGAAGCGCCGGGCTTCGGCCCTGCGGGTCTATGTTTTCATGCCGCTAGTAAGGGCACAAAGGGGTTTATTTTATGAATCGACGTGACTTTTTGAAGAATGCTGTCAAGTCCGGCGCCGCGCTTACCATCACCCTGGGAATGGAGTCTTTTTTATCTATGGCTGAAGGAGCCGACAGGCCGGATCTTGCCGTGGTGCGGGGGGCGTCGCCGTCCCGGATTACCAGCGCAGCTGTGAATGAACTCGGCGGGATGCGCCGCTTCGTTTCCCGGGGAGATATTGTCGTTGTCAAGCCCAATATCGGCTGGGACCGAACGCCTGAATATGCCGCCAATACAAATCCTGAGGTCGTAGCCGAGATTGTCAGGCTCTGTTACGGGGCGGGGGCCAAGCAGGTCAAGGTCTTCGATCATCCCGTGAGCGA
>Ga0194039_1001798_pt1 | contig 11251 bp, 6 predicted proteins | sample JunL228m_MetaG_FD_148679 | JGI IMG/M metagenome (GOLD analysis project Ga0194039, IMG submission 148679) | Anoxic zone freshwater microbial communities from boreal shield lake in IISD Experimental Lakes Area, Ontario, Canada - Jun2016-L227-8m | ecosystem: Environmental > Aquatic > Freshwater >...
GCTAATCATCTGGGCTTGAATCGTATCGGTTACATGATAGAATTTCTCCAGGTAAACCGAAACCGAATCAGTTCTATTGGTCAGCTGGAAGACCTGGATCATGTTTTGATAACAGGATTTTTCCACGTCAAGCAATTCTTTGGAGTACGCAATTCTTAAAGCATCCCTGTATGCTTTCATCGCCAGAGGGAAATCCTTTAGGTCACGATAACTATAGCCGATGGCAATGTATACCGGGGGTTCTTTGACCTGCTCTGCAATTGTGTCAAAGATCTCAAGCGCTTTTGTAAAATTAAGGATTGCCTCCTTTGGTTCTTTCTCGCGGGCATTCAGTTTTCCGAGTTCAAAATACACTTCGCCGAGGGTCGAACTCAGATCATGCCTGAGGAAGATATCATCAACTATCAGATTCAGGAGTGGTATGGCAAGGTTGAAATACCGCCTTGCTTCCTCAACTTTTCCAAGGTTTGCATATGCGGTCCCGATGTAATAATAGGAATGGCCGATAATTGCGGGCTGCCTTGTTTTGTTGCGATGCGATAAAGCTCTCTTAAAATAAACCAGGGCAGAATCCTGCTGATTAAGTTTTTGCTTGCATAGCCCTATATTATTCTGAGCAACGGCAATCCCGAAATGGTCATTGTTCTGAACGAAGAGCTGTTCGGCCTTTTTAAAATCCCCTTCGGCAATCAGGTAATTCCCCGTTTGAAAATAGCAATTGCCTATCCCGATCATGAAGTAGTTCGACTTTTTCTCAAGATCATTGTCGGCAAGAACCTGGTAAGCCCTTAAGGAATACTCCATCGCCTGGAAATACAGATGTTGGTCCATGTATACCCGGCAGATTTCAAAAAGGGCTGTAGCGGCATAATACATTTCCTTCTCCCTAACCGATTTGTCATAGAATTCCTGGTATAATTCAATTGCTTTGGCAGGATTCTGTTTTCTGGCATACCTGGCATTCTGAAAGATCAACAGCAGATTGTATTGTTCTTTGGTAACAGGAATATAGTCTCTCCTGAGGTCTGCGCCAAGTGTATCGGGGGTCCTGGCCTGAGCGTTGGCTGAACAGGTGAAACAGAATAACAATACGAAAATGATCTGGCAGAGCCAGAATTTACTGATCATAATGACATCTTTAATACTCAAGACCCTTATTACCACTAAAAAGTTGCATAAGGACCTCAACAGCATGCTAATATACTAAATCCCGGGATTCTTCTGCTTAATCAATACCCCAATTTTTTGAGCAAGCCCGGGTTGGTTGTTTTGCACAGCTGCATCCTTCAGTCGGTTTAGCACTTCCAGTGCAGTTTGAACATCCTCAAGAAAATCAGGCTTTAATGCAGACGAAAATGAAGCATAATAATCAAGGTTCTGCCCCATCACCTCGGCGATCCTGTTGCTCAGCTTCACAGCGCTTGCCGGATCTCCGGTTTTGTAGTACATTTCGACAAAGGGGAGGTTGTACATATCATACACGAATTTCGGATCAGGGAATTTCGACAGGTAAAGATCTACCAGGGCTTTACACTCTTTCTTCATTCCCTTGTCGAGCAGCATCTGTCCCACAAACAATGCATCCATCTTTGGCCTCATCGAACTGTTGAGGCTTTCAGGATCCACGTAAACACCAGGAGCATCGAGGTTTCCCCATTTGCACTTATTCATGATGATGTCATAGGAACCCTTTGCATCGATACTTCCAAGCGAGGGTATGTAATTGGTCGAATCGGGAGCTACCGGCATGAATTTATAGACCCAGCCTTCCATATAACAGTATTTCTCAATATCGAGGAAATTGCGTACCGAATTCGGAGCTGCAAAATACACCGGCCTTGTCCAGTCGCTGCTGGCGATCAGGTCAAGAGTCATGATATCGTTTTTGTATAACAGGTTGGATTTGATATTGAAAGTGATTGAATCAACCATCTTGTCTTTGAAATACTCAGGCACAATCCCGTATTTCAGGCAATTTTCCTTATTTACCGTGATCTTGATCTTTTTCGCAGGGAAGAATTTGATCTTTTCCCCGTTCTGCATGGTTACAAAAGTCTGTGGATCCTTGCTTTTTATGAAGTCGACAAGATCTTTAAGCTCAACATATCCTTTCAGTCCGACATCATAATACGTTATAATATCATTGGTTCCAGGCTGGTATTGTTCAACGGGAATGGTGAGTTTCACAGGCTCCGAATCATACATTTTTTTATACAGTTGTTCGATATACCATGAGCCTGAAGCAAGTTCCCTGTTGATAATTCGTACATCGGGCCTCACTGCTTCCACCTCCTGGTTATACCACAAGGGGAAGGTATCGTTGTCACCGTTTGTTATCAGCAAGGCATTTTTATCACAGGAATTCAGGTAGTTTGCAGCAAAATCCCTGGCCGAATATTTTCCGGTGCGGTCATGGTCTTTCCAGTTCTGCTGGGCAAGAACTCCCGGAACAAGGAGGGTTGTAATGACTGTAACCAGGATTATCGGCAGAAATCCTTTCAGTTTTGCTTTTTCCCGGATGAAATCAACCAGGGCTATCACCCCGAGACCTATCCAAATTGAAAACGCCATAAAGGATCCGGCGTAGGAGTAATCCCGTTCCCTCGGTTCAAAAGGTTTCTGATTAAGATAAAATGTTATCGCAAGCCCGGTCAGCAGAAACAGAAGGATGACAATGATGCTGTTCCTGTAATCCTTTTTGATCTGAAAAAAGAATCCAATTAATCCCAGGATTAGCGGAAGCATGAAATATTTATGAGAAGCTCTTGATTTCACGCTGTCGGGAAGGTCGGTGAGAGAGTTTCCCACATGATATTTATCAATGAAAGGGATCCCTGTGATCCAGTTTCCGTTCCTGACACTTCCGAAACTCTGTATATCATCCTGCCTCCCTGAAAAATTCCAGAGAAAATACCTTAAGTACATCCAGTTGAACTGGTATGTGAACATGAATTTCAGGTTTTCGCCGAAGGTCGGTTTGCTTACTGTCTGTGGCTTGCCATCGGGTCCTGTAATGTCCATGGGGATACCTGGTCCTCCCCAGTTTTTGAAAAATTCAGAACTTCCGGGCCGGTCCTGGTTTGTGCACCACATACGGGGCAGGAGAGTTGTAAATCTTGGGTCGTACACCGGGATTGTTCCCTTGCGGTCGTCGATAACCTCATACTTCCCGGTTGCCGCATTCTTTTTATAGATCGGGCTTCCGTCCTTATATTCAATCACAGGGGCTGTATAATACTGTCCGTAAAGGAAAGGCCAGGTTCCATATTGCTCGCGGTTCAGGAAAGAAACAAGCGTAATAGCATCCTTGGGTTTGTTTTCATTTATTGGTGTGTCGGCATTTGCCCTGATCACAAGAGAAACGAAGGAAGAATATCCGATCAGCAGAAATGATAGTGAAAGCAGGATGGTGTTCAGTACCGTCTTCCCTTTTGCTCTTGTATACCATAAACCCCATATGAGCAGTCCGAAAAAGAGCAGGAAATAAATGATTGTCCCGGAATTAAAAGGCATTCCCAGTCCGTTTACAAAAGCCAGTTCAAAGTAACTTGCAAATTTAGGGATCCATGGTATTACAAAATACATCATGCTGGCTACCAGGGCGAATGAGATGCCCATGGCGGTAACTATTCCCCATTTTGTCGGACTATATTTCCTGAAATAATAAACCATCGACAGAGCAGGAATGGTAAGAAGGTTCAGAAGATGAACCCCGATTGAGAGCCCGATCATGAAAGCTACGAAAATCAGCCATCGGTAACTGTGTTTTTCATCCGCCATCTCATCCCACTTAAAAATGGCCCAGATCACGACGGAAGTGCAGAAATACGACATGGCAAACACATTGGCTTCCACGGCCGAGAACCAGAAGGAATCGGTGAAGGTAAATGTCATAGCCCCTACAAAACCTGCAGCAAGAATAGTCCACATGTTCTCCTGCGTCATATCCTCTCCGGGTTTAATCAGCATCTTTTTGGCAATCATAGTGATGATCCAGAACAGGAACAGGATCACGAAAGCGCTGCTGAGCACCGAAACCATATTGATCATTACCGCAGCTTTGCTGGTATCTCCGAATGCAAAAAGCGAGAGAAAGCGTGCCATAAGCTGGAAGGTAGGCGCCCCGGGAGGATGCCCGATCTGAAGCTTATATGAAGTGGCGATATGCTCGCCCGGATCCCACCAGCTAACCGTGGGCTCCACGGTTTTAATGTAAACAATAGCGGCGATTGCGAATACTATCCATCCTGCAATCGTATTATATTTGCGGAATTGTTTCATAAAATGATGTTAGGGTTCTTTGAAGTCGGTAAAAATACTAAAAGACTGCTGATTATCGGAAAGTATAACGCGATAATGATATCTGCATTATAACAAATAAACTATTTTTGCTCAAATTTTCAGGATGACGCTTTCCTCTCCTCATAAAATTTTCCTGTACAGAATCTTATTCCTGTTTGTTTTACTGCGGATGGCATCCTGGGCTGAACCGGCGAAAGCACAGTTCATCTTTTCAGGAGATTTCAGCCTCAGGGGAGAATACTACAACCTCAGAAGAACGTTTTCCGATTCTACAAGAAGCAATTTGTACAATGTGCTGGGATATGGTGAACTGGATCTGCGTTATAACAGCAGAAGGTTCGGGGCTTATTTATCATTGGGAGGATCTTTCACCAAAGGAAGCAACCTCTATAGCATCAACGTTCCTGCTTATTTCAATGCCAACGTTTATGAAGCCTGGGTTAGATTTAATTTTAATAAAAATCTGTCTCTGCAGGCAGGAAGGATACAGATCGATTACACGACTAACCTGTTTTTTCAGTCGAGGGACTGGAACCGGCTTGTCACTTCTCATAATGCCATTATTCTGCATTACCTGAAACCTGACACTTCACTCTGGGCCGACATTGGTTTTGCATTCAACCGTCTGGGGAAAGAGTATATTATACTCAGCACCGATCCCGATATAAACAATTACCGTTACATGGGCTGGTTATATGGCATGAAAAAACTGTTTGACGGTCAGCTCACGCTGATATTCAGCGACACATGGGATGCAAACGACAACGGGATCGACCTGAGTACACTTTACATCAAGAATACGATTGGAGGGACTGCCTGGATCGCCTGGCCTTCATGGGACGTAAACCTGGTGGGGTACTATCAGTTCGGTCATATTCCTGACGGCAGAAGGCTTTCTGCAAATTACTATGCGGCTTATGTTGCCTTTCACCCGCTTGAATGGTTTAACCTGGTGCCTGCTTTCGAACATTTTGGTGGTAACGACCTGTCTGATTCCATTGGAATGAAGACCACAGTTCATGGTTTCAGCCTGCTTTATGGCAATACCGCAAAAAATATCGGCGCTGGCGGGCTGTTTACCGGGATGACCCGAAGTAATGAGCACCAGGGACTCAATAACCTTTCCTTCAAGGCCATCTTCATTCTATCAGAGAAGGTCTCTATCGAAGCGACTTATCATTGGTTAAGTCTTCCACACCCTTATATAAGACAGCTTGTACCCGACTCCATGCTTGTCAGGATTGTCAAGGTCCCTCCAAGCTTCATGCATATCGCCGAGTTGAATTTCAGCTGGCTTCCCATACCCAACCTGGAACTTATATTTGATTATTCACTTCTCTTTCCCGGTGCAGGCATGCAAAATTTTAACGGCTGGAGCTTCCAGAACGGGAAGCCTGTAAGTTACGCCTGGGTCTCGATCGAATGGACTCCGGTGTTCCTCATCCGCAATCGTAAAAAACCAAGTGCATTTCATTGAAATCGTTGTTAATAATCCAGTAATATCTTGAGCGGGTATGTTGTAAAATTAGATGCGAATGCTTTATATTTGCTTCTCATGAGAAAGTGTTCATACATTGCTGCAGCCCTGCTAATTTTAGTCCTGCCTGCATTTTGCCATGCTCAGAAGAAAGCGACCCCAAAGACAAGCCCGACAGCAACTGTCAATCCAGGTGATAAACAGGGAAAAGACCAGATTCCGCCCTTAAGGGAACTCTGTATCCTGAAATATAAAACCGATTTTGCATCTCTTGCCGATAAATACAAGGAGGATCTTTTCCCCAAGAGCAATGCCAAAAGCGCAATCCATTTCTACCGTGGCATCAGCCTTCTGAAACAGGGAATGTATTTCGAATCCATCCGCGATTTCAAAATTGCAAGGGTCGATAGCAACATCAACAGGAACTTCTGTAACTTTTTCATTGCACTCTCTTATATGCAGCTTCACTGGAACGACAGCGTGCTTAATATATGCGGTACGACCTTGAATGTTCCTCCACAGCAATTGATGAAGCCCGATTACTGGAACAATGCGGAGTTTACTCAGGAAAGGATTTTCATTTCATATATACTTGGGACCAACCAGGTGTTAACCAGGCCAAGCGATTCCCTGCTTATTGATGCACTTTATGGTTTTTGCTCAAGGGAACAGAAATTCCTTGAGGCCTATTACAATTATGCGACATGGAGTTATAATTTCGGCAGGTACAAGAAATCTATCGACATGCTTGTGAAGGTGCACGAACTTAAACCGGCCGATGACAGTCTGATCCTTCTTGATCTGGGTTATCTATACAGGCTTTCGGGGGATAATATCCAGGCCATGAAAGCCTTTGACCTGTTGCTGGGCCAATACCCATCGTATATGGGTTATAATAACCGGGGGTGCCTTTTTGCTTATATGGAAAAATACAGCAGGGCCTTGTCGGACCTTACAACTGCAATACGTAAAAACAAAGGCGGGGTCGATGCACTTTGCAACCGTGGATTGGTATACCTGAAAATGCAGGAGTACAAAAAATCGGTGGCGGATTTCACAACTGTGGTTCAACTTAAACCCGATTTTTCCGACGGGTATTATTACCGGGGATTTGCTCTCAAGGCCATGGGTGATTATGCCAATTCGGTAAGCGATTTTTCTAAAGCTCTCCAACTTAAAAAGTAACAATGGGTTGTTAATAAAGTTCTTCCATCAGAGAGTGTTTCTAAAACTTATGCACGTATCTTTACTCCGGATCCAAGTTGTCACACTCTGCATGCATAAATCTACTCCACTGCTGATCATCCTCTTTTTGCTATTTTTTGGCTCCGGTGCTCAGGCCCAGACTAACGGGCTCTTGGGTAAACGCTTTTGGGACAACTGGTCGGTGAGCCTGAGCGGTGGGCCAAACATTTTTTTCGGAGACCTTAAAGAGAACAATTTTTTTCCTGCTACAAGCCCGATTAATGAACTACGTTTTGCAGGAACCCTCTCGCTTAACCGGCAGCTGAGCCATGTTTTCATGTTACGCGGACAATTCCTTTACGGACAGCTGGCCGGTGAAAAGACCAAATATAAGGATGGGAGCCCGTGTAACCAATATTTCGAAAGCACCCTTTTCGAATTAAACGTGAACACAACCATCAACTTCAGCAATCTCTTTGGACGATACAATCCGAAACGTTTTTTCTTTGTTTACGGCACCCTGGGTGCAGGCGCTGTTGACTGGATCACGAAAAAGAAAGATATAACCACCGGTGAAATTATCGGCAGGGACGGAAGCTGGGAGAACCTCAATCTTCACCTTGTGGTGCCGGCCGGACTTGGAGCTTATTTCAGCATTAAAGACAAAGTAAATCTCGGATTGGAATGGACCCTGAGAAGCCTTTTAAGCGACAACCTTGATGCTACGCCCGGGGGCTTCCCGTATGACTCCTACAGCCTGCTGGCTTTTAATGTTACCTATAATTTCAACAAACCTTCAAATGATAAGCTCGGGCAGGCTTCATACCAGAAACAAATCGGTCCGCCCCCTCCTCAACCTTTGCTGGCCGCAGAGATTGAAGCTGAAAGACAAAAAGAACTGGCTGCAAAAGCAGCAGTTGCAAATGCCAATTCCAAACCGAAAGTCCAGCAGAGTGACAGTCTTCATCCAGTGGAAAACCTGCTTCTGCCCGATACCAATATATCCGAAGAATTTATACCCGACACGAATATAATGTCATCCCCGGTAAAAGCTGTAAAAGGGGTCACTTACAGGGTCCAGATTTACGCTTTTAAAGAGAATACATACACAGCCGAACAGGTAAAAGAGAAATTCAAACTCAGCCAGGCCGTTTCAAAAGAGTTTTCAGGAGGCTGGTACCGGTATACCATTGGATCTTTCGTGAATGTTAATGATGCAAGGAAGCTGATGACTTCGCTGAGGACTTCAAAAGAGATCCCCGATGCCTTCATTGCAAAATATGTAAACGGCAAAAGAGCCAGTCCTGCTCCGCCTCACACCGTCAAAAAAAGCTCAAAATATTCCAAAGGAAAAATCTACTTCCGCAAACCTGTTCATAAAAAATAGGCATTTTTTCCTCTCAGACCCTATCACTTTTTAAGACTTCCCGGATTAAGCAATAAAAAGCTTATGAAAGGAAACATTTTTCAAGGACTTATAGCCTGCTGGCTATTATCCTGGTTATCACTTAATTGTGAAGCAACTGATATTATTTCAGCACAGTCTGGTTCATGGACCAGTACTTCAACCTGGGTGGGAGGCGTAGTCCCTGTACAGGGCGACCAGGCGACCATTAAAAGCGGCCATACCGTTACCATTCCAAGCAGCGGGACGAAATCCTGCACGAATCTCATCGTTGAAAGCGGGGGAAAGCTCTATGCCAACACAGGCGGCAGCCAGAGATATGTCGATATCTATGGAAATATTATCTGCGATGGGACCATCGGGAATAACTCAACACTTGACGGGATCTCATTTAATTTCGAAGGTTCAAGCTGCCTGATCAGCGGCAGCGGTACATTCGATGCTTCAAGGATACGCAAGAACGCCGGGCTGAATTCATCCACAACCCTGACCATAGGGATGACCGTGAACCTTAGATACAACGGCACTGCTGTTTATAACAACAAGTCAGCTTCAAATTTTCATATCATTATCAGCCCGGGCTGTACTCTTAACTGTCCCGGCAGCGGCGGTACCCCTGGTAACGTTTGCATTGACGGATCAAACGCTTCCAACGGATCAAGCTACGGAGGGTCGGTCATCGTGAATGGAACTCTCACTGTAAGCGGATTACTGTACCTCACCACCGATAACAATTCCACTGCTTACACAGTATCGTTTACCATCAATAACGGTGGAGTGGTCAATACAGGTTCGGTTGTCTGCACCAGCAGTGGTTCTGCATGCCATATGACGAACATCAACGACGGAGGAAAACTGAATTTTACATCAGGTGACTGGGGAAACATCGGACTGGCTTACAATTCATATAACTTCTCACCCGCATCAACTATAGAATATTCAGGAACCTTGGCCCAGAACGTGGGTAATCCGTCAGCTTACGGGCACCTGGTACTCAGCGGATCCGGAGAGAAGAGAGTCTGCCCGGGAGAACTCACGATTAATGGAGACTTGATTATAAACAACGGCTGCAGCCTGGTAATTCCGCAATCGGTTTCTGTGACACTTCAGGGAGATTTTGATCTTAATTCTGCGGATGGGATTATACTGAAGTCAGGGAACGCTGACAATGCTCCGGGTTCATTTATCTATCATGGAACCCTTAACGGGACCGGCACTCTGAAAGCTGAGAGATTTATCCCGAAATACCTTACTCCGGATGATGCAAATTATCACCTGATATCCTCTCCTGTCGGTTCTCAGGATATTCAGCCTGAATTCGTCGCCGACCCCCCTGAACCCGGCACCGACTTTTACCGCTGGGATGAAGTATCATCCCAATGGATGAATTCGAAAACAGTCACAGGCTTATGGAATACATCCTTCCAGCCAGGGGATCAGAGGATCTTCAAACCCGGAACAGGTTACCTGGCAGCATATGCCAGCGATGTGACCAAAAACTTCACCGGCACCCCATGTAATGAGAATCTTGATGTTCCTGTATCATATTCCCCAGGTAGTTATGCAGGATACAACCTTGCCGGCAATCCTTACACATCAGCCATTAATGCTGATATACATACCTGGCCTAAAACCAATATACAGAATGCTGTCTGGGTGTGGGATGCGATATCGGGCAACTATAAAACCTGGAATGGTTTTACAGGAACACTTGACGGAGGTAAAATACCTGCAATGCAGGGCTTTTTTGTAAAAGCAGACGGGCCATCTCCCTCGCTTGTCATACCAGAGGCCTCTCGCATTCACAGCAACCAGTGTGCTTACAAAAATTCGACGACAGCCCTTGTATTAAAAACGAAGCTCTTGGGTGGAAGTTACTCTGATGAAACAGTACTGTATAATCCAAGACCACTGTCTGGCCCCCCGGGATCCCTGTACAATGTTGCAAAGCTTACCGGATTCAGGGAGGCTCCTCAGTTGTATTTGTTTCAGAACATGAAGAAATATTCGGTTTTGCAGCTTGATACCCTTACCGGAACCTGTATAATCCCCCTGGGAATCAAAAAAGGCAATACCGACACCCTGAGATTCGAATTCAGCGGGTTGGAAACATTCTCAGCCGAAGATGTATTTCTTCTTGAAGACCGCATAGAAGGAAAGACCATCGACCTGAGGGAACAGCCTTTCTATAATTTCATAAGTCTGAATCCCGAGGAGAATTCAAGATTCTTCCTTCATTACAGAAATACATCAGGTACTTATGCACCCACGATCTTAAACAAGGTAAAGCTATACACCGATAAAGGAGATCTAAGGATAGAAGGACTGGAAGATTTCCTGGGCTGCGAGATGCTTGGGGTTTATGACATGGCCGGGAAGAGGATAGTTGAACAGCTTATTCCTCCAGGGATAACGAGGGTTCATCTGAATCTTGCGCCAGCTGTATATGCAGTTCGCATATCGGTAGGAAGTGCCTGGGTTTCAAAGAAACTTTTATTCATCAAATAATCATTAGAATATGAAAACAAAGGTAAAGCTAATAGTGCTGGGATGCGGGTTCATGATGATGACTGCTTTTCCGGCATACAGTGATGGTCCTGATGCCCCGCCTCCTCCCTCTGAACATGGTGCAGGCGGGAACCAGGGTCCGGCAGGGGCGCCTATTGACGGTGGACTAGGGATACTGCTTGTTATGGGTGCAGTATACGGCGGGAAAAAACTCTTCCAGTCACGAAAGGTGTCAGGTGACACGTGACACGTGGCTCGTTGACTATGCCTGAATAGTGTTGACCGTTTTTAAAAGATTCTTGTAACGGTTTTCAAAGTTATTATTTGTTATCGATTGTTTGTCTTTTGTTTCATAAGGATGACCTTGTTTATTC
>Ga0194039_1001802_pt1 | contig 11242 bp, 13 predicted proteins | sample JunL228m_MetaG_FD_148679 | JGI IMG/M metagenome (GOLD analysis project Ga0194039, IMG submission 148679) | Anoxic zone freshwater microbial communities from boreal shield lake in IISD Experimental Lakes Area, Ontario, Canada - Jun2016-L227-8m | ecosystem: Environmental > Aquatic > Freshwater >...
ATCAAGACCAATGGGCTTTCCTGCAAGGCATTCAAAGAACATCGGTCGCGCTGCTCGATCAACTTTATGAACAAATTCTTAAAACATCGGGTTTACAGAAAGACCCGAGAACTCAGCCAACACCGGAAACCGGCAAAATAAAAATAGAACTCGGCCAGACTTTAACAATAACAAAAAGTGTTCTTCCACTTCCACTGTTTAACTTTCTGAAGGATGGCCTTAATTTCCTGAGCAGTGAATTTGTTATCAAAAAGAAACTTGGGAAAAGCACCTGGGGGTCGGAAAGGTATTTCAATTGAGCGTCATTGTTGCCCCGCCGGGAACAGGGAAAACCATTATCGGGCTAAAGATCATTGCGGACAAACAACAACCTGCCTTAATCATTGTTCACAGGAAACAATTAGCTGAGCAATGGATTGAGAGGATCCAATCGTTCCTTGGAATCCCTAAAAATGAAATTGGAAGTATCGGACAGGGAAAAAGTAAAACCGGCAAGAAGATTACAATTGCACTTATCCAGAGTTTATCCAGGATGCTCGAAAGCGCTAATCAGAATGGGTTAACCAACAAATTCGGAACCAATACAGAACTCGATGTTCCTTTCAATTCGAAAACGGATAAGTTCGAGACCTTGTCAAAGGTACTGGTCCATGATTCTGCAAGAAACAAACTGATTCTAAAGGATGTGATCTCGGAGCTTACCTCCGGCAAGAAGGTGGTGATCATTACCGAAAGGAAAGAGCATCTTGATTCACTAAACCAATATCTCAAACAATCGTACGAAACGATTGTCCTGTCCGGTGATGATCCGGAAAGCAGCAGAACCATGAAATGGAAAATGCTGAAGGACGGTAGTTTCCAGGCATTAATCACAACCGGACAATTTTTTGGAGAGGGAACCGATATTCAAAACATCGACCGTTTATTCCTTGTCTATCCGTTTTCCTTCCAGGGGAAGCTGATACAATATATCGGAAGAGTGCAACGATCAGAGATCGCCCCGGTTATCAATGATTACCGTGACATCAGGATCGATTACCTGAATAAATTGTTTCTGAAAAGAAACACCTGGTATAGAAAACTTGAAAAGCAGGCATCCTTGTTTGACGAACCTGAACCAGATTTTCTGCTAACCGAGAACACATTATCAATTGAAGATACGATCACCATTGCCATCGATGATCTTGAATTCAGATACGGATCAATTGCCTTCAGGTACCATGCAGACAAAATAAATCAGGACCTGGAGTTTGAAATTGAAAATGATCAGATCCGCCCGGAGTTTGTGTGTTGAAGCCGTATTTCTCAAAGATTCTGAAAAAAAAGAATGTCAATGTGCTTATCCAGGCCGAGTTTCAGGAGAAAACATTGATTTCCCAACTGGCGACATCTTCTGACCTGGAAAAAATAAACGGTGAAATCATTGATCTTGCCAGGTTCCGGTTTGTGTCAAAATTCATACTGGGCGGTAGTTACAATAAGTTCAAGGGGAACTTAATGGATATAAATCAACTCCAATCCCAGGAGGATTCAAAATCTTCATTGTATGAATCCGGGGAACAACTGCTCGAAGACCTTTTAAAAAATAAAAAGGTAATCCATTACCGGCAGCTCCGGTATTTGGCCGAAAAACACGAAAGTGATATTCTTAAACTGCGTTTTGTGCTGAATCCGTTTTCATTTGTTTTCCTGTTAGCCGGGCAGGAACAGTTTCATCTGGTGATGGAAACACTTGACACCAGGGAAGCAACATACGTCTGGCATATTGAAAAAGACAAACAGGAACTCCGCAACCAGTTACAGGTGATAGACCGGCAACTGAATATGATCCGTAATGATGGGCGCCAGGCTTTTCTTGAATCGCAGCCAGTGAATTTTAGTCGTGTTTTACATGATTATTCGGACGAGCAGAAAGGGTTTATCCTTTGGAAGGATTTGCTTGAAGAAAGGCTTGTGTAATCGAATTCAGATATCAAATACCCTATTAACCCTAACAAATACTAATGTTTCAGAATTTACTCAATGTGTTGAGTAAATTATCTCAATAGGGAGCTATGAACGATTTGCAATTCGCGAATCGCGAATTACGATAACTCACTTTCTTTCTTGACCTCCAAAATCTTCTTTATTGCTTGATGTGCATAATTGAACCTGAAACACCAGTCCTTGCAATACTTCTGTACTTCAGGTTTGACATACCGTTCAATCGAATAATCATACCTGTAATAGGCATGAGTCTTTTTATCATAAAACACAATATATTCCGACAAATCAAACTTTTTGAATTCTTCCAGAAGGTGGAAAAATCGGAGTTCCTGACCACCCTTTGCCGATTTTTGAAGACCACCATATTATACTTCTTGGCAATCAACAAGAAAAGATGATCAGATTGCTCCGGCGAAGACTGGTCAAAGCGAGTGTTATTTCCACGTTGGGAAAGAATCAAATACCGATTCAACCGTGATACCGGACGGATTGACGCAGAGGTCATTGGAACCTTTGAACAGTTTCCATTGAAACTGGCTTGGGCCGCCACGATATATAAGAGTCAGGGTCAAACATTTGATAACGTGGTCGTTGACCTTGGATCAGGTGCGTTCTGCGGTGGTCAATCCTACGTGGCATTGAGCCGGGTTACATCGTTAGAGGGCTTATTCCTTAAACGTGAAATTACAATGGCTGATATTTTTGTGGAGGATGAAATTGTGCAATTTGCCCAGTCATACGGTGCAAAACCTTTGGCTTGTTAAAACTAATGCAACATAAAAATCCTATGAAGGTGCGCATGAATGGGCGAATATTCATAAGATCACCTTCTGATTTCAGAATCTACCTACCCCTCCTTTCAATCGTCCTGGTATTGTTTACAGCCCACCTGTTTGATTAATGGTGGAAGTCATCTGAGGCGTAGGAATTATTTTATTCTAATTTTGATAATCAATAATCTTACGATAATAATATGATTTCAGCAGAAATGATCATTCTCTGCATCGCAGCGTTGGCAGCTGGTTTCATTGATGCCATTGTTGGAGGTGGGGGGTTGGTTCAAACACCTGCCATCCTTATTGCGCTTCCTCAATTTCCCGTTGCCACCTTGCTGGGAACAACCAAAATTCCTTCATTTTTAGGAACATCTTCAGCTGCAATTCAATATGCTAAAAAGGTAAAACTGCAATGGAAACTACTTGGAGTGCTATGTGTGATTGCACTTCTGGCAGCGTATGCCGGATCAAAAGTTGTCTCCATTGTAAGCAACTCCTTTATGAAGCCCTTCATCTTCGGGGTTCTGATCATAGTGGCTATTTACACATATTCAAAAAAGGATTTTGGAACAAGTACCACTCGCAGTAAAAAACCCAGGCAGGAGTTCATTTATGGAGGCTTGTTTGCTTTGATCCTGGGTTTTTATGATGGCTTTATTGGTCCAGGAGCAGGAAGTTTCCTGGTTCTGTTTTTTATTGGCATCCTTGGATTTGATTTTCTAAAGGCGAGTGCGCATGCCAAATTTGTTAATATGGCCACCAACACCGGTTCCATCCTTTTTTTTGCGGCAAACGGGCATATCCTATACCATTATGCAATACCCATGGCTGTTTGTAATCTTTTTGGTTCAGTACTGGGTGCCAGGATGGCTATCTTAAAGGGGAATAAGTTTATCCGGGTATTTTTTCTGTTGGTGGTTGCCGCAACAATTATTCGGTTTGGATATGATATTTTTATTAAATCCTGATGATGCCTCTTTATTGATAAGAAGTAAATAGCTTAAATCCAACCAGTTTGATTACAGCAGGCTCACTTATATTGACCGGTAATTACTTTCCGGTCGTTTAGTGTGCGTCTGGGCGCAGCTTAATCCTTTATGCAGCGGGCCGAAAAACCGCTTGATTTGTCGCCGTAGTGACGGTACACACGCTCGTAATTGGAGCCGAGGAGCAGGTACCATGCGTCTCCTGACGAGTTCTCAGTCAACGACCAGAAGTAAGCGCTGCCAGCGAGACTACTGAAATCGCCATTGAAGTACCGGTTGCCCCCCGGAAGGGCAGTGAATCCACTGGAGTTGGTTGCCTCAGTATTTGGTGATAACCAATGAGCTGTTCCGATCTCCTTCATCTTCCCTCCGGCTATCGATTCTCCACCAAGAAAATCAGTAAGTGCTGTCCATTCAGCATCACTCGGCAAATGCCAACCAGAAGGACAGGCCCCAAGCGCTGTTTGCCAGTCATATAACCTGCCATAGGTATTGCAATTTGAGGTATTAGTATCATAACACCAACTATTTCCGGTCTGGTAGTTCAGGTTTTCTGCCATCCATGTCTGGACTCCTGATTTTAGAGTGCCTATCTGGACTATTGAATAATTGTTGCCATTATTATCCGTACATGCAACAAAATTGAAAGTTATTGTTTTACTGCTCACAGGGACATCGGCGAATATAGTAGTGTATATTCCCGAAACACCTTTGAAAAGTAATTGATCGCCATCCGTGTAGGGCATATCAATCGTTGCTGCAAAGCTCTTTAGCTGATTGTCTGTGCTAATCTTAAGGCAAGAAACATATTCAATTCTTCCCTCACAGTGCAAGTTGATTTTGCTTAACAGTTTTGAGCAATAGAAAGGATATCAAGAAAGGATTTTATGACAGCATTGAAGGGATTCATTGGCTCCGAACAATACCACCGTCACAGACTTCCAAACGGAATGTACCTGCTGCTGACCGACGGGTGTAATTATATCCGTGAGAAGGGCGAAGCATACTGGTTATTCGATTTGATCCTGAGTTGGCAAATGAAGCTACGCAAGCACAGGTTTCAGGTCTGGAAACTGGAAAAGCAGAGTGACGATACATGGTTCGCGGAATGTGCAGATGGGAATAACCTGTTTATCGTTGGCCAGGAGATCGGGCGCTGTGATTTTCCTTTGGATAAAATTGAGATTTGGATTATTGACGGAGTGGCAATTTTACCGACTGAATATTAGTATGGCCAACAATAAGCGAATTATTGATGAGATCAACCGATTTTGTCTCCCGAATAGCCTTCTGATCATTGATTCCAGTGGAATGTTACGACGGCTGTTCTGCCCTTTCAAAGTAAAAGTGATACGCCATATTCATTACCTGCGGATGAATGATATAGTGGACGTTTTGGCTGTGAAAATATCATCTGATCTGGTGCTGCTATATGTGGTGAACCAATTGGCATATCCTTACAGCTATTTCATCATCATTGACCAGGAAGAAGATCCTTTTTGAGATTACGGGAACCAGGTATTACAATGACGCATCGAAATGCAGGGTATTCCGTTGAACCAATTTGCACAGGCAATTCTTGCCAAATATGAACATTTAGAAATCACGCCACTGCCAAAGCTTTCTTCGCAAAAATTAAATGACCATATCAAAGATTGCTGCGAGGAAGCAGAGATTAATTCACGAGTCCATTATGTTGACTATTCCGGTGGCAAGGCAAGGGAACATTCAGAGCCAAAATGGAAATTGATCACCAATCATACCGCCAGGAAAACTTTCATCACCAATAGCATCGTCCTGGGAATGAATACCAAAACGATCAAGGATATCACCGGCCACAAAAAAGACAGTGTTTTTAACAAGTAAATTAAAATCTCAGAGGAGTTTAAAAAGTTGGAGATGGAGAGGACTTGGGACAATATTCAGATGCAGAACAAGGAACCCCAATCAGGTCACTAATTGATCTTATCCTTAAATATAAGTTTACCTTCCGTGGGTTCTTTAAATGCATTGCAACTTTCCAAGTGATCCTGCATGAAATCTATGCTGCCAACGATAGTCTGGGAGAATCTTTGTGCTTTGTCAAGCATCTTTATATAGGGTTGAGGATCATTATCCCTTGTCAATCGTCTTAAAGTTAAAATATAATCATCTCTAAAAATCGTAGGAATGATGATCCTTGTCTGAGCCTGCTTCACTAGTTCAGCATTCATCATGATTCTTGAAATCCGTCCGTTACCATCCGAAAATGGATGTACTTCGCTGATCATAAACATCATAAATGTAGCCCTAGCAAAGGGATGCAGTAATCCCTGATAAAAGTCAAAGCCTTTTTTCAGCGTACCTCTAACAAGCTTGTGGTCAACAAAATGAGTTTGTCCAGCCCTGTTATTCTTATCTTTAAATTCTCCTGGATTTTTAGAAGGTCTTGCCTCCAAAAGTATTTTGTGGCGATATTGTAAAACACTCAGCAATTCATCAGCGTTGTCGGGTATTGTTTTCATTTCCCTTTGATTGCTGACAAGTCTATATGTACCAAGAATATCATGCGAATCTTCATCCCGAGTGGGCATCGGAGTCCCCGTTTCAATAATTTTCCTCGCATCTTCAATTTCAAAGATAGTGCCCTCAATGTAGTTCGAAAAATAAGCTTCAAAGAATGCGAAGTTTTTAAATTCAGGATTCTTATTATTACGTTCCGGACGATTGGCAAACTCTTCCTGTTTTAATTGAACAAATAATTTTTCAAATAATTCAATACGCTTCGGATCATAAGGGGAGCCCAGAACCCTGGCAATTGCCAAGGGGGAGGATAAGATCTTAATCGAACGGGTGTTCAACATTGCACCCACTAGCTTATTTAGCTTTTCAAATTCGCTGTTCAGTTCAAGTTCTTTTGCAATCAATCTTGCTTTATCACGCAACTCATTTAATCCTGTCTCACCATGAATATTTAAAACATGTTCAAGCTTATTTTCAATTTCCGGCAAGGTCAAAGTTTTCGAATTCGGTCCTGGTTTTCTGGTGGGCTGTAGGTTTTCAAGAACAGCTCTTTCCAATTGTGAATAGTAAAGGTGACCTACAAACGGTACATCTCCCTTAATTGGCCCAGCTCCTTCCAGAAAATGAATTGTCAATCCAGGTAATTGGATTTTCTTGGTATAGGTATAAGTTAAAAAGATATTTCCCGTAGCTGTTGGCTGGAATTCTATTGCAGACCGGTGACTTAGTATAGCCCCTGGATATAAATTTCCAAGAATATTGAAAATGTTTCTTTTGATTATTGTCTCTGGCGGATCATCGAAATTCCCAGAATATATACGAGGAGCAATTCTCCTGATCAGTTTCTTTTCAAATAGCTTTGATATAACTTTGCTCTGGGCTCGATCACTTGAGGAAAAAATAACCTCCTGAAGATGTATAGGTGAAATATTTTCCATTAACTCAGTTGTTTTTACAAAAATAGGTATATTTTTTCCACTAAATGTCTAATTCGCGATATTTATTTCCATTAAGAACCATTCAAAAAATGTGGAATTTTTTCCACTAAACTTCAAATTTAAAAGTAAAAGAGGGAATATATTCCATTAAAAGGCAGATTGGAGGGAATTTATTCCACTAAGAGCATTTTTTGACAGAGAATCCTCTGGTTATGATTGGAAAACAATCCAGAAATCATTCAATCCTGGAAATTCTATCTGGATCAGAAAGGACATTCTGTGACTGGTGGATTTGCAATTCGCGAATCGCGAATCATGCTAATGAACTTTCCCTTTTAGCCTCCAAAATCTTCTTTATTGCACCATTTGCATAATTGAACCTGAAGCACCAGTCCTTGCAATACTTCTGAACTTCAGGTTTGACATATCGTTCTATCGAATAATCATACCTATAGTAGGCATGGGTCTTTTTCTCATAAAACACAATATATTCCGACAAATCAAACTTCTTGAATTCTTCCAGAAGGTCGTCAATTTCCTTTTTTGCCTTTTCTTCAATTTCCGGAGAAAATGGACGTGAATGTATGTCCCTAAGTTATATCAAGGATTGTTGTGAATCCGTAAAATGACCGAAAAGGTCAGAGTTCAATAATATGTTGGCGGTAAGGTAAAAACCGTGGTTAAACCAAAATATGAATTCATTACGAACCATGTCGCCAGAAAAACCTTTGTCACACTGTGCTTTATCTTTGGCATGGAAGCAAAGACCATTAAAAGCATAACCGGACATACAAAAGATAGCAGTTTTAACAAGTACCTGAAATTTCATAGGAGTACAAAAAAGAGGCACTTAAATTTGCCTGGGATAAACAAACCCAGACTGAAAAACCGGTGATTAAGATTTGTTGCTCAGTTTTTGTCTCCAGGATGTCCCCAGAATGTCCCTGGAATGTCCGCAGAATGTCCCTGGTAAAAATTGTGCCTGTCTCAGAAAAAAAGTTTGCCACTAACTGTCCCTGGATTATTTTACCTGTTTCAAAGTCATCGCCAAATAATTTTGACCTCAAAAGCTGCTATTCCAGATAAAGGAAAATGAGAAAGTTAATGTTTCTATTCCTGAGGCTTAACATAGAAGGTATAGCCTGGAAGAAGAAACAATTCAATTCGATTGGCATGCCCGGATAACCATTCTTTTACGATTCTGTTCGTATGTATATGATGCCCGTCCACAATCAAAAACACCTTACGGGGACTACCACTGATCAGCCGGGACATGAAATCGATAAAAACGGCATCGGTAAATTCTCCATTAAAAAGCCTGAATTGCAATTTTCCCCGATTGGTGAGTGAAGAGATCATGTTCAGCCGGTATTTCATCATGGTTTTACTGACAACAGCGGATGCTCCTTTTACCGGCAAGGTCCTTGCCGCCAGATTGTGGCTTTTCATTCCCATTTCATCCCCCCAATGTATTTCAACTGTCTCTTTTAACGCTCTTTTTTGAATGACCGGATAATCTTTCTTTAGCCACTTCTTAAGTTCCCCGCTTTTCTTTTCGGTTCTTTTGTAAATCGGGTCCGGCGGAGCTAACCTCCATGTCTTAAGATACCGGCCAATCGTCCAGGGGCTGGCAACTATTCCGAAATAAACCTGCAGAAGTTCTCCCACCGCTGCCCTGGACCAAAGAGTAAAAGGGAGATTCAAATCATCCGGACATTTTTCAATGATCATCTTCTTGACCTGCTTTTCCTGTTTTGTTATCAGGCTGATTTGCGAAGGCCTGCCCCGCTTTTCTTGTTTACTCCAATCCTCCTTTCGTTTTTCACGAACAGCAAGCCATTTATATATTACAGCATCAGATACCCCGAAGGTGCTCATGACATCCTTTTTTCTCATTCCGTCGTCCACAGCTTTCAGCACCTTGACTCTTACTGATTCCTGTTGAGAAATTCTCAATTTCCTTAAATCTGGTTTATCCATGTCCAAAGATGATTATTTCCCGGGATGTACTAACTATTTTATACACTTATTTATGCTTTTTTTGACTGATTCTATTTAACTCTCATTATATCAATCTAATAAAGTTGTCCTTTATTTTTGGAAATGCTGGACATACTTTTGCCGAAACATTAAAACAAATAAACCAATGGAAAATCCAATCATGTTCATTCAAGACAAAAAAGAGTTTTTTAACCTCCTTAATGAATGGGAGGCTTCAAAACATTCAGTTCAGAAAAAAGAAGTAAAAGAATCTGATGAAATCTATCTGTCCCAAAGGGAGGCAGCCAAATTTCTGAGGATATCGTTACCAACCATTATTGCCTGGAAGAAAGCCAGGAAAATTCCATTCTACCAACATGGCCGGAAAATCCTGTTCAAGAAATCCGAAGTTCTGGAAGCCATGAAGAATTCCGTTTTATAATTCATTACCCAATCAAAGTAGTATTAACCCGAATCATTCAACGATTCTAAACCAGTCAATAAATGTATATCATCGAAAATTTCAAAGCAATTCTCCGGCATTCAAACAAAATGAGCGAATACCTTGATGTGGCCATAAAAATTCAAGACGCACCGACCACTAAAGAGTCTTCGCAGGATTTAGCGGACCTCCTTGGCATGATTCATCGAATGGCCCAGCACCTCAGCAAGCAGATGGAAAAAGGGATTGCCCAGGAAGAAGAATTAAACAAAATTGCCGAAGTTGTCAAGGACCTGCCAGGGGTAAATATTTATGTTGCTCCCTGGGGGACCATTTTTGAGAGTCCGATAACCCCACCAATTTGAAGGGAAAAATATTCCCATGATTTGGGATTCCGGAATAACACCCACGCATCTTCCCTGTCCCTGGAACTTTTAAGAAGAGAAAGCATCACAATAAACCGGCATGAATTTAACCGAAGCACCGACTATTCAAACGGTGACAATCCAAATTTTTCCTTATGGCTACCGGAACAACTGACCTCCCTTTAAATAACCCAAAGTCTTCACCAGTACCTAAGGTAGATTTACTATCTGAAAGGATTCGGAAATCCAGGATGCTCATTACGCAGACTGTTGAAGAGCCTCAGGATGTACTTTTCATTAGCGAGGATGGAAAAAAATCAATCATTTGCACCCTGGGGAATATTTCGTTAATCCAGGGACAAGCCAAATCAAGGAAAACTTTTCTACTCTCTTTTATTTGTACTGCATTGTTGAGAAAAAAGGAGTTCCTGAAATTCAGAGGCAAATTGCCGGCGGGAAAATCAAAGATAATCTACTTTGATACCGAGCAAGGCCTATACCACGCCAAAAGAGTTCAGGAAAGGATTTATGATTTATCCGGGATTCCGAAGGTAGCTGAAAATGAAAACATTCAATATTACCGGCTTAGGTCGTACAATACCAAGGAGAGAATTGAAATCATCGACAAGGTGATTAATTCAACACCCGACCTGGGCTTTGTGATAATTGATGGCATCCGCGATCTGGTGACAGATATAAACAATGCCGATGAGTCCACCAAAGTTACCGGGATGCTGATGAAATGGAGTGAAGATCGTAAAATTCATATCCTTTGTGTATTGCACGAAAATAAAGGGGACCGCAATTCAAGGGGGCATATTGGGACAGAGCTTCAGAATAAGGCCGAAAGTGTTATTCGGGTATCGAGAGACCCTGAAAACAAGCAGCATTCCAAAGTTGAGCCGGTTTATCTGCGTGACATGGACTTTGACGACTTCTTCTTTGAGATTTTAGAAGATGGAGTTCCTGAAGTCGTTGAAGGGAAATCAATAAAACAAACATACAAACGCCCTGAAGACATGGATGATATGTTGCACATGAACTGGATTAGAGAAGTTTTTAAGGTCGCCGACGAATTATCCCAAAACAAATATATAGTAGAGCTGAAAAAGGTTGCCAAAATGTATGATGTTCGGGTCGGGTATTCAAACTTGCGTGACTTCGTTCCCTATCGTATTGAACACAAGTTCATTAAAGATGTTGGATCAGGCAAGACATTCAAATTGCGGTTAAATGAATAAGTATGTTACGTTAACTGTATATATAT
>Ga0194039_1001805_pt1 | contig 11238 bp, 11 predicted proteins | sample JunL228m_MetaG_FD_148679 | JGI IMG/M metagenome (GOLD analysis project Ga0194039, IMG submission 148679) | Anoxic zone freshwater microbial communities from boreal shield lake in IISD Experimental Lakes Area, Ontario, Canada - Jun2016-L227-8m | ecosystem: Environmental > Aquatic > Freshwater >...
AATACAATGGTTGGAACATGATTTTGATAATTCAATCAGTTAAATACCATCATGAGCGCTTGCAGCGGAGTGCTCCATAAGCACCGTCACTCACGCCCCCTGCTTCACCGGTTCCTGCAGCGGGAGGGTGAGGGTGAACGTACTGCCCGAAACCGATGAACTGGTGAGCGTCAGGGTTCCCCCCAGCATGGCCGCCTGTTTCCGGGCCATCGTCAACCCGAGACCCAGCCGGCCGTATTTCCGGGAGAGTTTATCCGCATCGCTGATGAAGAAAGGTTCAAAAATGACTTCAAATTTCTCGATTGGGATGCCGACTCCGTTATCAGAGACAGAAAGCCGGAATTCTGTATCGGTCTCTTCAGATGCGATAGTGATCTGCCTTGGGGGGCGGGAATAAGTCACTGCATTGGAAACGAGTGTGTCAATAATCTCAAAAATAATTGCACCATTGCTGATGATCACTGTATCTTTTGGAATATTTAAGACAACAGAGGCTTCATCGCGGCACTTTTCCTGCTGTATGACCAGTTCAATAAGCTCCCGGATGGGGACCAGCTCTAACGGGGGTCTGAACTGGTTCTGAACCGATTCGAGAAGGCTGATCGAGAGAATCTTATTGACTATTTCCCGTTCCATCTCCACATACGTTCTGACTTTTTTTAAGATCTTGAGAACATCCGGGAGGATCTGGTACTGATCCGCCTGCTCGATGAGCAGATCAAGAAAACCAACTACCGGCTGGAGGGGGGTCCGGAGTTCATGGGCTGCAACATCGATAAAGTCCTTTTTACGCGCCAGTTCCTTATGAAGATTGATTACCGCACTCTCCCGTTCATTTATATCGCGCAATGCAATGATGTTGGCAGGTTTTCCGCGGTAGGTTATCTGCGTTCCAATGGATTCAATAAAAAACTCTTCACCATCAGACTTTAACGCCTTGTATTTCTGGAGATAGCCTTGAACTCCATTTAAAACATTCTGCATGTCACGGATAACCAGTTCCCGGTATTCCGGAGCAATGAATGTGAGGGTATTCTTTCCGAGAACCTCCTCACTGCGGGAATAGCCCAACATCTGCACAATACTCTGGTTTACGTACAGGATCGTTCCGGAAAAATCCTGGATCGCGATACCATCGAATGCGTGTTCAGCAAGCATCCGGTAACGCTCTTCACTCTCGCGCAGGGCATCTTCTGCCAGTTTACGGTCCGTGATGTCCATTGCAACGGTCTGATATTCGATAATTCCGCCAACTTCATCGAAAAGTGCACGTTCTTTTCTCCGAATCCAGTGAATGCTGCCGTCCGGAAGAAGAATCCTGTGCTCAATTGTGAACTTGGAATTCTCACGGGTAATCGCAGCACGGTGGCCTTCTAAAAGATTACTTTCTTCTGCCGGAAGCAGCAGATCGAATTGTTTTCCTATCAGTTCACCACGGGTTTTTCCAAAATACTGACATAACACATCATTGACAAAGATGATCGCTCCATCAGGGCGGTAGCGCGCAATCAGTTCTGACTGATCGATAACAAGGCGCCGTACATGGATATCATCTGCATAGTGGGGGGTACCGGGTTCCGGATCTCGTAATTCAGGAGCGGGCACCGTCTGGCGTATGGGATCGGGATCCCTCTTCGAGTGTGCTTTCAATGTCTGTTCGATAGTTAAGGGAAGCACTTTGAGATAATTGTAATTCTGATCCTTGACAAGGAGATTGTCAACACCTCTTTTTATAGCGTCAGCGGCAGCATCCGGGTCCACGACACTCGTTACGACAATGATCGGGATCCCCCTCCGGATGATCTCAGGGAGAATATCGAGAGGGGTTCCATCACCCAGATAGAAATCACTGATGACAATATCGATGGATTCGTTCTCTAAAATGGTTAAAGCATCTGCAATAGATCCTGCAATCTCAACCCTATAGGATCTCGACTGTTCCTTCATTAACCGGATAAATGCCATCTGGTCAACAAGATCGTCCTCTATTAAGAGGACCGCCAGTTCCCTTTCGTGCCCGGAAGACTGATCCTTGTTAATCATTCAGATACTTCACTCAATGTCCAGTACATACACATTGCCCGGATCACTTCCATAAACTGCTGGTAATCAACGGGTTTGATCATATACCCGGCAACACCCAGATCATAGGACTGGATTTTGTCGTATTCCGCCCGTGATGTCGTGAGGATGACAACAGGGATCCTCCGGATCGTTTCATCTTTTCTCATAACCGAAAGAAATTCAATCCCCCCCATCTTGGGCATGTTGAGGTCAAGGAGAATGATTGTCGGTCTCGGTTTTTCCTTATCCCTGAGAAATTCAAGTGCCTCTACGCCATTTTCAACGTGATACAAGGGATTCGTTACATTGATATCCTTAAGTGCCCGTTTAACGGACATCATATCAACCATATCATCTTCAACCAGAAGAATCGACTTTAGCGCTGTCATGTATTACAACCTCCACTACCACCAACTGGTACTGTACCTTGAATGGGAATCGTGAAATAAAAAGTACTGCCCTTTCCAAGTTCAGATTCAATCCAGATCATTCCACCATGCATCTCAATGATCTTCTTGACAATCGGCAGTCCGATGCCTGTGCTCTCGATATCATCCCGTGCATGGAGCGTCTGGAACATCTGGAACACCAGGTTCTGGTATTTTTTATCAATACCCGGTCCGTTATCCTTTACAGAAAATTTCCAGGAACTCCCTTCCTCGAGGCAACCGACATGGATCACTCCCTCCGGCTTGTCCATGTATTTGATGGCATTTCCAATCAGGTTTGAGAACACCTGCCGAATCCGGGTCTTATCATAGTGGATCACTGGAAGGGGGTTGTCGATGATGATGCGGATATTTGATGGTGGGGAGAGGCTGTCAATAACTTCACAAAGGATCTGATTGGGGTCAAAGGTCTCTTTCTCCTTTTTGGTCTTTCCCACACGGGAATATTCCAAAATCCCATCGATCAGGTTCTGCATGCGATTGACCCGGCCAATAAGAAGATCCAGCTGAACCTTTCCCTCCGGATCAAATTTGTCTTTGTAATCAGTATACAGCCATTGGGAGAGTGAACCTATAGCCCGCAGCGGCGCCCTGAGATCGTGTGAGACTACATAGGCAAAGTCATTGAGCTCATTGTTGGCAATTTCCAGATCGCGGATAAGCTGCGCGTTGACATTCTCCATCTTCTTTCGTTCGCTTATGTCCACAAAGGTCTCAATTAGCAATCTTCTGCCCTCGATCGTGGTGCTTTTTACACTTTTAATGATCGGAATTTTCTCGCCATCAACATTTAATAGAACCCGCTCGGCATTGTCAACCGTCATGTTGAGATCGGTAATAGGGCATTTGCCTTTTTCAGCAGGGCAGACAAACTTATGGCATACCTGTCCTAAAACTCTGACCTCCGTTGCCCCAATTATTGAAAGTGCCATCGGGTTTGCATATAAAATTGCGTGCGTTTCAGCATCGATAATGAGAACTCCCGTCTGGAGAGTTTCTATGAGGTTTTTGAGATATTCTTCGTTTTCAAATGCAATTCTCATGGATATTCAACACCTTTTTCAACTCGATTGCTATTAGGATTACTGTTCACCCCAATCTATAAAATTCTGCTTTTATTTTCATTTACTGAAAAAATGTTTCATTATTACGGTCTGGTGAGCGGACGTTTCCACGTTTTTTATCTGATGAGAATGGACGAGCGATCATTCATAATCAGTCAACCAGAATATTCTTTTTTACAAGAGCATTTGATTGGGAGTGCACTCATAACTTAACACCTCCGACTGGTTCGGTAACCTGAATTGGAATGGTGAAATAAAAAATACTCCCTCTTCCCAATTCAGATTCGATCCAGATACTTCCGCCATACATCTCAATGATCTTCTTAACGATCGTAAGTCCGATGCCGGTACTTTCGATCTCGTCCCGTGCATGGAGCGTCTGGAATATCTGAAACACCCGGTCATAATATTTTTCATCAATGCCCGGTCCGTTATCCTTCACAGAAAATTTCCAGTAATTCCCATCCTGCGTGCAGCCGACATGGATCTCGCCCACCGGCTTGTCCATATATTTTATGGCGTTTCCAATCAGGTTCGCAAACACCTGCCGAATCCGGGTCTTTTCATATTGAACCGCTGGAAGGGACGTGTCGATGATAATGGAGATATTTGATGGGGGAGAGAGGTTGTCAATAACCTCCCGAAGGATCATATTGGAGTCTAGGGTCTCTTTCTTCTCACTAATCCTCCCAACGCGGGAATACTCCAAAATTCCCTCGATCAGGCTCTGCATGCGGTTGACACGGTTGACAAGAAGATCCAGCTGGACCTTTCCCTCTTTGTCAAATTTGTCTTTGTAATCAGCATATATCCAATTGGAGAGTGACCCTATCGCACGGAGAGGTGCTTTTAGATCGTGGGAGACAATATAGGCAAAATCCTTGAGCTCGTTATTCGCCGCTTCTAGCTCACGGATAAGTTGTGCATTGTGCTCCTCCATCTCCTTGAGTTCGCTGATGTCAACAAAGGTCTCAATGAGCAGTTTCTTCCCCCCAATCGTGATACTCTTTACGCTTTTGATGATCGGAATTCTCTTACCGCGAACATTTAAGAGAATCCGCTCAGAATTTTCCACTGCCACGTTGAGATCGGTGATGGGACATTTGCCTTTTTCAGCAGGGCAGATAAACGTATGGCATATCTTACCGAGAACCTCATCCCCTGCGGCTCCAATTAAGGAGAGTGCCATAGGGTTTGCATACGTGATTACATGTGTTTCTGCATCCACAATCACTACGCTTGCGGTCAGATTGTCCAGAAGTACCCGCTGGAACGCCTCTTTCTCCTGAACAATCTCCTGTGCTGCGGCAATCCGTCGTTCATCTTCCTGCGCACGTTGCTGGAAAAGAGTGAATGCAAGAACCATGAGAAGGATTAAGAATGTTACGATCAGGGTGGGCAGACTTTGTCTTAAAATTTCCAGGTTCCAGTCCTTGGCATCGACATCCATACCCATGACGGCAATGACCTTTCCCGTTCCGGGATCCATAACCGGAGTAAACCCGGTCACCCACGTTCCCCAGCGATCGGATACTGGCCCTTCACTTACCATACTCCCGGTCAGAAACACCGATCGGGCACCATCCGATGCCTCAGTATAAACCTGCCCGGGTGGCGAATAATCTTTTGAGGTAGAGGGTTCTGAGTCCGCATAAAAAAATATGGTACCGTCCTGCCGTTGTCCCATCAGGTACGCAAACCTGACCGCGGGAACATTCGCCCGTATCTGTTCGAGATGCATTTTGAGTGCAATGTATTCCGGTGAGGTAAGATCCGCAGCCGACCCGGTGAGTGCGCCCATATTTGCAGAGGTGATACCCGTTTGTGCAAGCCGGGTATTCAGCAGAAGCTCACTGCGTTTGGAAGTGTCCTGCTGGTGAGCGGCCCAGCCGGACAAAAGTACCCCTCCGATAATGATCAGAAGGGCGATAATCTGCCAACCTCGGATCTTTTTTGTGATCATTTCTTACACATCCCTGTTGCATCCATGCGGTTTCCAGCACGAACCACAAGCAACTTTTCGTATTCGCTTTCCTGCAGCCAACTTACCAAAAAAATCATTTTGCAAGCTCAAGCGTGACACGAAGAGTATCGTTTGAGAATGGTTTTAAGATAAATCCAGCCGGTTGAATTTCCTTTGCCCGTTCGATGATTTTTTCATCGGAAAAAGCAGTAAGAAAAATAATTCGTGCATCCGAATGTGCTTTGATCTCCCGTGCTGCATCAATCCCATCAATTCTTCCACTCAGATTGATATCCATGAGGACAAAATCTGGTTTTGTTTTTTGAGCGGATGCCACAGCTTCATCACCAGTCCCTGCAGTGCCGCAGACTTCGTACCCGAGATTTTTTAAGCAGATCTGGATGAGATGCTGGATGATCAGATCATCCTCAACAATCAGGACATTTTTCTTATCCATTATTCCACGACATGAGATTGCATTTTATTGTATTAAACCTTGATTGTGAGGCTCCGGGATATTTCTTAACGGTGTTTTCATATGATTTCCTATCCTTGCCCAAACGTTATACCAGATAGAATCTCCGAAAATCCATCACCGGTTAAAGAAGAGTGTGCAAAGAGGTTGTAGAAAATATTTCACACAACTTTCCGGTCGTGTCATGATTAGAGTTGCTGTACACTTTTTTAGAGATTGGGACGTTATACGTTGATATAAATGGTAATTAGACTGCGGGTTGATTGGATAAACACGGTTAAACGCCAATCTTTTTCAAAAACCGCTCGTGCAGCCGGGTATCCCCGCTAAGTTCCGGGTGGAACGAGAGGGCCATGTGCTTTCCCTGCTCTACAGCGACAATCCCCTGATCCAGCCGGGATAGCACCGTGACACCAGCACCCGCATGAGTTGCAACCGGTGCCCGGATGAAGATTGCATGAAAAGGCCCTCCGTCAATATTGCTAAGGGAAATATTTGCTTCAAACGATTCCCGCTGCCGGCCGAATGCGTTCCGGTCCACGATCATATCGATAATATTCAATGTATTGATGCGGGTATCATCCACATGAGTTGCAATCAACACCATGCCTGCGCAGGTTGCAAAAATGCCGCCGGAAAAATTCCGGAACGGTTCATAGAGATGGTTCTTATCAATGAGCCGGGAGATGGTGGTTGATTCCCCGCCCGGGAGGGCTAACGCGTGACAGCCTTCCAGATCGGCAGGGTGGCGTACGGTGACAACAGATGATGAGCGCCCGCAGCCAAGGCGGTCAAGTGCCAGCACAAACGCATCGATGTGCTCGCTCACATTGCCCTGCAATGCGAGAACGCCGATCTTAACGTCCACGGGTCTGCAGCACCTCATCGTCCCGGAGGGTGTGGATATCGAGGCCGGGCATCGCATCGCCAAGCCGGCGGCTCACCCTTGCGATGACCTCAGGCTCGTTGAAGTGGTTGACGGCTTCGACAATCGCTTTTGCCATCAGCTCGGGGTTGGTGGACTTGAAGATACCAGACCCGACAAACACGCCATCTGCGCCCAGTTGCATCATCATCGCGGCATCGGATGGTGTAGCAATACCTCCCGCAGAGAAGTTTACAACGGGCAACCTGCCGCGTTCAGCACATTCGATCACCAGTTCTGCCGGGGCTTCAATATCCCGGGCATAGTCGGTCATCTCCTGTTTGTCCATTCCCCTGAGCATGCGGATCTCTCCAAAGATATTCCGCATGTGGCGCACTGCCTCAACAACATTTCCGGTGCCTGCCTCACCCTTTGTCCGGATCATAGCTGCACCTTCATTAACCCGGCGCAGCGCCTCGCCGAGATCACGGGCACCGCAGACGAAGGGGACCTTGAACCGTTTCTTATCGATATGGTATTGCTCATCTGCCGGTGTCAGGACTTCACTCTCGTCGATCATATCTACACCGAGGGTTTCGAGCACCTGCGCCTCGACAAAGTGTCCGATCCGCACCTTTCCCATCACCGGAATGGATACCGCATCAATGATCTCGATAACCTTCTGGGGATCTGCCATGCGGGCTACCCCACCCATCTTCCGGATATCTGAAGGCACCCGCTCCAGCGACATGACTGCAACAGCTCCGGCTTCCTCAGCAATCTTTGCCTGTTCAGCATTCACCACATCCATGATAACGCCCCCTTTCTGCATGGATGCAAAGCCGCGCTTGAGGAGCTCGGTACCGAATCTCAGTTCCTCGAGTTTCATATGACGGTACTATTAGATCAACGATCCCAATAAAAACAGAGTACCAACGGCTATCAGTACAAACATCAGCGTGACCATCCGTGTTGCCTCAAGAATGTCTGCTCCCCCCTCGTCCAGCGTTCGTTCGCTGTCACCGATTGTATACATCCCGGGCTTCTCAAACCGCACACCGGCACCGCCAGCCATCGCTGCCATCACAATCCCGCCATTGAACCCGGGGCGGTTCTTTCCATCCCGCCGCATTACCATTAGAGCACTAGAGAAACGCCCTTTTTGTGCAAAGTGCAGAAGGATGAGCATGGCGGTGATCCGGGCCGGGATATAATTGAAAATGTCATCCATCCGGGCCGCGCACCACCCGATACACTCACGTTCGTCCCGGTATCCCAGCATCGCATCCATGGTATTGGCCGCTCGAAAGATCGCAGCCCCGGTAATGCCAAACAGGCAGAAGAAAAAAAGGGGTGAGATGATACTGTCAGTGAGATTCTCCGTCATGGATTCGTAGCCGGCAGAGAGGATATGTTCGCGATCGAGATTCGCTGTGCTGCGCGAGACGAGCATCTTCACCTTTTCACGCCCGGTCTCTACACCATCCTTGAGAGCGTCAACAACGGCAAGCGTGTGCTCCTCTAAGGATCGCCAAGCAAAACAGGACTTCAGCAAAAACGGGGCGATGATCAGGTACAGGTACCATGGGGCAAGAGCGGCAAAGCAGTAAAAAGGGGCCGCAAAGAGGACAATGGTCACCAGCCAGAGAACGACTCCGGTAAACCGCTGGATTTTTGGAGAATATCGTTCGGGTTTTCCCCACCAGCCAATGAACCGGCCGATAAGAGCAACCGGATGCAACGCCGAATGGGGATCACCTATCAGCCGGTCAATCAGAAGCGCGGCAAAAAGGACGATTGCAACAAGCGCTAGCGCTGACGGTACCATATGTAGAGTGCGCCAACGATGAGCATGAGAAACGAGGCGATATTTAACAGTTCATTTGCGGTATAGAGCCAGGCAGTATAGAGTATGAGTGCGATTCCCATCATCACCATCAGGAGATGAGGGCGGCCGCGGGCAACCGGTTGGACCGGTGATTCTTCTAAAATGATCGGTTTCTTTGGTGGCGGGTGAATCACATCCACATGGGCGGTGGTTTTCATCCCACCGTATCCTGCGATAATTTCAAGGTCAAAGAATCCTTCAGGGATCTCGGTATACACCGGGATCGTCAGCACCGATTCGTCAACAACATACAGGTTCTCGTGAAAAAAATCGGTGAACATACCGGCATTTGCAGCGGTGATGGTGATGTGAATAGGAGCCCCCCGGTTTATGAATTTCACCTGCAGGTTGTTGCCGGTTACTGTCTGAATCTTCCCCCGTGGCAGATCGATCGAATTGATACCGCTGCGATTGAGGTATATCTCAAAACCCGAATTATTACTCCCGGTGCCCGCAGAGATCAATACAAAAAAGGGCAGCGGGAAGTTCATACCTCCTCCTGTTATTCCTGGTGAGTCTGGGGCAGAAGGTTGGGTATGCCTTCGTTGATGGGATAGTCCACCCGGCATGCAGCACAATGCAGTCCGCCTTCCAGGATCTCTTTGTCATCCTCTGTGGTAACGGAAAGCACGAGATCGCCCTTGCAGACAGGACAACACAGAATATCCATTAAGGAGCGTCTCATTACCGTTCATCCCTCAGATCAATAATCTGGGTGACTTCAGGGCCGGTGGATATCAGGGCAACAGCGCATCCGATGTCGTCTTCTGCCTGTTTGATGAAGTCTTTTGCCTTTTTGGATAACTTTGCATAATCCCTGACACCAAAACAGTCTTTGTCCACCCGGTCAATGCCGGTGATCGCAGCCTGTGTGCACCCGTTGATCATCGCAGAGTACCGGGCCATCTCCCCGTCCCAACCCCCGACACGGCGCTTCCGGTGGGTGACGGTCCCAAACTCCTTGATTCCCATGGCATCAGATTTCTCAAATGTCATCTCGGTGCTGAACGGGCCTTCTCCGACACGGGTAGGGTATGCCTTGAAGACAACGACCACATCATCGATCTTTGTCGGTCCGACACCGTTATCTGCTGCAATCTGAGAGGCGGAGGTGTCCTTGCTGGTCACAAACGGATAGGTGCCATAATACAGGGATATACCAAAACCCTGCGTACCTTCCAGCAGGACGTTGCTACCTTTTTTCAGCTCTTCGTCAATAGCCTTTGGGACATCGAGCAGGTATTCAGCCAGCTCGGGTACGTCCTTTGCCTGCGGAGAGGTTCTCATAACACGATCGGAGTTTGCAGGTCCGCATCCTGAACCGGTGCTCCCGATCGTCTTTGCAAGGTGGTTGCTTCCCTTGTCACGTGCGATATGATCTTCTGTTATGATCCCGCAGCGCCTGTCCACAAAGACCCGGCCTTTTACGCCAAGAGTGTCAACTTCGAATTTCAGAACTCTGGGATCCACGAGCACACCGCTCCCGATACAGAGTTTCGCATCCTTAAAGACAAAACCGGACGGGACCATACGAACACTGTATTCGTGGTCTCCTACCTGAACAGTGTGTCCGGCATTCGGACCCACACCGCCGCGGGAGATGATTGCAGGTTTATCCTTAAAAGCGATGTGGGCAACGATCTTGCCCTTACCCTCATCCCCAAAAAATCCACCAACGATGATTGTGCAGCTCATATTTGTTTCATGTAGTATAGGTTGAAGTGCAAAATAAACTATCCCTTAATCTCCCTGTACCCTGCTGATGGGAAAGTGTTTGATGCAAGAAACAGGGATAAGAATGAGCAGAATCAGAGTCCGCTGATAAAAGTCTCCATCCTGCCAAGCGCTTCAGTGAGATCTTTTCTTGAAACCGCGTAGGCACACCTGAGGTGATCCTCTCCGCCATCCCCAAAAACGCTGCCCGGAACCACAGCTACTTTCTGCTCTTTTAACAGACGTTCGGCAAATTCCACATCAGAAAGACCGGTTCCTTTCACTGAGGGGAAGGCATAGAACGCTCCTTCGGGCACATGACAGGTAAGGCCGATCCGGTTTAAACCAGCGACAAACATGTTGCGCCTGAGGCGGTACTCATTCACCATGCTGTTCTTATCCTCCTCCGCGGAGCGAAGGGCTTCGAGTGCCCCGACCTGACCCATCACCGGGGCGCAGAGCATGATATACTGGTGAATCTTGAGGGCTGCATCACAGAGTTCTTTTGGGGCGCACAGGTACCCGACACGCCATCCGGTCATTGCATATGCTTTGGAAAAACCATTCAGCGTGATCGTTCTCTCCCACAGATCGCTGATCGTTGCCGCAGCCACGTGGGTGCCCTCATACGTCAGCTCTGCATAGACCTCATCGCTGATCAGCAGGATGTCTTTATCGATTACGATATCGGCGATCGCTTTCAGATCGCTCCCGGTCATGACCGCGCCGGTTGGGTTATTGGGGAAGTTGATGATCA
>Ga0194039_1001807_pt1 | contig 11232 bp, 11 predicted proteins | sample JunL228m_MetaG_FD_148679 | JGI IMG/M metagenome (GOLD analysis project Ga0194039, IMG submission 148679) | Anoxic zone freshwater microbial communities from boreal shield lake in IISD Experimental Lakes Area, Ontario, Canada - Jun2016-L227-8m | ecosystem: Environmental > Aquatic > Freshwater >...
CATTATTATCTTAACCGAATTCAATTCAATTGTTAATGAAGATTGGAAGGCCATACTTTTCTTATTTTTCAAAAATATTTTTATTTTTACTGTTAATCGTTATAACATTAGTCTTTTTCAAATTTTTTGAAATATCTACTGCATTCATCGAATTTATGCCTATTGGAATATTTTTTTCGGGAATATTTATTATAGGCGGTCTAGGACTCACATTTGTTAGAATGTCAAGGTTAATTGGAATCAGTCTTATTAGTTCTTCCATTTTAATTATTTTTAGCACAATAATGTTAAATACTGGATTCCCAGGATATCATTTTTTATTAGGGGTTATAATTGGATTAATTATCACAGGTTTTTTTGTATACAGCGGGAATTATAACAAGCTCGCATTTACAATAAGAGTTTTTCTGGCAGCATTTATTGTTATTTCAATCATTTATGAATTTTCTTTTATTTACTCAAATGTTATAGGAATATGGGCGATTGGGATATTTTTAGTCAGCGTTCTTCTTTTTTTAGCGTTTTTTACATTTTTCTCTTATAATCTTTATTCGATTAATTCTCGTGATTCGGTGATAATTGGTCCTAAAGGATCTGGTAGATCTCACCTAATACCACTTATTGCCAAATACAGCATCGAATATCGTGGGTCCTGCGGTATTTCAATCCCGCTTATGATATCGCCATATTATAATGAGGACACTTGGCGAAGATTTTCTATCGACGGATTATTGTTTAATCTCCAACAACCGCATTCTAATATCAGGCCCCTTCAAAAGGACGAGTTTGTCATTTATAAAATGAAAATATGGCATCCCCTTATTAACAGAAATCTTTGGTTGATTATTCATGATTCCGATTTTATGTCCGAAATAGACTATTTGTTTGCCATAAATAGAATTCGCAAAATCACCCAGTGTCCCGATGAGATTATTCAAAAAGCTTTGAATGATATTGAAGAGTTAAAAAAATTGATTGTGTCCCATGATCGGCTAAGATAATCATCTCAGGGATGATCTCACTGGTTGTCAAACCCCAAAAGGAGACCACCCTCAATGGAAATCAATGTTTCAATAGAAGTAAATGTTTGCGTTCCTGATGATGAAGCAGTGCCAATTGAAAATCTCGTTTCTTCGTTGAAAATTCAAAACATCGAAGCAAGGATTCTTGAACAGATCATAACCGCGACAGATGACAAACTTGTGACATTACTTTGCGGAGAAAAATATTCAAAGGGAGATGGGAATGAGCGGTATGCACGTGCTGGAACGTCTGAAAAAAAAGCAATAACTTCGGTTGGACAATTGAATGTCAAATTGAACAAAGTCAAGGATATCGATCAAAATAAAATAATTAAACCCATTTTCACAAGAATTCTGTTTGAGGGGAAAAAACAGTATCAACCAGACATCGTGATGATAAGTGTCGATTTTGTAGAAAAAATGAGTTATCGCGACACTGTTGAGGAGCTCTCCATAGTAATCCCGAAAGTCCCATCACGAATGACAATAAACCGGCGCGTAATGGAGATTGGCGAATCAATAGAAATCAGCCATAAAAATGCCTTTATGTCAGTGGCCATGGCCGATGGTACCAAGTCCCACTCTCAAGAAAAAGGAATACGACAAAATGAAATAAACGTTATTATTGGTATTGAAGACGAAAGGAAGGTTCTGCTTGGTGTTACAGTTAATAAATCCTGGAGAGAGTTGTCAGAAACACTCTATTATGAGAAGGCACTTTCTGATAGCGCAGTCATTGTGAGCGATGGAGAAAGCGAGTTAATAAATGCATTTTCGGATGCAAATATTCAATTCCAGATGGATCTGATTCATGGGTTCAGGATGTTGAGCTACAAGTTATGGGAAGATGATAGGTTGAACCTTAAACAGCGAAAAGAAATCATAAATGAGCTTAAAACGCTTCTGCTCTCCCTTAAAAACGTGGTTGTATTCCAGAACTCGGATAAGGAAAGAATTGGAAAGACGATTAACCAGGTTGTCGATGGAATGGAATCTTTGGCAAATCGACTGTCCGATCTGGGTTGTCATAAATCTGCAAAATTCATTAATGAATATTCGAATACTCTTGTTACTTTCGCCCGGTTATCGATAAATGGAACCGATATCCCCTGGAACTCAAATATTATAGAACGGCTCATGGGGGAGATCTCAAAAAGAGTCAAGCACAAATGGATGCGATGGACAACCAGAGGACTTGAAACCATTTTGCGATTGATTCTTGTGCGATACACAGATCCGCAACGATATGCGGAGTATCGCAATGATACAATGGGGCGATGTGAAAATTCAGGAGTTAAAACTAAAATATCTATAAATTCTAATGTAATTTAAATTTAAACAAGTTTAATGGCGAAAATGATTAGTATACAGGGAGGGGACTTTGCGCGTCCCCTCCCGTGACCCTCCCCTCCGCTTGGGATATCTCTGGGTCTGGTGCATACCACCCACACATAGTCATCACTCATCCGATATGGTGTGGATATATTGATGTTCTAGCAAGGTCAGGTAATGTTACAGCTGGTGTGATCTTAGCCGATTTTGTGACACGACCAATTTTTTCTATTCAGGTTTAAAATGTTCAAAGGCAGAGTAATATAGTATGAAAGTATTTGTTACTGGCGGAGCGGGATTCATCGGCAGTAATCTTGTCGAACGGTTACTTTCTCGTGGAAAAGAGGTAATCGTTTACGATAATTTTTCAACGGGGGTCCCAGAATATCTGGAGAATGCGAAAAAACATCAGGCGTTCCATTTGATCAAGGGGGATCTCCTGGACCAGGAAACGTTATCATCCACTATGGCCGGCTGTGATTTTGTTTTTCATCTTGCTGCAAATGCCGACGTCCGCTTTGGCACGGAGCATCCGGCAAAAGATCTTCACCAGAATACAATTGCAACATTTAACGTGCTCGAAGCGATGCGGAAGAATTCAGTAAAAAAGATTGCATTCTCGTCAACCGGTTCCGTCTACGGGGAAGCAACGATATTTCCCACTCCGGAGAACGCCCCGTTCCCGGTCCAGACATCCCTCTACGGTGCATCCAAACTAGCAGGGGAAAGTTTGATTGAGGCATATTGCGAAGGGTTTGGGATCCGGTCCTGGATTTTCCGTTTTGTATCAATTCTGGGGGAGCGGTATTCACATGGGCATGTTTTAGATTTCTATCAGCAACTCCGTGACCATCCCCTCCGGTTGGAGGTCCTTGGTGACGGTCACCAGAAAAAATCGTATCTCTATGTGCAGGACTGTATCGATGCTATTTTTATAGCTCTTGAAAAGTCAACAGGTAAAGTCAATATTTTTAACCTAGGGACTGACGAATACTGTGAAGTCAACGATTCGATCGGATGGATTTGTTACCATCTCGGGATCACACCGACTATTCGTTACTCAGGGGGAGAACGGGGCTGGATCGGGGATAGCCCTTTTATTTTCCTTGACTGCACAAAGATACAGTCTCTTGGGTGGAGACCAAAATATTCCATTAAGGACGGTGTTCTAAAAACCTTGGAATATCTTCAGAATAATCAGAGGGTGCTTGACCTACGATGACTTCTTCTCACCATCTCGTGGTAATCACCGGCGCTACACGGGGACTCGGACGGCAAATTGCTGATAGGTTTTGGCTTGCCGGGGATGATCTGGTCCTTATTGCTCGACATGAAACCGATTTGAAAAAGGTTACGGATGATCTATCGACAACCTGTCAACCTCATCAAGAGGTCCATTATTTTGCTGCTGATCTATCTGACCTAAAACAAATTCCCACTCTTATTGATACTGTTCAAAACAATATTGGAATTCCGGAGATCCTTATCAATAATGCGGCGATCCAGGGGCCAATCGGTCCTGTTCATATAAATGATTGGACTGAATGGCAGGAATGCCTTAATGTCTGCCTCCTTGCCCCAGTACAGTTTTGCAGGGGATTTCTTCCATCAATGATTGAGAGCCAGTATGGCAGGATTGTCAATATATCAGGTGGGGGCGCAACGGCCCCACGACCTAATTTTTCTAGTTACGCGACGGCAAAATGTGGTCTTGTCAGGTTTTCCGAGACGCTTGCCCAGGAAGTTGCCCTGTATGGGATAACCGTCAATTGTGTGGCCCCGGGTATCATGAAGAGCGGGCTTACTGAAAAAATCCTTGATGCCGGAATAGAATACGCGGGGAGTTCGGAAATTGAGAGTGCCCAAAACATCAGCAAAGAAAATCCTTATGCAGAGAAACGGGCAGCGTACCTTGTACACTTTCTTACAACAGACCCCTGTAATCAAATCAATGGGAAACTTATTAGTGCAAGTTGGGACCCATGGGAAAAACTCCCCGATATTGCCAAGGATGTCCGGGACAATGACGTATATACGCTTAGACGTATCCTTCCCAAAGAACGAAATTTAATCTTGGAGTGATCTGTATGAATGTTGGAATAGTGGGATGTGGTCTGATAGGCCATAAACGGGCGGAGTCGCTGCTCCCAGGGTATCTTAGGGCAGTGGCAGACATCTCAAAAGAAAGAGCGGAACATCTTGCAAAAAAATATCCTGGTGTCACTCCGTACACAGATTGGGAAGATATGATATGCAGGGATGATCTCAGTATCATCATCGTCTCCACGACCAACAACTGGCTTGCCCCCATCACGCTCGCAGCGGTGAATGCAGGAAAACATGTCCTTGTTGAGAAACCGGCTGCAAGGCATTTTTCCGAGGTGGATCCTATAATCGAAGCTGCGAAGAAGCAGAAGGTCTGGGTCATGGTAGGCTATAACCTGCGATGTCATCCATCATTCCAAAAAGCACGGGAAATTATTAATGGTGGAAGTCTGGGGAATATCATGTATATTCGCGGCCGGTATGGGCACGGGGGTCGTCCGGGTTATGAAAAAGAGTGGCGTGCAGATCCCGTTATATCTGGTGGGGGGGAACTTCTTGATCAAGGGATACACCTTATTGATCTCTCCCGGTGGTTTTTGGGAGAGTTTACCCAGGTCCAAGGTAATATACACACATTTTATTGGGAAATGCCTGTTGAAGATAACGGGTTTATGTACCTGCAAAATGCAGCAGGGCAGGTGGCATGGCTCCAGGTCAGCTGTACGGAATGGAAAAACCTTTTCTCATTCGAGATTTTCTGTAAAAAAGGAAAGTTGCAGGTTGACGGGATTGGGGGAAGTTATGGGACTGAACGGCTAACCCTCTACCGGATGCTCCCCCGGATGGGACCCCCGGAAACAACCATATGGGAATATCCCTTCCCTGATACTTCCTGGCAGACTGAATTTGAAGAATTCGAAAGGGCAATTCATACCAATGTTCCCCCAACGCCAAATCTTCACGATGCCCGGGAAGCATTAAGGGTTGTCTCAAAAATCTATGGTGATTCACTATGATTATTACACGAAGTCCGCTTCGAATCTCACTGGGTGGGGGAGGTACCGACCTCCCGTCATATTACCGCCAGCATGAGGGGTCCCTCATCGCAGCAGCAATTGACAAATATGTCTATATTATGCTGCATGACACCTTCCAGAAAGAAATTATTATTAAATATTCCCACACGGAACGTGTCCAGCATCCTGATCAAATCCAGCACCCGATTATCCGGGAAGCATTAAAATTCCTGGATATTCGTTCTGAAAATTTTGAACTTGCGAGCCTGGCGGATATTCCGGCAGGGACTGGCCTTGGGTCGTCCAGCAGTTTTACCTGTGCACTCCTGAAAGCATTCCATACCTATAATAAAACGTTCATCAAACCTGATGACCTTGCTGAAGAGGCCTGTCATATTGAGATCGATGTGTTGAAAGAGCCTATTGGAAAGCAGGACCAGTACATTTCGGCATTAGGAGGAATCAACTGCTTCACCTTCTGTAAAAATGGCCAGGTGAAGACAAAAGAGCTGAACATTTCCAAAGATACGCTCTACAATCTTGAAGACCACCTCCTGCTCTTCTTCACCGGTTATTCCCGGTCCGCATCCAATGTGCTCAGGGAACAGGATGATAAAAGCAAGAAAAATGATCCTGCAATGATCGACAACCTGCATTTTGTTAAAGAGCTTGGTTACAAGAGTAAAATAGCATTCGAACGCGGTGACCTTGAAGAGTTTGCCTGTATTATGAACGTCCACTGGGAGCGAAAGAAGCAGCGTTCTGGTGCGATGAGCAACGACCGGATTAATACCTGGTACGATATTGCCATGAAAAATGGTGCGCTTGGGGGAAAGCTCATCGGTGCAGGAGGTGGCGGGTTTCTGATGTTCTATGCGGAGGATACTAAAAAACTCCGGAAAGCGATGGCATGCGAAGGGCTCCAGGAAGTCCGGTTCCGGTTTGATTTCGATGGGAGCAAAGTGGTGACCTCTTCGTAATGCTACCTGTCGTTATCCTTGCCGGAGGTCTTGCAACCCGCCTGTATCCTAAAACACTCAAGATCCCAAAATCTCTTGTAGAAATCGATGGGTTTCCATTTATCCATCACCAGTTGTTACTTCTTAAAGAGAAAGGAGTTACCCAGGTGATCCTCTGTGTTGGCAATTTTGGTACCCTGATTGAAGAATACGTTGGTGATGGCTCTCGTTTCGGGCTTATGGTTCACTACTCATATGATGGGGACATATTGCTGGGGACAGGGGGAGCAATTAAAAAGGCAACCGCCTTTCTCCCTGATGCATTCATGATTCAATACGGGGACTCGTATCTCGATATTGACATTGAGCCAATCGTGCAGCGTTTTTATGCGGGGATCTTCCCCGTACTGATGACTGTATTCCTAAACCGGAACTCATTCGATACCAGCAATGTTATCCTGCAGGAAGGCAGGATTCTCAAATATGACAAGAAAAATCGGGAACCCGCGATGAAATATATTGATTATGGCCTTCTGGTTGTCCGGAAAACAATTTTTGAAGATTATCCCCCTGATGCAGCGTTTGACCTTTCGCTTGTTCTTTCCCAATTGGTAGCTGCCGGGCTGGTGACACCGTATGAAGTTAAACAGCGTTTTTATGAGATTGGATCGGATGAAGGGATTAAGGAGACCGGGGATTATATCAGGAATCGCAGGTTACATTCATGATATTTGTGAGTTCCATGAAAGAAAATGATTATGTTTCAAGCTATCTTGATGATGCCATTACAATTATCAAAACAATTGATCAGGTGCAAATCAAAAAGATGACCCAGATCCTCGAGGACATTCGCAACGATGGCGGACGGTTATTTATCCTGGGTGTAGGTGGGGGAGCAGGGAATGCGTCCCATGCAGTGAACGATTTCCGAAAAATTGCTGGAATTGAATCGTATGCACCGACAGATAACGTTTCTGAGCTTACGGCGAGGGTCAATGATGACGGGTGGGATACTACATTTACCAGATGGTTAGAGGTGAGCCGGCTCACAGCCCGTGATTGCATTTTTGTTTTTTCTGTCGGAGGCGGTAATGCCGAGAAGAATGTAAGTGTAACTATTGTCAATGCGCTCCGATATGCCAAGGAAATAGGTGCAAAAGTGATAGGGGTCGTTGGACGTGATGGTGGCTATACAGCAAAAGTGGCTGATGCCTGCGTTATTATCCCGACCGTAGATGAGAAGACTGTAACCCCTCATACTGAGGCGTTCCAGGCCGTAATATGGCACTTAATTGTGTCCAGTCCTGTTATGCAGAAGTATGAGATGAAATGGGAAAGCACGAAGTAACCTGATGAAAAAAGCAGTTTTTCTGGACCGTGATGGAGTGCTCAACGAGCTCGTGATAAACCCTGTTACGGGGGAGTACGAGCCCCCCCATTCCCCTGAAGATTTAATACTGTACCCTTGGGTGATTGGGTCTCTTCAGGTCCTCGCCAAGTCTGGATTTGAGCTGTTCCTGGTGTCCAACCAGCCGGATTTTGCAAAAGGAAAAACAATGCTTGAAAACCTCCAGGCGGTGCATGAAAAACTGGATGGAGCCCTTCAATCGGCGGGTATATTATTTTTAAAGTATTACTACTGCTTCCATCATCCCAAGGGTGTTGTGCCGGAATATACATTCGATTGTGCATGCCGGAAACCAAAACCGTACTGTCTTTTGGAGGCAGCAAAAGATTATGGGATTGATCTGACCAATTCTTGGATGATTGGTGACAGGGACTCTGATATATTATGCGGGAAATCCGCGGGTGTAAGGACCATCCTGATCGAAAATATCCATTCCTCAACGTACCATGGCTTAAGCAATCCAGATTTTGCGGTTGCAAATCTTCAAATTGCAGTACAGATAATAGTTCAATGATTTAATAGAAAATTGCATCTGGAATGTGTACCATGAGGGGATTATCTCAATTCAGGATCAAACTTTATGCCGATGGGGCTGATTTGAATGGCATGGTTGAAGAGTATAAAAAAGGGATTGTAAGTGGTTTTACGACAAATCCCACACTTATGAAGAAAGCGGGTGTAACAAACTATGAGGAATTCGCAAAATCTGCACTCAAAGCAATTCCCGACCTTCCTATTTCATTCGAGGTGTTTGCTGACGATCTTCCAGGGATGGAACGGGAAGCCCGGAAAATCGGGAGTTGGGGGGAGAACGTATACATCAAGATACCGGTGACCAATACAAGGGGAGAGAGCACGGTATCGCTCGTGAAAAAACTCTCTCACGATGGTTTGAAATTAAATATAACCGCAATCCTGACAACCGAACAAGTGAATATTGTGGCAAAGGCAGTTTCAATGGATACACCATGCATTGTTTCTGTATTTGCAGGACGGATCGCTGATACCGGTGTTGACCCCATGTCGATCATGAAAGAGTCAGTGAAGGCCCTCAAAATGAATCCAAATGCTGAGCTGCTCTGGGCAAGTACAAGGGAGCTCCTGAACCTTGTTCAGGCAGAAGCCTGCGGGTGTGATATTATCACCATTACGAATGACATCCTGAAGAAAGTGTCGCTCGTGGGGAAAGACCTGACAGAATTGTCCCTTGAGACGGTGCAGATGTTCCACAGTGACGCAACAAGTGCAGGGTACAGGATTTAATTATCTAACACTCCATCGAAATAGAAAGGAGGGATCTGGATCATATCCCGACCCGTAAAGCTATTAATTTTTGTATTTTTCAGGGGTGATCTATTTGGTGAATTTTAAACCAAACACATTAAATGCGGAGGTTAGATTTCTGGAAGAGAAGAGATTTTTTCATGATGTGGTTTGTATCGAGAGTGGATACTTACAATTTCAGGCAATCTTGTCAAAATTAAGGGCAAGAATTTATGCCGGGAGTATATTAAATTCTGTTTTGAAGGACGTTTGTGTAGGAATATCATGAAAATTCTGCAGGTGTGCCACCGGTATTATCCCCACATTGGTGGTGCTGAGAACCTTGTAAAAGAGTTGAGTGAGCGACTTGCGCGAACACACGATGTCGAAGTAATTTCGGCAGACCTCTCTTCCGGTGTGCCGAGAACTGAGGTCTTGAATGGGGTAAGAGTAACGCGGATATCTTCATTAGCTCCTGGTGGTGCTTATTCGTTTGCACCTGAAATTCTCTCCCTTGTCAGAAAATCAGATGCTGAGATTGTCCATGCGCATAATTACCATGCATTTCCTGCATTTTTTGCTTCATATTCGCGAGGAGATAAGTTCATTCTTTCTCCTTACTTTCACGGTAAAGGGAGCACTACTATAAGGGACCTTCTCAATAAACCCTATACACTTTTTGGAAAGAAAATATTTCATCGGGCGAAAAAGATTATCTGTCTGTCTGAGTTTGAAAAAAAATTGATCATAAGTAAATTTCCCCACATTGATATCGATAAATTTATCGTAATCCCTGGGGGAATCCCAATCCAGAGGATAAAAAGTGCAAAAAAATTTGAACTTCAGAGAGATATTATTTTGTATACCGGACGACTTGATCAATATAAGAATGTCCAGTTGATTATCCGGGCGATGGTATATTTGCCGGATGTATGTTTCATTATCATTGGTTCATCAGGTAATTATAAAGACGAGCTAATGGATCTTATCATCCACCTTGGCGTCAGTAACCGGGTTAAGATCCTCGGGAACGTCCCGGATGGGGGAAAATATTCATGGCTGAAGACATGTTCGCTGTTTGTAAACCTGTCGGGGGCAGAATCTTTTGGTATCAATGTCCTTGAAGCTCTTGCTGCCGATAAACCTGTGATTGTCAATGTCGAGGGTGGGTTAATGGACTTTGTAGAAAAATTTTCTGCAGCTACACCGGTAAATGTGGACAAAATCAAAGATGATGCAGCAATACGCGACCTTGCACTTTTGTTCAAAGAAAAATTGGGCACGCAAGTTCGCAATGATGTCGGTCCTTATGAATGGGGCAACATCGTTGAAAGGATTGAATCTGTTTACCTCGAATAACCAGCAGATCAAGGAAAGACCTATCTATTCGAATTGATGCCATGGATCTTATACATCTTGGAAAATGAATATTAAAAGATCTTGTAACTGTTCAGCATCGAATCCATATTTTTAATCCCCTCAATTTGTGTTGCGTAATTAAGAAATAAAGGCCAATAAACCGGTAGTACTTTATATAATGAGAGATTATTGAGTATTCAAGCGAAATGTCTTCGAAACGTGAAGAAATACTAAAATTATGCAACACTGATCCTGAAGTAATAATCACGCTCATCGAGACATACGAAGCCAGAATAGCTCAACTTGAAGCACGCATAGCAGAACTGGAAGCTCGGTTGAACCAGAATAGTCAGAACAGCAGCAGACCTCCCTCAACAGATATCTACAAACGACCACAAAGTCCGCGGAAGAAAGGTGAGAGATCTCCTGGTGGCCAGAAAGGGCACAAAGGTCACACTCTCACAAAAGTGGATGTACCGGATGAGATTATTGTTCACACGGTCCCCATCTGTGAAGGGTGTGGAACTTCATTGGAATCGGAAAATTCAATAAACGTAGAATGTCGCCAGGTTCACGATATTCCTCCACCGAAGATCATCATTACTGAGCACCGTGTAGAGACCAAAAAGTGTCCATACTGTGGTCGGAATAATCGTGCTGAGTTTCCCCCCGATGTGCAGTACCCTGTGCAGTATGGGCAGTATCTGAAAGCACTAATGGTCTATCTTTGTATTTTTCAGCTGCTTCCATACGACAGAGTCAGTGAATTCTTCAATGATCTGTTTGGACGTTCCTTGAGCAAGGCAACATTGGTAAAAGCAGTATCA
>Ga0194039_1001810_pt1 | contig 11227 bp, 11 predicted proteins | sample JunL228m_MetaG_FD_148679 | JGI IMG/M metagenome (GOLD analysis project Ga0194039, IMG submission 148679) | Anoxic zone freshwater microbial communities from boreal shield lake in IISD Experimental Lakes Area, Ontario, Canada - Jun2016-L227-8m | ecosystem: Environmental > Aquatic > Freshwater >...
TAATTGGGACAGCAGGGGTGAAGTGAAAATGAAACCTGATTTTAAAAACAGCAAAAACGCGTCCAGATTGGTAATGATTTCAAACAGCGAAACTTTAAATCTCAGCTAATTTGGACAGCACTGATATTTACTCTCAAAATTAGTTTCTGATTTCCGGATTCGTCGATGCTCAGAGAACTGTTATCGTATGGGATAATATCGAAATTAGTGGGGCAAGTTCATTGACAGATAAGAGCATACGTATTTCAAAGAATGCCTATAGATATATATTTTTAGTTCAAAATCGGGATTATTGGACAGGCTGCCCGATTGAATACGCTAAAGATCAGGATCTGGTGTTATCTTTCGATTTCGCGGTTATTAACATGGTGAAGTCGGCAGGTGGTGACGCACAATATATAGATCATATCGTCAGTTCCGACATACTAGAAAAATACAATTATAAAACATATGATTTCTTCGCATCCTGGCATTATAATGCAGCCAAGGAAGATATCTTCAGTTACAGAGGGATCGAGGTCGGAAGTGCATTTAGAATAGAGATATGGAACGATATCACATATTATGTACGATTATATGTAAATTTACATGAACTGTTCAAAAGAATCAGATATGAAGCAATTTATTCCGGGATAGAGGATCCCATTGTGACCAATATTATTGAGTCTATTAACATCACGACGGTTAAATGGTCGAAAAGTGAAGAAAAGCAAGCGGTCGAATATTATTTTCCAATTTTTAAATGGATGGATGAGAGCCTGTATCCGAATCATTTTAGATATAAGGTAAAAGTTTTCATCCTCAGGATATTCGGCAGAGCATTTGGCCTTATCGAAAAGCTTAAAAATCTAATAGAGAAAAAGAAGTATGTATATATAGAGCGGTACCACCCAACAAATGATATTATTGCAGAGCTCAAAGAGGCACGTATTATCAGGATGGTACGTAGCAACTTTAACGGCATTGCAGATATGTTCAGTGGAACTCATCTCCCGATATACGTTTCCTCTGACAATTATAATCAAAATTCTCAGACAAAAAAAATAGTGGAAAAATTTGAAGAAGAAAAATGCGCCACACTATTTGTTGATGATAAAGATATCAGTAATGAAATTTATAAATTAATCATCATACGTATTTTGCCATTGATAAGTAAATATATAAATATGGCAGATATTATTCTAAAATATTTTTCGAGGAGACAGCTGCGCTTGATGATTGCTTTTTCAAGTATCGGGGTGGTGAATCGGTTAATGATTAACTACTGTAAGAAAAATAATATCCCAATTTTCTTGATAATTAATGGATTGCTTCTAAATTCATTTCTTGATGAGGCAAAGGGTGGTACTTTCATTAATTCATATAGCGATTCGATACGAAAAAATTATTTTAAGGGCATGGGTAATATAGTTTGTCTTGGCGACCCGCGTATGGACAAATATTCAATGTGTCGTAGTGAAAGACTTACCGATTACAGTAAGCCAACTATCGGTATTGGTGCATCTGGATTTACTAATGTTGACTTGAATTGTTATCTTGCAATTGAATTTGAGTTCTTGAATGATTTAATGAAAGCCTTTAAAATATTAAGAGAAAACGGAAAAGACATGAACATTATTATAAAAGTTCGCCCGAATGGCTATATTAACCAATATAGGTCTTTTCTCGAAGAATATTACCCTGACATCCCGGTTAGCATCTTTGATTATATACCAATGAAAGACGTGTATGAAAAGGCTGATTTTTTTATCTCTATCTATTCCCAGGCACTTTTCGAGGCATCCTGTTTTGGAATGCCGGTTCTATATTATAAGAATGATACGCAATATTTTCATCCTCCCTTCGATGGCGAATCCGAAATTGTAACGGCATTTACACCAGAAGATCTTATCAAGAAAATTGAAGCTTTTTACCACCGCGATAAAATCTATGACACATTTAAACGGAAAGAAATAATGGAAAAATATGTCGGCCCGCTGGATGGACAAAATCTGAAACGTAATATGGATTTTATATATTCTTTGGTATAAATTAAGCAATTGGTCGCGTAAGAAGTTTTTATTGATGGCCACCTTCAAAGCTCGTTTTTCCGTCCTAGATCACTCAGCGGCGCTCTTCCTTTGGACATGGCCGTCATGGAATCCGCAAGGATTTCTCGCGAGGCAGATCCATTTAAAAGCCACGATCCCCCGTTTGATGCCGAATCAGAGTTGGCGGTACTATTTCGATCATCGATTGTTGCTAAAAAAAGAGCTATCCCATGAGCACGATCATATCTGAGAAGTATTTAAACAAACAGCAGTGATATTCAGATATGTCGAAAACAGAAACTGTTTATACAATCAAATCATATGGGGGACAAAAAAGATATGTTCAAGAACAGCGATGAAATTATCCTTAGGATCGAAAGATATTATAATATTTATTTTGATAATTTTGGTGATATCCCGCGAGATATCATTCATTCGGTCATAGAGAGATATAGACAAAATCATAACTCACTTCTTAATAAGTATTTTGTTCATGACCACTTTAATGCTAATCACGCTGATCAATTATCAATGTTGATTTATGAATTATGCAGATTGCTGAAAATGAACAACTTGACTAAATATGCAGATGAAATTTATCTTCTAAACAAATTTCTTTTCAGCATTGATATACATTCCGAAATCGTTTTACCTGAACATTATTTTCTTGCACACGCCTTGGGGACGGTTCTGGGCAGAGCACATTATTCTGATGGCTTGGTTGTCGGACAAAATGTGACTGTCGGCAACAATCGGGGAGTATATCCGGTCTTCAAGGGGAGCTGTGAGTTGAATGCCGGTTGTTGTGTTTTAGGAAAATCAAATATAGGAAATAATGTTATTATTGGAGCTGGATGTGTTATTATAGATAGAGATATTCCCGATAATAAAGTTGTGTATTTTTCATACACGGACGGTTTAGTTATTAAAGAGAACCAACGGGATGTCATGAAGATGAATTTTAGATGATGTCCTTAAGGCACTTTTTTTACAGGCGACTCTTTTGCTGAGACCAAAAATGCGACGCTCATCGGCTCTCGATATTGTTAGGACAACTACTGAAATGGTAATAGCCTGCATAAAAGAACCTTTTTTGCAGGCCCGTTACCGGCAGCGTTTCGACAAGTGTATTTTTTATAGAGGAGTTAGGATCGATGAATTATCAAGACTGGGTCGCTTTAACGTCTTGTTCGTCAATGCAACGGTGATAAATTCGACGATTGGTGACCATACATTTATTCAGAGAGATTCTTTCGTAAACTGTGCCGAAATCGGGAAATTTTGCTCTATAGCCATGAACGTATATGTTGGACCCGGCCAACATCCGACGTCTTTTGTAAGTTCACATCCGGCTTTCTACTCGTCATCTCAACCTCTTGCGAAGACTTATAGTAAAACGGACAGTTTTGAACCTTTTAAAAAAGTAATGATTGGGCATGATGTATGGCTTGGACATAATTGTGTTGTCATCGATGGCGTTACGATCGGTACGGGTGCCGTGGTGGGTGCTGGAACGGTTGTCACAAGCGATATTCCCGCCTATGCCATTGTAGGAGGTGTGCCTGCAAGGCTGATCAAATATCGTTTTGACGAGAAAATGCGAAAGCTGCTGCTGGAAAGCCAGTGGTGGGAATGGTCCGATGAGCGGTTAAGGCAAAGCAGCCACATGTTTCTGGAGCCTGAGAAGTTCATCAATGAGTTAATAAAAGATAAGGACAAAAATAAATGAAGAAATGCATTCTAAGCTTAACAACCAGCGGGCATGGCGTGGGTTGCTCGTTGTGTATCGATGGGAAAATTGTGGGTGCAACTACACTCGAAAGAATAACAAGAAAGAAATATGACATTCTCCTGCCGATTACCAAAATGGATTTAGAGACATTCGGGTGGCACGGAAATCCCAATATGTATCAGGAAAGCATCGATCTTCCCTTTGATTTAGACGCTGATTATCGTTCATTAGATTTCAATGATCTAGAGAGTTTTCAGAGATTGATAGATTACGTTCTATCAATTGGTGGTGTCGATATCGGAGATGTCGATACGGTTACATACAGTTATCGTTATAATGAAAATGTTAAAAAATATTTTGCGGAGAAAAACAGAAGGATCGAATTTATTGTCCCTGAGCATCATTTGTCACATGCCTGTCAGGCCTTTCTCCCATCACCGTTTGATGAAGCTGCAATCATGGTTGTGGACGGGCAAGGGGTTCCATTAGCGAGGAAAGGTTATGATCAACTATCCGGATGTCTTGCTTATGGGAAAGGAAATGAGATTGATTTATTGTGGGAGTTTCCCGTACGGCAAAGCCTTGGAGGTCTTTATTCCTGTATTACTAAAATATGTGGATTTAAGACAAATGAGGAGTGTAAAACGATGGGGCTCGCATCTTACGGCAGCATGGAATATTTCGATATCCTAAGAAAAGAAATTAAATATGACTCGTATGAATTGGATATTCGTAATATTTTGAGATTAATAAGGAACGGCTCTATTCCGGAGAAACAATTATACAGTTTTGGGCAGATGAATTCTCTCTTAAGGAAATATAAGCCCCGCGCAAAAGACGAACCATATTCAGATATGTACAAAAGCATTGCACAGGCTGGACAAAAGATCGCTGAAGAAGTGGTGATTTACCTTGCAAATTGGCTTTTCGAGAAAACAGGATCTAAGAATCTCTGTATCGCGGGCGGCGTCGGTTTAAACTGTGTGGCAAATTATCAGGTACTGTCTAAAACGAAGTTCGAGAATATATTTATATATCCTAATGCGGGGGACAATGGATTACCAGTCGGTCAGGCCCTATATGCGTATACAATGCTTGCTCGGAATCCACGCGTGTATATTGCGAGTCATGATTGTCTCGGGAAAGAATATGCTTCGGAAGAAGTGCGTAATGCTGTTGATGCATACAGAGATAAGGAGGAAATCAGGATAGTTGAATTTAAGAACATGCAAGACCTTTATAATGTAATGGCGCAGCACATTGAAGCCGGAAGTATTACAAGTTGGTGGCAGGGGAGAAGCGAATATGGCCCACGCGCCTTGGGAAACAGGAGTATTCTTGCAGATCCACGAAACAAAGATATGAAAGATATATTGAATTCACGAGTAAAATTCAGAGAAGGTTTCCGTCCCTTTACCCCCTCTGTCCTCAAGGAGCGTTCAAGGGAGTTTTTTATGCTAGATATTGAATCTCCATATATGTTGTTGGCGCCGAATGTTCAACCTGGGAAATCCGAAATAGTACCGGCAATCACTCATGTGGATAATACGGCCAGAGTTCAAACGGTAGATAGGGAGATAAATGAACGCTATTATAATTTAATCAAGGCATTCGAGAGACGAACAGGTGTACCTATACTTCTTAATACATCATTTAATGTCGCCGGTGAACCTATCGTAGAAACACCGGAAGATGCCATTAAATGCTTCCTTTCAACGGATATTGATGTGTTGGGAATTGACCACTTCTTCTTATCGAAAATCAAATCCAAGTAAGCTGTTTGATTTAGACATTCTTTTTGATCATGATCAAGACCGCACTAATTTCATTTTTGACTGGGAGCATCAACACGCGCCTTCTCGCGTCATATATCAAAACAAATGGTTACGGATGCATTTGCATTTTCTGGCAGGAAACAATTAATAGAGAAAACTTGGAAGCACTTATAGGGCTTCTGAAAACTCAAAAGATCAATCTTCTCGGCATAAGCCTGGTAACGGATGATTACCATTCTGCAGTTCTCTTGACAGGCGAAATCAAAAAAATGCTTAATATCCCGATTATCTGGGGTGGCGCTCACGCAAACGTGAAACCGGAAGAGTGTTTACAGCATGCGGATATGGTTTGTTTAGGGGAAGGTGAAGAAGCGCTGCTTGATCTGGTGAGAAATAACTCTGAGGGTGAGTTTGACCTGTCGACAAAAAACATATGGTTTAAGACGGAAAATGGAATTGTGCGAAATGAATTGCGCTATTTAGAGGAAAATCTCGACAAATACCCCTTTCCCGATTTTGATTTGACCACTCAGTTTGTTATGCATGAAAAAGGATTTGAGAATTTGGCGGAAAAACATTTACTGGGTGAGTATAGCATCATGACATCACGTGGGTGTCCTTACAGTTGCCACTACTGTTATAATAGCTACCGCAGAAAACAGTTTGAGGGAAAGGGGAAGTATCTTAGAAAAAGAAGCATAAAAAATGTTGTTGAAGAACTCGCACGTGCCAAAAGAACCTTTAAAGAATTAAATAAGGTCAATTTCTGGGATGACAGCTTTGTTACCAGAAGCATTGAAGAATTTGAAGATTTTAAGTCTTTGTATACAAAAAATATTGCATTACCTTTTTTTGCATTAGTAGAACCTATGGCCTTTGATTTTAAAAAGATTGAGATGCTGAAAGAATCCGGACTTACCAAGCTGCAGATAGGTATCCAATCGGGCAGTGAGCGAGTGAACAAAAACATATACAACCGGCATGTCTCGAACAAAAAGGTTATTGATATTGCGTATTTTCTCAACAAACTGGGAATTGATGCGATATACGATATAATCTTCAATAATCCTTATGAAACGCCTTATGATGTGACTGAAACGGTCAAGTTATTCCTCCAATTTCCTAAACCACTTTCTTTGCAAGGTTATAATTTAATCTTTTATCCACAGACGACAATTACTGACAGGGCGTTGTATGACAACTATATATCTGTGAAGATAGAAGGAGAGGATTTCTCGACAATCCAAAGTGCTTCTGATTCACCTATTGCAACACAGGGTAAATCAGAAATCAGCAACAGGTTCTATGAAATAAAATATAATTCTGGTGAAAAAAAATACTATAATTCAGTTCTTACACTTCTATCGCTAAGACATATCCCTAGGTGGCTAATAGAATACTTTGCAAGATCAGAAAACTCATTCAAGAGAAACTTGCTGATGACGATAATAAAGATGTATTTTGGGGTGGCAGTTTTCAAGCAGAGTATTATTATACAACGGAAACCTGATAACCAGTGAGTTCGCTTACAATATAAATGAATGATTTAGTAAGTATTATTATTACAAGCTATAACCATGCCGAATACTTGAAACAACGCATGGAGAGTCTTTTGCTGCAAACATACTCTCCTATTGAGATCATAGTTATTGATGACGGTTCTATAGATGTAAGTGTAAAGGTTCTTGATGACTATAAAATAACACCAAATGTTGAGATCATAGCTCTCGATAAAAATAACGGATATGCAAACGCTTGTAATCTGGGAGTATCGCTATGCAGAGGCGAATATGTCATGTTCGCCGAGTGTGATGACTATAATGAACCAGATCATATAGAGATCCTGATGCGGTCGCTTATCTGGAACAAAACGGCGGGAGTGGCCTATTGCAGAAGTAGTATGGTTGATAGTCATGGACATATTTTCAGGAATGATTTTCAAAATAGGGAGGAATCATTTAAGGCCCTTTGCTATAAAGACACTTTGATTCCAAAGGATATGATGAAAAAATTCCTTCTGATTTCTTGTGTTATACCTAACATGAGCGCCGCCTTAATCAAAAAAGAATGTTTCAATGTAGTTGGAGGATTTAATACCCAATATAAGGCCTGTGCTGATTGGGATTTTTGGTGTCGTATTGCAGAACATTGGGATTTCTTCTATGTATCGAAAACGCTCAATTTTTTCAGACGACATCCAACAACCGTTGGAAATACATTTGGCTTCCGAACGCATACCTTAGAGATATTTGACATTTTATACAAAAATTATTCAAGAATGAATTTAAATTATTCAGAGAAATTAAAATTCAAGGCGGCGATTGGTACCTTGTGGGGTATGCATATTAGAGAACATCCTTCAGAATGGGTGAAAAGCTTTTTATCCATGTGGAGACAAGGTTTAAAGTATGATCAATACATTATTATTAATCTTTTGTTGTGGGTTGGAAAGGGATGCTACGAGAAAATAGTAAAAAGACTTTTTTTGCCAGTGTCTGATAAGGTGGTAAAATAAAGTAGTGGTTTCGACTGGATAAACTTAATAATGCAAAGCCCGCAGAAGCAAAAGAAGGAATCTTTGTGCCTGTCAAATATTAAAACCGTAAATCGTGTTCTGTTAACCGGTGGAACCGGCCTGCTTGGTGTTGCCATCCAGCAGTCAGCTTCTGCGGACGTACAGGGATTCTCGATTTATTTCCCTGAAAGTTCTTTACCTATAACACTTCCGTTTCCTATCCTTCCTGCTGACGTGTCTGATCGGCAGCAAATGCTATCAATTTTTGATTGGGCTAAGTGTCCGATGTTGTGATTCATACTGCAGCTATTGGCAGCGTAGACTTTGCTGAAAGGAATCGTGAGCAGACGAGAAAAGTAAATGTAGGTGGCACCGAGGATGTTACTGAGTATTAAAGAGCCGAAATGAATAAAAGCTGGATATACAAGCAGACTGATCTGAATGTTGCGCAATTTGATAAAGCGATGGAGACGTATTATCCAGAATCAAGGGCTTTTATTCACGATCCACGAGAGCATGTTGCGAGAATTTGTGATCAGTGTAACTATCTGGACGCTATCAAGCTAATCGACTGGAAAGCATATATTAGGCATGATTGTTCCATTATGGATCTGGGGTGCGGGGGTGGGTGGCTGTCTGGATATCTATCAAAATCGGAGTCTGTAAGTGTTATATATGCTTTGGATTCAAGCAAGCACTATCTTTTCGAATTGATGCCTCAGGTTGTAAAGTTTATGGAAGGCAGGCAGGAGAAAATTGTGCCAATAGAAGGCCTTTTTATGCCGTTACTGTTTCAAGATGGTTTTCTGGATATAGTTGTTGCATCGTCAGTGCTCCATCATGCCGACAGTCTGGATGGGGTGCTAAAGGAGATAAGGAGAACCTTAAAAAAGGATGGATTACTGTTTGTGTTGAATGAGACCCCCTCCTCAAGGTTTGGGCATATGTTTTTATTAGCTAAAGCTGTAATCAAAATATTTTTTAATGTATTGTTAAGAAACTACAAGCCAATATCGCAATCCGTTTCATCGTCAGGGTATTTATATGACCCCTATCTCGGAGATAGAGACTATCCCTTATGGTATTGGAAAAAAGCAATAGAACGTTCAGGCTTCTCTATCATTGAATATGTGGACACCCGTTTGCCCACTATGAAAAAGGGGAAAGGAACAAGGTTGGTACATTTAATTTGTAAAGCTGTTTAGATTTTGATCAGTAGCAACAAATGCATTTTCAGCGTCGTACTTCTAAGTATTGCCCGACTAAAAAAGCTAAATCGAAGAAAAAGATCAAACCATGAATGAACTTACGTTTTCTGTCATAATTCCAACATATAACCGTCAAGAGCCGCTAAGAAGGTCTCTACAATCGCTTGTGGCTCAGACTTATAAAAACTTTGAGGTTATTGTTTGTGACGATGGTTCCACTGACCATACCGAAGAAGTTGTCAAGTCATTTAAAAATGATTTGAATATAGAATATATTTGGGAAGAAAACTGGGGTGGTCCGGCCCGTCCAAGAAATAATGGCATAAGAGTGGCATCAGGTGAATGGATATGCTTTCTAGATTCCGATGATTGGTGGTATTCTAAGAAACTGGAGACAGTTGAACGATATTTGGATACGTGTGATATTGACTTTGTCTATCATGATCTTGATATATATACCTTAAAAGGGAAGCAATTTTGGAGGAAAATTCGAGGAAGGCAGTTTACGAAATCTATATTTATTGCTTTATTAGAAAACTTAAATGGAATAGCCAATTCAAGTGTCGTTGCGAGAAAGAAGATTATTGATCAAGTCGGAGGTTTGTCTGAGGATAGATCGCTGATTGCATTTGAAGATTACGATCTTTGGCTGAAGATTTCAAGGGTGTCTGAGAAATTCTGTTATATCCCTCAAACACTTGGTGCCTATTGGAATGGTGGCGGTAATATTACCGAGTGGTCGGATCGGCAAATTGAAAACGTTGAAAATATTTACAACAAATATGCAACGCATCTATCTTGCCAAGACAAGAATGAGATTGATAAAACCTTTAATTACACAATAGGCAGGATAAAGCAGCGAATGGGTTGCTTGGAAGAAGCATTGGACTTATTGAATGTTTCGGCAAGATCGAAGCGTTCGTCTATATGCCTGAAATCAATTGGTTTGATTTTGTGGATCCATATAATCAAGAGATATAGGAAATAGTATGCAGGCAATCATTCTTGCTGGGGGGAAAGGCACCCGGCTTAAACCTTATACGATGAGTTTTCCGAAACCGCTCGTGCCTATCGGTGAATATCCGATTTTGGAAATAATTATCAGGCAGCTTGTTTCCTCCGGTTTTAACAGGATAACGATTTCGACCGGGTATCTGGCCGAGTTGATAGAGGCGTATTTTGGTTGCGGCGAGCGCTGGGGCATAAATATTGAGTATGTACGTGAACATACTGCGTTAAACACGGCTGGTGCATTGAAATTGGTAAATAATTGCGAAGAAAACTTTTTGGTTATGAATGGCGACGTTCTTACTACGATCGACTACAGTGAACTATATGCTCTGCATTTAGCAAAGGGGCATAAGGCGACTGTTGCTACAAAGGTTCGAGAATCAAAAATTGACTTCGGTGTGGTGAAGATTGACGAGGGAGGGTATCTTTTAGATTACCTTGAGAAACCGGTATATACATTTTCGGTTAGCATGGGAGTGTATGTGCTTTCCAGAGATTGCATTAACCTGATACGTGATGGTGAATCCATCGGGATGCCAGATCTCTTGCTGCGGTTAAAGAATACCGGAGAAAGGGTTTACTGCCACAAGAGCGATTGCTACTGGCTGGACATTGGCCGGGTCGATGACTATGAGAAGGCCCAAGAAGAGTTTGAATCGAATAAACATAACTTTCTCAGGGGTAATGAATAATAAAACAATTCTCATAACCGGCAGTAATGGCTTTGTAGGAAGTCGCTTAACTGCAATATTAAGTGATACTTTCCGAGAGGTTACAATCAGGGGAGTGGACAGGGTTGCATGTTCCAACAGTCCGGAAACTTATGTCGTAAACTTCTTGGAACCTGAGCCCACATTCAAGATAATAGAAAAAATCAGACCTGATTATATTTTCCATTTGGCGGGTGTCATCTATACCAAGGATTGGCAGGCACTTTACTTAGGAAATGTTAAAAC
>Ga0194039_1001814_pt1 | contig 11213 bp, 12 predicted proteins | sample JunL228m_MetaG_FD_148679 | JGI IMG/M metagenome (GOLD analysis project Ga0194039, IMG submission 148679) | Anoxic zone freshwater microbial communities from boreal shield lake in IISD Experimental Lakes Area, Ontario, Canada - Jun2016-L227-8m | ecosystem: Environmental > Aquatic > Freshwater >...
GATGAGTTTTTTCGGGAGACATTCAGAGACAAGTTCTATAGTTCCGTAGAGGAGCTTCAAAAAGATCTGGATCAGTGGCTTTATCTTTACAATTATGAAAGGCCACATCGCGGTTATCGGAATATGGACAGAAGACCTATTGAAACCATAGAAGCTGGCAAAATTATCAAAGAGCAGGAGAGACTAAAACAGGTAGCTTAAACACCATCCCGGAGAGAAACTGACTGTCCGGAAAGAGCTTGATTTTTACAATTTATTTCGTCTGGGCATCTGTAATGACGGTCTGTTCTTCATCTGCTAGTCAATACAATAACTCTACCGTCAAACTTATTAACTTCGGATAAGGGATGCCTTTATTGATCATGTTATTGATGGTCCTTATTGTTGATTGTTATCGGAAACCTCTGAACAGTATCACCATTTCTCCCAGTGAATATTTTCCTTTTTGTATTTGTCTTTAGGTTTATCCTGTCCCGCAGGGACACCTATGGCAATGACATTCAAAGGAATAACTTCCTGCGGTATGCTGAGAACTGTTTTTACATGCTTCATCCTGTCCGGATATGGATATGCAGCTGTCCATACGCCGCCAAGATCAAGGGCTTCAATGGCAAGCAGGATATTTTCACCGGTGAGCGCTGCGTCTATTATTGCCAAATCCTTACTCTTCCCATTTGCCTTATCAGGTTCTGTACAGACGATTATCGCTGCTCCAGCTTTCGTAAGCATCCTCGCATTGGGAAGCCCAGCAGATAGATCATCCAGAGTTTTTCTCTCAATTATAACGATGAATGATCACGGCTGCATATTAGCTGCTGATGGAGCTGTCATTCCCGCCTTGATGCTCTTATCAAGATCAGCTTTGCTCACTTGCGCTCCGGTAAAATTCCTGACACTCTTCCTTGCATGGATGACTGAAAACGTATCCTTCATCTTTGCTTCCTCCTTCGCGTAACACAATCCTGATATTAGCAAGCACATCAATAAGCTTATTACGATTCTTTTCATCATTATTGCCTCCGAAGTTTTCAAGTTATTAGTCGTCTATTTCTTTAGTGCACGATATTGACCAGTATTAAGTACATCAGTATTCGTATAAGACACCTTTTCAGAAACTGGAATTCACTTGCTCCGGTCTACATGCTGTTCATAAAGGTCGTAATTCGCCTTCAGCATCTCCGGAATCGACAATTCATAAGGGCAACGCTCCATACAGATTTCGCATTCAGAACATAATTTCACGCTTTCCATGGCTAGACGGGAAAAATTCACTGATACTGCCGGAGACATTCTGGCCGCTAACAGCTTGTACCCCATTGCCATAGTGATCATAACACCGTTCGGGCATGGCTGACAATATTCGCAGCGCCGGCAGAACTGCTTGCCCAGATCAATCCGATATTTTTCCATCAGCTTTCGATCGTTGTCCGTAACCACGTTGGGAAGTTGATAGTAAGCGGTTACCTGATCAACGGATTCCATAGAATCGTAACCGGGAATAGGGACCGCTTCAGGGTATTGGCGCAGATATTTGATGGCTACCTCTGCATTGTCAATCATGCCTCCTGCAAATGGCTTCATGGATATGATTCCCATTCCAGCCTCTCGGGCAGCATGAAAGAGTTCATCTTTCGCAGCATATTCAATAAAATTGAAAGGAAACTGAATGGTGCTGAACAAGCCGGTTTTAACCAACTTGATAGCCATTGGCAGGTTATGAGAGGTAACGCCGATGAATCTGATCTTGCCTTCTTCCCTGGCCTTGACAACTGCTTCAAGTGCTCCGTCAGGAGCGGTCACTGCCTGCCAATCCTTTTCCTGAGCGATTTGATGCAACTGATAGAGATCAATGTAATCCGTCTTTAGCATACGCAAACTGTTTTCCAATTGATCCGTTGCGCTTTTTGCATTCCTCTGTATCGTCTTGGTTGCTATGATTATCTTTCCACGAATACCCTCAAAAGCCCGGCCGATTTTATCTTCACTGTCTCGATATGCATTGGCCGTGTCATAAAAGGTTATTCCTCTTTCGTATGCACGTCGAAGAACCTGAATAGCCGTGTCCATATTGAGGCGGATTATAGGTATGCCTCCGAATCCGAGTTCAGAGATCTCCAGTCCTGTCCTGCCCAACATTACATAGCGCATGTTGCCACCTTTTTACTCCACAGTCTTTTCTCTACGCTGTCCATCCATAAGATCCTTCCATGAGTGTCTTTCGAGGAAAGATCCTGGTATATTCTGCTCCATCTCATCATATAGGGATAGAGGAACCGCAAAGCTCATCAAATCATCTCCAAGCTGTTTTCGGATATAGACTCTTGCCGATATGTCAGTTAGGCCAACAACTGCTCTTGGATTATCTGATATTGCTTCTCGATAGGGATAGATACCTATGGTCTGACAACCAGCGGCATAAGGGATAATAACGTTCTCATTGCCCTCTCGACCATAATTGGCAAGAATAGTCAGTGCGGAAAGCTGATCGGGATTTACGAAGAAAATGACTGTTTGTGGTTTTTCTATTGAGATATTCACATCTTGAAGCGGCTTGAATACAATATACTTTGTTGGGATTTCCATCATGGGAAGGCATTCAATAAACTTCTCCACTTGTTTTGGAGTCTTGATGTGTCTTTCGCCATGAAGAAAATTGTCATACGATTCCGGCCTCATGAAAGGTTTTATCTGTTCGGCTACTACCATTCCTCCTTCACGAGAAGCATTTCCAGAGGACAGGAAATGGCAAAATCCATCTTCACCTCCCGGAAAATTCTTATATTGATTGCCGAACCCCAGACCAACACCCGCTCCGAAACAGCCGAATGTCTTGATGTCACAGGCAGATGATTTTCCTTTGGCTGCATTGGCTATCAACCACATGACACAGCCCCACTTATTTTCCTGAAATTGCATGGCTGCTTCTGGTTTCTCATCAGACCAGATAAGCGCCACAGGATGGTATTTCAAATGAATCGCCGTGGCAATTTTGCTATCCACTTTGCCTCCTTAAATGTGAGTTGATGCCCACGTTCATTGGTCTTATGATTTTTACCGGCAAAATCTGGAGGTAAGCATACTGGAAACAACGGCTGAGGTCAAAAAGAAAAAGCCCCTGAATCAGATGCAGACAGGGGCATGGTCAGGAAGGGAGTTAACGTTTTCCGGTTTATATTCCTTTGAGACTGGCCTGATAGTGACTGCTGGCCCTGTTTCTCTCTATTGTTTTCTTCGGCACCTGCAGCACCTCGACTCCATCTACCAGCCAAGGCATCCAACCCATCCAGGCAGGGCAGAGGCACCAGGCACCCATTTTCTCCATCTGGGGATTGAACTCGATTCTTTCGTTGCTGATGGCTGTCATGGCCGTTTCGTCTCCTTAGTCTTCCTTTCGGCATTTCGGTGAGAATCTTGAGGGCAATTTTTACAATCAAGGGGATTCTGAATATGAGCCTCATTCTCCATCGTTTCGTTCAGTCATTTTAAAGCTCCATTAAAAAAGCATCCATCAACCAGCCTGAAAATCATCAATCTACTTCAGCCCGATTACGATCATGTCTATTCATAACAAGTATTTACAACACCGTCACGTCTTCCTCTCAGAAGTTGGCACAGTTTAAGCAATATCTAAAGTCAAACAGAAACAAATAAAAAAATGAAAATAAATGGAGGACACAGATCATGAAAAAGACATTAGGAACGATGGTAGCGGCAATGGCAGTTGTTCTTTTGACGGGAACTTTCGCGATGGCAGAATACGCAGCAGCCGGTGTTGGCAACTTCCCTTACTTCCAGCTTGGATGCCTCATTATCGGCGGGATGACCGTGATCAGCCTGAAACACAAGTATGAGAAGATGTATACGGGAGAAGTCGCCGGAGTTTTCGCACTTTACACAGTGCTGATTGCTCTTTTCACCAATCCGGTCATTGAAGGCATTAAGAATCTGCTTGGCTAAGGAATAAGATCAATAAAACGAGGAAAGGAGGAACAGATCATGGCAACGCTGCAAGAGACAAAAAGGCCCCCATTGAGCAAGTTTAACCCCGTGATGATCGTCAGCGCCTACGGATTCGTGATTGCCATTGCCTCCTTAATGTTCTTCTACATCGGCTTCAGGATCGACCAGTATTTCGGGACGGCGCCCAACTTCATGTTCGGGATGTTCTTCCTGGCCCTCTTCCTGACAATTGGCAGGCTCTATCAGGAAGCGTGGTTGAGACGAAATGAGGTTTGATAATTCTACTGGATAAATAAAGACAAGTCTTTTGAAAGTCTGTGTCCCTTTAAAAAGCCCTCTGACAAAACCGGAACGTCAGGGGGCTTTTTGTTTTTACAAATGATCATTATTTTCCTGTTCTTCTTTTTCCCATGTCTGAAGGGTTTTTCTGGCAATTCTTCTCTTTCGGTAATATCCGTAAACGAAAATGAGGGTGATGACAAACCAGAGAGTCGTAGCGCTGGTGATCAGTGGTATCCAGGAAACTCTCACCTCCATGTAATCAAGCCATTCTTTTTCGAGGATGAACAGGTGCAGGCTGGTCATTTTTTTTAATGAGCCTCTAAGATTACCATTAGCGGCATAATCCCTGATGAATTGCTGAAACGCCTTCCTGCCAAATTTATTGATGAGAAAAGATACGAACATAAAGCTTTCAGCATAGGCAAGCTCTGCTTCATCAGAGTCACTGGGAAAATTCGTGGTTAGTTTTTCGAGAGGAATCACCCGCTTCGTCAGAAACGCTTTTGTCAGACTGGCCATTCTTGTCAGATGCCACTCTGAAGATTCATACATTGCAAATCCTTCGGTAAGCCAGGTAGGCGCCTCCCGTCCTTCCAAGACTTTCCCAACTGCTATATGGGTAAATTCATGGGTAAACACATTCCCTTTTGAGAAGGTTTATGATACAGTTCGAGTCACTGAACAAAGCAGTGGGAGGAGGATCTACGCTACAAACCATGCTCATGGGCATTAGATGAACTATAGATTCGCTCCTCCCATTTTACCCCAGACCGCGTACTAACTTAGCTCATAACATTCATTGATCCATAAGAACACAAGATGTACTGCTTAAGAAATGCTTCCTAATACTTTTAAGTGAGGCATCTCCTTAGTTCAAGCCGACCTTCTATGTTTTAATTCTATAGGATAGGGCCGCGCGAATTTTCTTAGTAGGCACTTTCGTATCTCCCGCTGATTATTCGGCGAATTAATGGAAGAGACCTTCTGAAAATTAATGAGAATATTTGAGGTACCAAGATGGCGATTTTATAAGGCGAATGAGTTTAAATGAAACAAGCAGTATCGCCGGCCGTCCCTTCACAAAGCTCTCACAGGTGCTTTAAGTGAGCGGGCTCGCTTGATGAAGGCGGTATCGAAGGTATAAAAAGACACGCCTTCCGGACTCGATGCCAAATGCAGGGCGTCGGCGAAATCGAGTCCCTTTTCATAAAAAACGATCGCTTTCTCCAGTTGATCCGGCATTTCTGCCTGCACGTTTGGCAAACCGAGGATGTGCCGCAAGGCCCGGATGATGGCCATTGCAGGAAGCTCATAGGCGGCGCGCAGAAGCCACTCCAACTCCAGGAGCGTTGCTTTTGCGACAAACATTTCCTTCGCTTCTGCCAAAACAGCCAAGGCCCGCTTTGCCTGGTCGGGTTCGTCGTTGGTGACGTAACGGACCCAGACATTGTTGTCCAGAGCGATCATGCCGTTTTTCCTTTCCGCCAGCACTTGCGGATATCCCCTTGAATCGCCTGCTCCATATCCTGCACATTGATGATTGGTCCTTGGTAACCGGTACAGACGACCGGCAGAGCCGGTTCATCTTCCCCCGGGTGATGGTTCATTTCACTGCAAACTCGATGCTAAACCGGGTCAGAGGGGGGTATTAGCCATAATCCGGCTGCCATAAATTTTTAGCAACTGCCGGGAAGATTTTTGGGAGCATCGAGCAGCAATGTGAAATTGTTACCCATAAATTTGTCGCACACCCAGTTCCGGCGGATCCCCTTGCGTGGGTGTTGGATTTGTGTTAGAGGTCGACCAGGATGTTGGATAATTATCAAAGAGACATAAACTATTTAAGGATTTCCATCACCGACCGTTGCAACCTTCGGTGCCGGTACTGCATGCCCAAAGAGGGTCTGTCCCAGATCGGGCACGACGATATCCTGCGCTACGAAGAAATTCTCAGAGTGGTGAGGATTGCCGTATCCCTGGGAGTAGCCAAGGTCAGGATCACCGGCGGCGAGCCATTGGTCAGGCGCGGGATCCTTCCTTTCGTTGCTGCCCTGAAATCTGTGCCCGGGATACAGGACCTCAGTCTGACGACCAATGGCATCCTCCTGGAGAGATGTGCGGCGGATCTTTTTAAAGCCGGGATCAGGAGAATCAATATCAGTCTCGATTCGCTCAATCCTGATAAATATCAAAAGATAACCAGGGGGGGCTGTCTCAATGATGTCCTCCAGGGCATTGCGGCCGTTCATGCCCAGGGGTTTTCACCAATCAAAATCAACGTCGTGGCAATTAAAGGATTCAATGATGATGAAATCCTCGATTTTGCCCGGTTGACTCTGGACAATCCTTACCAGATCCGATTCATTGAATTGATGCCTCTGGGGCATCCGGGGCGATATAATCTTGGCAAGTACCTAGCCAGTGAAATCATTATGCGGACCATTGCCGGCAAATATACATTAAATCCGGTAAATGGCGGGCGGGAAAGGATAGACGGTCCGGCAAAGATGTACAGGATCGTCGGCGGTATGGGAGAGATCGGTTTTATAAGTCCCGTAAGCCATCATTTCTGTCACCGCTGCAATCGACTGCGGCTGACGGCGGACGGAAATCTGCGCGCCTGTCTGTTGTCCGATGAGGAGGTAGATTTGAAGACCCCCCTGCGAACAGGCTGTACGGACAATCTACTGGAGACGCTCATTAAGGAGGCCATTGCCGGGAAACCCCGGAAACACGTGGTCCAGTTTGATGAGCAGTTCCTCCGCAAGTGTGTGAAAAACATGTCGGCAATCGGAGGTTAGCTGTCTTGAGCTTTCCTGAAGAAATTGCCCGATCCTACGATGCTTGGCGCGAAACGCCCACCGGTCATTACATCGACAGTCGTGAAAAGAGCTTGATCCTAGATCTGACCCAGCCCCGGGGGGGAGAACGGCTATTGGATGTCGGCTGTGGAACCGGCGATCATCTGTGGCTCTTCCGGAGGAAGGGATGTGATGTTACCGGCGTCGATCCTTCGGCGCCCATGCTTGATATCTCCCGGCAAAAACTTGGCCACAAAGCGGACTTTTACTTGGGGCGAGCGGAAGATCTTCCCTTTTCAGATGATGAGTTTGATATTGTAACCATGATCACCTCGCTGGAATTTACCGCTGATCCGGTGCAGGCTATTCATGAAGCCATCAGGGTTTGCCGGGGAAGGGTGTTCATTGGCGTCCTCAACAAATACTCCTGCATAGGTCTTACCCGCCGGTTGTCCGGTTCCTATCGATCCTCCATATATGACCACGCCCGTTTCTTCAGCATCGGTGAATTGGCGGCAATGATTCGCAGGCAGCTCGCGGGGGTAAGGATTCGCTGGGGAAGCGTTATCTCTCTACCTTATAGCTGGTATGGTTTCGCCAGGGGGATCGAGGAGTCCCTGCCGGTCATGAATAATCCTCTTGGCGCCTTTCTGGGTTTGTCCTTTTCTGTCACCTTTACACAGGTAACCATTCAGGAACCGATACGGGAATCAACGCGTCTTGAAAGCAAAGGCAGACAACCCATGCCGGGGGTGGTGCGGGTGATTAAATGATCCGGAAGGCAATGTTTTTCGAGGTATTGGCGGATCAGCAGGTTCAATGCCGCCTTTGCGCCCACGCCTGCCGGATAAAGAACGGTCAGCGAGGCGTTTGTGGCGTCCGGGAAAACCGGGAGGGAATTCTTTACAGCCTTAATTATGGAATGGTGGTTGCTGAAAATATCGATCCTATCGAAAAAAAACCTTTCTTTCATCTTTATCCGGGATCCCTTTCCTACTCCCTAGCAACGGTGGGTTGCAATTTTCACTGTCTGTTCTGCCAGAATCACGAGATTTCCCAACTGCCCCGTGAGACGAGAGATATTGTGGGGCGCGTCGTTTCGGCGGCGGAAATCGTGGAAAGGGCCGTCTATTCCGGTGCGAAGACCATTGCCTATACCTACACGGAGCCGACGATATTTTTCGAGTTCGCCTATGATATTGCCCGTCTGGCACACGAACAGGGGATAGGGAACGTATTTATCACCAACGGTTATATGAGCCGCCAGGCTGTCGATGCCATTGCCCCCTATCTCGATGCCGCTAATGTAGATCTGAAGTCATTCCGGGAAGGTTTTTACCGGGAGCAATGCGGCGCCCGGCTGCAACCGGTTCTGGATACGATCAGCAGGATGAAGGAACTGGGGATCTGGGTGGAAGTTACGACCCTGCTTATCCCGGGATTGAACGATAGCGATGATGAAATCGGTCAAATAGCTGACTTCCTGTCTTCTCTGGGGGAGGAAATCCCTTGGCATATCAGCCGTTTTCATCCCCGCTACCAGATGCTTGCCGGAAAGATTACCTCTGTCGAGGAAATCCGGAAGGCCGCAGGCATCGGTAAATCAAGGGGGCTCAAGTATGTTTACAGCGGCAATGTCCCGGGAGAGGCGGGGGAAAACACGTTTTGTTCCCATTGTGGCAATCTCCTCATCAGCCGCTATGGCTTCTGTATCGAACGCCTGAATTTCAGGGAATCAGCCTGCCCTAACTGTGCAACCCCCCTGGAAGGTCTGTTCAAAGGGACTGTAACGAAATAACTGCAATATCTTGCATTTCATCTTCAGGTCCTCTTTGACCGGACTTGTAATCTCCAAATCATCAACGCAACACTGCCTTATATATACTACATATTGTGGTTAAATTCGAGCTTCAGATGTATATGTTGTATTTTTTCTTTACAACAGCGCTTCCTTTTGATAGAGTACAAGAAATTATAAAGGGTCCGTTCTGAGCGCTTAGATGAAATTAAAGTATTTGGAAATCAGTGGTTTCAAATCGTTCCGGGACAAGGTCGTCCTCGATTTTGCTGCGGGAGTAAGCGCCGTAGTGGGTCCCAACGGGTGCGGGAAGAGCAATGTGGTTGATGCGATCCGCTGGGTCATGGGAGAGCAGCGTATCAAGAGCCTCCGCGGTGCGAAGATGGAAGATGTCATCTTTAACGGTTCCCAGGAAGCGGCGCCCGTAGGAATGGCTGAGATCTCAATGGTCCTTGCCGCTGATGGGATTACTTTTCCCGATCCCTATGCCGCTTGCTCAGAGCTAACCGTAACGCGGCGGCTTTTTCGGGACGGCGAGAGTGAATACGCCATTAACGGCGTCCCCTGTCGCCTCCTCGATGTCCGGGAGTTCTTCCTGGGAACTGGAGTTGGAGCTCGTACCTACTCCATTATCGAACAGAATAGCGTTGCTTCTCTTGTTGAGGCGAAACCGGAAGAACGGCGCCAGTTCATTGAAGAAGCGGCGGGGATCTCAAAATACAAGACCAGAAAAGAGTCGGCCCTGCGCAAACTTGAGGCCACAAAGCAGAATATTTTACGTCTGAACGATATCCTCCGGGAGGTGAAAAGTCAGCTCAACGCCGTATCCCGGCAGGCTAAGCGGGCAGAACAATATAAAGATCTGAAGACAGCCATTCGCGAGGATGAGATCGCCGCGGCCCTGTACGCCTATATTGAATTATGTGAAAAACACACAAACCTTGAGCAGCAGCAGGAAGCCTGGGAAAGGCAAGAAAACGAATTCAAAGCATCCCTGGCGTCATCTGAGATCTTCCTAGCGGCGGCAAGACTGGAAGTCGTAACCCAGGAATCGGATCGGTCTCAATACCAAGAGAAAATATACCAGTTGCGGACAAACATTCAGGTCAAGGAGAAAGGCGTCGAATTTTCAAAAGGAAGGATAGCCGACATCAACGCCCGGAAGGAACGGCTCGGAGAGGAGATCCGGCAATTAAAAGCCCGTCATGAGGAGCTGTTCCGTGAGCGGGAAAAGATTACGGTCTTGCAGCAGGTTCTGGATGGAGACATTGCCCAAGCACAAGACAATACCAAAGATGTAGAATGCAAGGTATCAGAAATAAAACGGGAATTATCCTCTCGGCAGCAATATCTCGAAGAAAACAAGGTCCAATTGATTGATATTGCAGCGGAGAAATCGCGACTGAACAACAATTATGGTCATCTGGCCAGGGTTCTCGATGATCTGGATAGAAAGAAGGAAAGAAACAACAAGGATATCGGAGATCACCAGCAGAGTATTTTTCGTCTTGAGGAGAGGCTGGAGAAACTCGCTACGTCATTGAGCGAGGATCTTGAAAGGCGTGGGCAGCTTCGCAGCAGCAAGGCAACGGCGGCAGAGGAATGGGAGAATACCCGTAGCGAGCTACAGGAAGTTGAGGGGATGATCGATAGTCTCAAGGAAGATCTCAGCAGTCGGTCTTCCCGATTTACATCCCTGAAGGAACTCCATGACGGATATGTCTGGTGTAATGAAGCCACAAGATCGATCATGATGGCCAAAGAAACGAAGTGTTTGCAAGGCGTCGCGACAGATCAGATGATCGGCCTGGTTGCCGAACAGATCCGCGTTCCACAAGCTTATGAAACTGCTGTGGAAGCGGTGCTGGGAGACAAGCTGCAGTATGTTGTTGTCAAGAGTCACGAGGCCGGAGTGCAGGCAATCGATTATTTAAAAGAAGCGGCGGTGGGAAGAAGCAGCTTTGTCCCCCTGCAAGTTCGCCATGCTGCACAGCGAACAGCGACTGCCGAACATTTGCGGGAAACGGTGCGGCTGATCGATCGCATCGAAGTAGCGGACTCTTTTCGAGGAGTTGCGGAATACCTCCTAGGGGATGTCCTCCTTATTCCCAATCTCCGGAACGGCCTCGAACTGTGGAATAGAAACGGATTCCGGGGAACCTTTGTAACCCCTGATGGTGACATGATCAGCCCCCAGGGCGTCTTGACCGGGGGACGCAACGGGAAAGGTGATCGTAGCCTCCTGAAAAACAAGCGGGAGATGGAAGCACTGGAGGCAGGGATTCGTGATTTGTCCACGGCTCTGCAGGAAGAGGGGATGAGGAAAAAACGCCTCGCTTCCCTGGTGGCGCGCGGGGAAGAGGAACTGGATT
>Ga0194039_1001817_pt1 | contig 11202 bp, 9 predicted proteins | sample JunL228m_MetaG_FD_148679 | JGI IMG/M metagenome (GOLD analysis project Ga0194039, IMG submission 148679) | Anoxic zone freshwater microbial communities from boreal shield lake in IISD Experimental Lakes Area, Ontario, Canada - Jun2016-L227-8m | ecosystem: Environmental > Aquatic > Freshwater >...
CCTGCGGCAGCGACCGTTGCAATCTTTCCAAATTCTTCCCGTGTTGGTGTGCGCGCGAGTTTTAAAACCCGCAGGTACTTGCGGAACAATTCCTCATGTAACACGTCTGTTTTGAAATCAGGTTTTGATATTTCCATATTGACTCACTTGAGAAAATCGATCTCAAACTGTTTCTGTACTTTGGGGGTAAGTTTCTCGTTCCGACCATATATTTGTGGCGACCGTACGCCCGTGACCACAAGCAGGGTCCGCATCTTGTTCTGCATGGCAGGGTCGATCTGCGCACCCCAGATGATCCGGGCGTTCGGGTCTACACGGTTGTAAACTTCCTGCACCACACCTTCGGCTTCTTCCATGGTCATGTCCGGACCGCCAACCACATTGACAAGCGCAGCGGTGGCTCCAGATATATCTACATCGAGCAGCGGGGAGCGGAGCGCTTTTTTCACCGAGTCTGCCGCCTTATCCTCACTGTCACTCTCACCCATGCCGATCATGGCAACGCCGCCGCGTTCCATCACTGTTCGCACATCAGCAAAGTCGAGGTTGACGAGACCGGGCATGGTGATGAGTTCGGTGATTCCTTTGACTGCACGCATCAGAACTTCATCAGCTACTTTGAACGCTGCTGACAGGGGGAGCTTGGGTACAACTTCGAGCAGCCGGTCATTGGGCACAACAATGACTGTGTCTGCTACCTCCCTGAGACGTTCAAGGCCTGCACGCATCAGAACTTCATCAGCTACTTTGAACGCTGCTGACAGGGGGAGCTTGGGTACAACTTCGAGCAGCCGGTCATTGGGCACAACAATGACTGTGTCTGCTACCTCCCTGAGACGTTCAAGGCCCGCTTCTGCATTCTCCATGCGGATGGCACCTTCCGCAGCGAACGGCAGGGTAACGACTGCGATCGTGAGCGCTCCTTCCTCCTTGGCAGCCTTTGACACTACCGGAGCAACACCGGTGCCGGTGCCGCCACCGAGACCAACGGTGATAAAGACCATATCACAACCCGAGACAACTGCCCGGATCTCCTGCTCGTTTTCCAGCGCAGCTTCCTCACCTATCTGGGGGATGGAGCCGGCACCAAGACCACGGGTCCGCTGCCTGCCTACGAGGATGCGCTGGTCGGCATGCGTGCGGATAAGGTGCTGGGCATCGGTGTTAATAGCAACGAGTTTCGCACCGTGGATGCCCTCCTCCATCATGCGGGAGATCGTATTCGATCCGCCGCCTCCGCAACCAATCACAGCGATCTCGGTCTTGAGCTCGGCCAGAATCTGGTCAAGGTCTTCATTATTTTGTGAGGGAGTAACGGTTTCGTCCCTCACTTTGGTTAGTGCCTCTTCAACAATGGACCTCATGAAAACTTCTCCAACCCCGGGATGTGGATGTCGGTCTCACTGCGCAGAGACACCATTGCTGGTGTGATAACCTGACCGCTGATCTCTATTGACTGGCCTGAGGCCAGTTGTTTGTAGGCTGGTCCGGGCGGTACCCCCTGTTCGCGCGCTTTTTTGGGGTCGAACCGTACCTTAGTGATGATCAGATGATCTCTCTCTGTTGCAGTGATCTCTTTATTACGTATGATTTTCACGCACAATGTATTTAAATCATTTATTATTTGTGACGAATGTTCGTCATTCGTAATAAAATCGGGAAGCAAGCGGTTATCACGCGTGGAAAGGTGAACGACCGGCAATCCATCGAGATCCTTAATCAGCCCCGGCTCGTCCGATTTGGCAGTTTCGGCAATTAAAACAGGATTTGCCCGGATCAGGTGGAGTGCACCATCCCCTTTGAGTGCATGGATATAGCACCGGGCACCCGGTGACACACACTCTGCCATTGCCCGCACAGACTGGTACGTGTCCCATGAGAGATGGCCCATGGCAGAGATCTCACTTTCCGAGAGCCGGGGGATCGCAAGCTGGTCCAGCATCGCTGACAGACAATCAAAAACGTCACGGTCAAGCGCTTTGCGGTCGATATAGGCAGCAACTGCTCCGCTCTGTTCCTGCATTCGTCGGATCATCGCTGCGTCAAGTCCTGCGATCTCCCGTGTGTGAGCTATATGCCCAAACGCCCCTCGGGATGAGAGCGCAATCTCTGTCTGGCGGACCGCGTAATGGTTTCCCCCAAATCCGATCAGCGGGACTGCGTTGATTAAGACCGCATCCATTACCGCTTCTGCCACTGCTCTTCCGGCAACGGGATCTGTCCATTCCTTCTCGGTGCTCCCGATCTCGACAAAGAATGAAGGGTGGTGCAGAGCAGTGGGACCGTGATGCGTCACTTCGTATGAGACCCTGTAACCTTCGGGACAATGCTTTGCGAGCGCACGCAGGGTTGCCTGCATCATTGCGGGCGCTGCTGGGGCAAGGGTCCGGGCAGTGCCCCCGAGCTCTGCAACGCCGAAATTGCCGGTGACATGCACCGTCAGGACAGGGACCGGGTTGACACTCGAATGCCGCGAGAGAAAGATCACCAGATCGGCATTGATGTGTTCATCCACATCTCCGGTATGGATCAGCCGTTCATCCACCTCAAAAAATTCGTATGTCCGGCCCTGCTCCTGCCATCGCCCATCAGGATCGTTGGCCAGCAGCTGTTCGATATGGAGCCTGATGTTCACTCCCGCCTTGTCCTGCTTAGAGTTGACGAGTGCGACTTTCATTATACATGAGTATTTGCGGCACCGGACGTTATACATGTCCTCTGTATCAAGCCGTATGGCTGCGTGCAGGATGAGAAAATACTATGGGGAAGTATAATAGATTGTTACCATGGACGCTGACAAAATTGCACAGGCATTCAGCAGCGCCGGCATTGAGAAGACCATCACCTGCCCGGAAGCATTCTCAATCGCGGAACGATACAATATTTCAAAAAAAGAGATCAGCGATTACTGCAACTCGCACGGGATTAGGATCCTTGGCTACCAGCGGGGCTGCTTCAAATGAACCGGTTTTAACCGGTGTCCCGGTTGCCCGGGCAGTCGCCACGGACCACGGTTTTTTTAAGGTATCTCACGTTCAGCATCAGCTGATGAAACCATTTTCGGATAATAATTGTTTACGTAATCCTTGACCATCCGCCGGGCACTAAACCGCGGTGCAATGGTTTTTATCGACTCTTTCATCATCTTCACCCACCCGTGGGGGATCGCGTCGAGCGAGCTGCGGTAATAGAGGGGTATGATCTCCCGCTCAAGAATATCGTAGAGCGCATCCGCATCCGCAGCATCCCGGTCTCCCTCTCCTGATGCTGCACCAAAGGCCCAGCCATTCCTGCCATTGTAGCCTTCCAGCCACCAGCCGTCAAGGATGCTTAAGTTCAGCACACCGTTGATGCCGGCCTTCATACCGCTCGTGCCGCACGCTTCCATCGGGGGCAGCGGGTTATTGAGCCAGACATCAACCCCGTGCACAAGGTACTGGGCGGTCTGTTCATTGTAATCTTCCACAATGGCGATCCTTCCTTCAAACTCCGGCTGCCGGGCGATCTGGTAAATCTTCTGGAGAATGCGTTTTCCCTCATAATCCGACTGGTGGGCCTTACCGGCAAAGATGATCTGGACCGGTCTCCACCGGTTTGAGATGATCTTCTTGAGCCGGTCGAGATCATGGAAGATCAAGTCTGCCCGCTTGTAGGTAGCAAAGCGCCTGGCAAAACCGATGGTGAGAACGGACGGGTTTAAGAAGGGGCCCTCGGTAACGAAGTTGGTTGTATCATCAAGTGCCTTTGTCCACTTCACCCGCTTGCGTTCGCGGATCCGGTTGATGAGCTTGTTCTTGAGCTGGAGATGCAGTTCCCAGAGATCTTTATCCGGGACCTCATCGACAAGGTTCCAGATCGTCTCATCATCATGCTCCTGCTGCCAGTTGGGGGCTACGTAATAGAAATGGGAGTCCAGTAGATCTTCGATCCGGGGGTTCATCCACGTCGGGAGATGGACACCATTGGTGATCGCATCGATCGGGATCTTGTCATCTGTAAGATCCGGCCAGAGCCCCTTCCACATGTGCCGTGTGACTTCCCCGTGTTTTTTTGATACCGCATTATGATACCCGGATAACCTCAGCGCAAGGACAGTCATGTTAAACCCGTTGTCCGGGTAATCCGGATGCTTTCCCAAAGCAAGGAACTGCTCCCGGTCAATGCCAAGTTCCCCGTAATACGTGCCAAAGTACTTGTCCATCAGCTCATTTGAGAAAACATCATGGCCCGCTGCAACTGGAGTGTGGGTGGTAAAGATAGTTGTTCCCTGCACCTGCCGCAATGCTTCGTCAAACGTAATCCCGTGCTCCATGCGTTCGCGGATCCGCTCCAGCAGGGCAAACGCCGGATGGCCTTCATTGAGATGCACTGCCGTGTACTCGATTCCAAGAGTCCGTAGCACCATGCGGCCACCGATGCCAAGCACGATCTCCTGACGGAGCCTTTCTTCGCGATCGCTCATGTAAAGACTTGAGGATATGCGCCTGCTAGCCTCGTCATTTAACGGGATGTCGGTATCGAGCAGGTAGAGCGGGACTTTGCCCACATCCACCTTCCAGACGGCTACATAGATCGCAGGTTCAACATAGGGCACCCGGACCACCAGATGATCCCCATCCCAGTTCAGCACCCTTTTTACCGGTGCGGCATCGCGGTCAAGGCACTCCTTTGAGCCGGTCTGCCAGCCATCCGGCTGGATATGCTGGTGGAGGTATCCTTCCGAGTACATGAATCCCACAGCAACGAGCGGCACACCCAGATCACTGCACTCCTTGAGATGGTCCCCTGCTAAAAAACCAAGCCCCCCTGCATAGAAGGGAAGTGAGTGGTGCAATCCGTACTCCGCGGAAAAATAGGCAATGGTCAGGGCCTCCTTTCCGGGATACTGTTCCTTAAACCAGCCGGACTTGTTGTTCAGGTAACGCCGGAAGCGGTTCATGATGATATCGTACCTTCGTAGGTACTCGGCATTGTTCTCAGCAGCTTCCATGAATTCGGCCGGGATGTCCCGCAGCATCCGGACCGGGTTGTGGATGCTTGCCTTCCAGGCTTCCTGGTTTAACTGCTTAAAAAGGATCCGGACCTCCGGGTGCCAGCTCCACCAGAGGTTGTAAGCCAGATCGAGAAGCCCTGACATCCGGAACGGAATGTGGGTATACTGGTTGCGTATAGTCTTCACGCACTGTCTGCCTTAGAAACATGGGGAGATAAATATTGTGGAGCGGGATCTTATGAAAGCCACAGATGGAGGTGTGGGGTAGGGGGGCTGCAAGGCACAGCCTTACTCAGTCCCACCGTTCCGGTTGATCACCATCAGCCGGAGCTCGCTCATCTCCTCGATCGCGTAACGCGCTCCTCCGTAAGGCATCTGGTCGACCCGGAACGTAGGGATGTCATTCACAATCACACCCCCGACATCCATATCGGCAAATGCCTGCATTGCCCGGTTGATGTTCTGGGTGAATATCCCCACCTGCAGGCCGAACTCACCGGCATTGGCGTTCCGGATCGCTTCAGGGAAATCTTCATAGGGTGTGAGGGAGATGACCGGTGCAAATACTTCTTCTTTGTTCACCCGCATGGTGGAGTTGGTATCCACAAGTACCGTAGGTGCAAACATCGTCCCTTCAAGTGTGCCACCGGTCAGAATCCGGGCGCCCTGCGTAACTGCTTCCTGCACTTTCCGGTACGCATCCTCTGCCTTGATCCGGTCGATCATCGGCCCAACATCGGTGGCCGGGGCCCTCGGGTCTCCCACATTGAGCGCTTTTACCGATGCAAGGATCTTTTCAACAGCGCGTTCGTAGACCGGGCGATGGATGAGCACACGCTGCACTGATATACAGACCTGCCCGGCGTTGATGAACCCCCCCGTGGCAATCCGCTGTGCGGCATAATCGAGATTGGCATCCTCATGCAAAATTACCGCAGCATTCCCGCCGAGTTCCAGTCCTACCTTTTTCCTGCCTGCAATCTCTCTCAGGTGCCAGCCGACCGTGCAGCTGCCGGTAAACGAGAGATAAGCCACCCGTGGATCCCGGGCCAGCTGTTCGGCACGCGCACCTGCGCAGGGCACCACGCTGATCGCTGCCGGGGGAATACCCGCTGCAATCGCCATCTCGCCAAGCAGCAGGGTGGAGATGGGTGTGGATGACGCGGGTTTGAGGATGATTGAGTTGCCTGCTGCGATCGCTGGCGCCAGTTTGTGGCACGCGAGGTTGAGCGGGAAGTTAAATGGCACTATACCGACAACCGGGCCGAGCGGGAAACGCTGGAGAAAACCGGTGCGACCTTTTGTGTCATCGCTCCAGTCCAGCGGAATGATCTCGCCATAGATCCGCTTTGCTTCCTCAGCAGAGGTCCTTACGGTCAGTTCCGCCCGTGCAACTTCGCTTATGGCAAACTTCCGGGTCTTGCCCCCTTCCATCACCATCACTTCGGCAAGTTCGTCCCCTCTCCGGTGGATCTCATCGGCAAGCCTTGTGAGGATCCGGGCCCTAGCGCCGGACGAGAGTTTTTTTGTGATCTCAAAACCCTTTACAGCTTCTGTGACTGCCGTTTTGAGATCGGACGTGCCTGCCTGGCAGACCTGCGCGTACACTTCACCTGTATAAGGGAACCGCACGCTGATGATCTCTTCGGTCTGCTTTTTTACTCCGCCGAGGATTATTGGGAACTTCTCCATTCTGAATCACTCCCTTAACTTGTGTGCACCTTTGTACTTGCACATTTTCTTTGTACAGCATTAAGCAACATCCATAAAGAGTTCTTTTGAACACTGCGGGACTGGTGCACGATAATTACTTTGTGCAGTGAAGCCAACATTCCTTCACGCAATTATCAGCGTCCGATACTACTACAAGAGGGGTTTTGTGAAGGAAGTCGCTGCAAACTTTAATGCAAAAGTTATAGAATCCGCGGTGCAGGAGCACTGGCGTACCAACGATACGTACGCAACCGTAAAACAGCATCGCAGTAGTGGCAAACCGTTCTTCTTTGTTGACGGTCCGCCCTACACCACGGGCACCATCCATCTCGGCACCGCGTGGAACAAGATCTTAAAAGACTCGATCCTGCGCTACCACCGGATGAACGGCCGCCACGTGATCGACCGGGCAGGTTACGATATGCACGGTCTGCCCATCGAAGTAAAAGTTGAGCAGGCACTTGGTTTCAAATCCAAAAAAGATATCGAGAAGTACGGAATCCAGAAGTTCATCGAGGAGTGCCGGGAGTTTGCAATCAAGAACAAGCTCCTGATGGATGACCAGTTCATCAATCTCGGGGTCTGGCTCGATTTCCCCGGCGCATACAAGACCGTAATGCCCGAATACATTGAAGCGGCATGGTGGACGCTCGCCAAAGCGGAAGAAAAGGGCATGCTCGAACGCGGGCACCGTGTTGTCAACTGGTGTCCCCGGTGCGAGACAGCTATTGCCGATGCTGAAGTGGAATATGCTGACGAGAACGACCCCTCGGTTTTCGTCAAGTTCCCCTTAAAAGGCAGGACCAATGAGTTTCTCGTTATCTGGACGACAACGCCGTGGACGCTGCCGGCCAATGTAGCTGTTGCGATAGAAAAGGATTTCGATTATGCAAAAGTGCTCGCGAAAAAAGACGATAAAGAGACGCACCTCTGGATTGCCGAGTCGCTTGTAAAAGCGGTGCTCAAGAAGGGGCGCTGCAAGGATTTTTCCATCGTCGAGACAAAGAAGGGTGCCGAGCTCATAGGATGGGAGTATGAATCCCCGCTCGCGTCCTGTGTGCCGCTCCAGCGCGAGATAGTGCACAAAGTCCTTGCAGCAGATTTCGTTGCGCTCGAAAACACCGGTATGGTACACATCGCACCGGGTCATGGGTGGGATGACTTCGTACTCGGGACAAAGGAAGGGCTTGTCATTGCCTGCCCGGTGGATGGAGCCGGGAATTTCAAGGAAGAGGCCGGGATCTTTGCCGGCCAGTACGTCCGGGATTCCAACGAGAACGTTCTGGTGGCGCTTGGCGATCACCTGTTTGCTAAGGAAACCGTCACCCACCGCTACGGTCACTGCTGGCGCTGCAAGACGCCGATCATCTTCCGGGCCACCTCGCAGTGGTTCTTAAAGATCTCCGAGATGCGGGACCTGATGCTCAAAGAAGTGGAAAAGGTTACCTGGTACCCCGAATGGGCAGGAAGCGCCCGCTTCTATGACTGGATCAAGGATGCCCGCGACTGGTGTATATCGCGCCAGCGCTACTGGGGCATCCCGATACCGGTCTGGGTCTGTTCGAAGTGTGATGCGTACCGCGTGATTGGTACCATTGCAGAACTTGAAGAGCGCAGTGGCAAGCCCCTTGCCGATCCCCACCGCCCCTATGTGGATGATGTTACGATCCCGTGTACCTGCGGCGGCACTATGAAACGGGTCGAGGATATCTTCGATGTCTGGTTTGATTCGGCTGTTGCTTCGTGGGCTACGATTGGGTTCCCGGGCAAGACTGCGGACTTTGAGAACCTCTGGCCTGCCGATTTCATCACTGAAGGTCAGGACCAGACCCGGGGCTGGTTCTACTCGCAGCTGGGAGCCAGTACGATTGCGTTTGGCAAGGCTCCCTACAAGAGCGTCTGCATGCACGGGTTTGCCCTCGATGCCGAGGGAAAGAAGATGTCAAAGAGCTTAGGAAACGTAGTCACGCCCGAAGAAGTGATTGCAAAAGTGGGAGTCGGACTCCCACTTTGTGCTTCGCCTCTACATCCTCTCCTCTTCAGCCCCGTGGGACGATCTGAAGTTCAACTGGGAAGGAGTCGGCACGATCAACCGTGCTGCCAACATCCTCTGGAACGTGTACCGCTTCCCGGTACCGTACATGATCCTCGACAAATTCGAGCCTGCAAACAAGGGAGGTGTCTGGGACGACGCGTATATCCGGTCAAACCTTTCCCGGATGCCCGACGAGGACCAGTTCATCATCTCCCGGATCAATTCGGTTGCTGCCACGGTTGATGCGGCCATCAAAGAGTGCCAGCTCCACCGGGCCACCCGGGAACTGATCAACTTCATCTTAGAAGATCTCTCGCGCTGGTATGTACAGCTCGTCCGCGAGCGGATGTGGATCGAGGGCGAGTCCGAGAGCAAGCACTTTGCGTACGAGACGATCTACTACGTGATGCGCCAGCTCATCGGTTTGCTCGCTCCCGTTTGCCCGCATATCACCGAAGAGATCTACAGCAACCTGCCGTGCAGAAACGATCCTGCAAGCATTCACCTGCTCGACTGGAACAAGGGCGAACCTGCGCTTGTGAACGCAGAACTGGAACAGGCAGTCGGGATCGTCCGTTCGTTCGATGAGGCGTGTGCCAATGCCCGCCAGACCGGCAAGCGCAAACTCCGCTGGCCGGTTGCAGAAGTGGTTGTGGTGACGGACTCAGAGCCGGTCCGGGATGCGATCGGGCAGCGTCTCAATGCAGTCTGCAAGGACCGGGCCAATGCCAAGACCGTCCGGGTTGTCATGGGGCGGTGGGAGCGGATCGGGTGGAAAGCCGAACCGATCATGAAGGCACTCGGGAAAGGGTTTGGCAAGAATTCCTTTGCCGTAAAAACGCTCATTGAAGCGGCTGATGGCAACCTGCTCAAGGCCGAAATCAGTGCCGGGCGGACTGTCAAACTCGGTAAAGGAGATGCAGTCTTCGATATAGGTGCTGATCATGTCACCTTTGCCGAGCAGCTTCCCCCTGAAGTGTTCTCTGCACCAATGCCGGATGCCACTGTATACGTGGATGTGCAGCTGACACCGGAACTCGAAGCCGAGGGCTATGCCCGTGAAGTGATCCGCAGGATCAATGAGATGCGTAAGCAGCTCGACCTCGCGGTTGAGGATTTCATCGTCGCTGATGCGGCTGTTGCTGATGAGAGGATCTGTGCCCTGATACAGGGTACATGGCGTGCTGGGATTATGGAAGAAGTGCGGGCACGGGAACTTGCGATTCACAATACCGGCGCAGCGGCAAAAACGTATGAGATGGTAAAAGACTGGGATGTTGAAGGCGTTGCGATGACGATTGGAATCTCAAAGGCGAACGATTAACCGCCCAACAATTTTATCAGGAATTCCTTCCCTTCATCACTCGTAAACAGCGGAAGATCCTTATCCAGTGTGACTGCGCTTCGTTCCGCTACCACCGTCTCTTTTGTGATAGGGTTGAAACCTTCTTTCTCGGTAAGCTTCTTGTACACCAGCACGCCCCGGCGCTGCCATGCCGGTGTCATAGCTAGATTGAAGCCCCGCACGTGCATCATCTCGTGAAGATCTTTTGAGGGCAGACCTTTGAGATGCTCAGCAGCTTTCTTCCCGTTCATCCCTTCTTCGATCAGCACCTGCTGGCAATAGCCGTTGATGTGGTTGCGCCATGCCTCGTTCTGCCGGTTGGCCAGATATTCCATGGCAAAGGCCGGTGTTGCCGGAATCACCCGTGCATCGAAAGAGAGCAGGGAGGTGCCGCCAAGAGCGAGGGTGAGCGAGCTTGCAGCAAACGATGCAGCTACGGAATCGATCTTCTCCACCCTCCCGCTGAATGGAAGTTGTGTGAAATACAGGCTGATCTCATCGGAGAACGTGAACGCAAAATCCGGATTCAGGCCGCTCTCCGCGAGCAGGGATGAGCAGACCGTGCACATCGAGGTGTTGAAAAAATCATCGAACGGTTTTTCAAGACCGAGCGTTTCTGTCAGCCGGTGGAATGCCCGCCCGTCAAGCCGGACGAAAATCGGGGGGATGGTTGTAATATTTGAAAATAGTTCCCGGTTTTCCATAGAGTGCCACTGCTTTAATGAGAGAAAAAATGGGGTGCAGGTTCTCCCGCAGTCTTTACCCGGTTGTTACTCTTCCTCACTACCCGAACCGGAGAACGCTCCTTGCAGGTGGCGGATCAGGACAATATCATCGATAGCGCTGATGATGCGGTACGGAATCTTGAGTCCTTTAGAGTTCTTGAGATCAAAGAGCTGGTCGTTGACCTTGCCGACTACGATACTTTCTATCTTCTTGTTGTCCACATCAATGACAACATCATCGACTTCTCCGACAAACATGCCCTTATCGGTGTAGATCTGGAGTCCGAACAAATCGGTAATCTGGCTTTCCATCGTTATCAGAGAGAGTATATACTTAAGAGTTAAAAAGATAATCCTTTCATATGGACGGATCTTTCAGGATTGGCCGCTT
>Ga0194039_1001819_pt1 | contig 11197 bp, 10 predicted proteins | sample JunL228m_MetaG_FD_148679 | JGI IMG/M metagenome (GOLD analysis project Ga0194039, IMG submission 148679) | Anoxic zone freshwater microbial communities from boreal shield lake in IISD Experimental Lakes Area, Ontario, Canada - Jun2016-L227-8m | ecosystem: Environmental > Aquatic > Freshwater >...
CCCATGGACCGGGCGGCGCCACTGTCCTCCATGAACTTGCCGAAGATTGAGCCTGCCAGGAAGAGGAGATAAAACTTCCCTGCGAAACTGACAAACCCCTTCATGTATGGTCCCGTCAGCATGGGAAGAGGGTCCATGCTGGAAAACAACGCGACTACAATAGCAGCCAGGGGTGCGATCACAATGATGTGCCATCCCCGGAGGGCCATCACGATGATCATCGCCAAAGAAATAATAATTCCTACAATACTCCAGTCCATCTAATATCCTCCTTCAATATATTGGATTTAGGCAGAATCTTTTTTCTACCTGGCGAGCACATTAGGATATATTACAGAAAGGAAGCAATGGGGGGCAGACCCCATTTGCTAAGGTGGGAACCCTACTTATTTTATGATTAATCTTCCCAGAGGTCGGGATCAACAACGCCGATTTTGATGGCGTATTTCAACAGATCAAGACGATCATGGACATTTAGTTTATTCATCAGGCTGGCGCGGTGTTTTTCCACGGTCTTTGGGCTGACACAGAGGAGATCGGCTATCTGGCTAGTGGAGTGGCCCTGGGCCACCAGACGAAAAACCTGCTGCTCCCGCTCGCTGAGGAGATCGTAGCTGCGCACTGAGGGAACGCTTCGCTGCACCTGGAGATACTTTCCGATCACTTCCGCCTGCAGCCGGGAGCTGAGGAAATATTCGCCCCGGTAGGCAGCCCGGATCGCATCGAGAATATCCCGGCTGGGAGATGCTTTGAGGACATAACCCAGCGCCCCCGCCGCCAGCGCCTGCTGCACATAGGTTTCCTTGGCGTGCATTGATAGGACCACGACCTGTGATGCGGGCACAGCCTCCCTGATGAGACCGATAACTTCGATGCCGCTCAGCCGGGGCATTGCGATGTCCAGAAGGATGACGTCCGGCCGGAGTGTTTTTGCCCGATCCAGTGCCTGTTGGCCGTCCTCGGCTTCGCCCGCCGGCTCCATGTCAGGCTGGCTCTTGAGAAGCTGTTGCAAACCATCCCGGACAATGGCATGGTCGTCGGCAATGAGAACTCTGATCTTTTTCATGTTACCCCCTTACGGGACCGGGATGCTGGCCCTGATCGTGGTTCCCTTCCCGGGAATGGAAGCGATATCAATCGTCCCCCCGCAGGAAGCAACCCGCTCTCTCATGCTCAGGAGGCCGATACCGCGTGCCGGTCCGACGGGCGACGATGGGTGTATCGCCGTTTTATACCCGATGCCGTTATCCCTGATCGTGAAGATGACCCGGGGATGGCTGTAGGTCAGCATGATCTCGACCTGGGTCGCCCTGGCGTGCTTGGAAATATTGGTCAGGCACTCCTGAAAGATCCGGTAAAGAACGATTTCGATCTGCTGGTTCAGTCGTTTTTTCAGGCCAAGAGCCTGAAATTCCAGCCGGATGTCCGGCCACCGCACATTGAACTCATGGATAAACCACTCCAGGGTGGGAACCAGTCCCAGATGATCTAGAAGGTCGGGGCGGAGGTAGGAGGTGGTTTTCCTGACGCTGTCCGCAAGCATTTCAACCCTCTGGAGAAGACCGCTGCAGCGTTTCTTCTGTTCCGTAAGTTCGTCGGAAATGGACGATTGCAAGGCTTCCAGGTCAAAGTGCAGGGAAGTCAGGGCCTGGCCGAACTCGTCGTGAAGATCAGCGGCAAGCCCTTTTTTCTCTTCTTCGCTCACTTCGATGAGACGCCGGGAGAGATGATGAATTTCCTCTTCGGATGCCTTGCTCTGGGTGATGTCGATACAGTTTCCCACTACCGCGGACTGACCGAGATAGGCGGCATGGGTGGCTCGCAAATCCACCCAGATCGTGGATTCGTCTTTTTTTATGGCCCGTAGGGTATATTGTAGCGGGAATACCTGACTCTTCTCCCGGTTGAGGCCTCTTTCCTTCACGAGGGAACGGTCATCGGGGTGAACAAACTCCCAGAAACGCCTGCCGATGACCTCCTCGGTTGTGTCGTACCCAAGCATTTCGGCAAAACGGTGGTTGACGAAGCGAAAAACGCCCTGCTGATGGATGAAAATGGCCGAAAGGGAGTTTTCAACTACGGTGCGGTATTTTTCCTCGGACTCCTGGAGTGCCTGCTCTGTTCTTTTTCTGTCCGTGACATCGAGGACAAACCCCTCGTATCCTTCGATGCGGCCCTTCCCGTTCCGTCGTGTCGTGGCGGTAATTCTCACATCGACGATCGTTCCGTCGCGGCGGCGGAACCGGGTTTCAAAGTCCTGGACGGATCCCGTCTGTTCGATGGTCTCAAGAAACCGCAGACGGTCGCCCGGCTCGGCATAGAGGTGGTGCGCAGCCTCGAGACCGAGGACCTCTTCGGGAGCGTCGTAGCCCAGCATCGTAACGCCGGCTTCATTCATGTCCAGGATAAAGCCGGCGGTATCGCTCAGATAAACCATAGCGGGGGAATGTTCAAAAATGTGCCGGAATCTCTGTGCCGAACCCGTCAAGGGTCTTTTTTTCTTATTTGTTCCCCTCTCCGTATCCATTCCGTTCCTCTATACGAAAACAATTGGGTTATCCAATCTTTTCTACCGTTCCGGTGCGGAAGAGAGGCTCCTGCCAATAGAGAATCATGGTGGTAAAAATAACAATTGAGGTTCATCCGGTTCTTCTCTATCCACCTTCCTTTAAATCAATCGTGCAATGGCGCTGCCTGCCAGCCTGTTTCGCATCGTCCGCAAACGAGATCGCAACGAACTGAGTCCCGGGAGAAATCCGCTGCGAACAGAAAGATTTCTGACCCCCCGGCACTACAGCGCCAGACATTAGAGGTGTGAGCATAAGGCGCCGGCTGCCCCCAATCCCTTATCGCAGGGGCACACATATAAACCGGAGAAGCCTTCTTTGCAGCCGACCCCATTTCGCAGGATACTTGCACCACTTCAGGTTCTGTCTCTATTGTTTTACAGGTCTTTACGCATGCCGCAGCGTGCGGCCCGGGCCCGCACACCATATCTTGAAACCCCAGGACTTTTCCGTAATAACCATGCAGAAAAAAACGGCTGTGGCGGCGGTTGCCAGAATACACAACTTTCCGAATTTCATGATGCCCTCCTCCAAGGGAGCCAACGATATATCTTGACAAAAGCTCATTGTCAATTGTACAATAATCGCGAATATCGAAGAGCCGCAACATGAAAACACACGTCATGTCTTTCAGTTTGTTCATCATTTTTACGCTTCTTCTGCCCGGCAGCGGCGTTCATGCCTTTGATGTTACCCTTTCCGGATCTACCGCCGCACAAGTTTATTTCAGCCCCAGCGGCGGCTGCACCGAAGCCGTTTTAAAAGCTATTTCCCGTGCCCGTTCGGAAATCCTTATTCAGGCCTATTCATTCCATTCGCCGTCCCTTGCCCAGGCCATGATAATTGCCCACAGGCGTGGTGTAAAAGTTGAACTCATCATGGACAAATCGGAAAGGCAGGAAGGGCTCACCCCCCCCACGGAAATGGCCAATGCCGGCATACCTGTCTATCTGGATGGGGTTCATGCCATTGCCAACAACCGCATTATCATTATCGATAAAAAAACGATCCTGACCGGATCGTTTAACTTCAATTCGGCATCGGAACAGATGAATGCCGAAAATATGCTGATCCTCGAAGCGGAAGAGTTGGCCATGATATATCGCAACAATTGGTTGAAACATCTAAAGCATTCGGAACCATTCTGAAATGTAGGTGTCTTGATGAAAATATCCCTGAAACGGACAGAGCTATTCGTCATCACTCTGTTGGTAATTACCTTTTTGAGCCTTATTACCGTAACATTCGCCCTATCTAATGCGAGTTCTTCCCGGAACGATGATCTCCAGTTTCTCCAAGCCGCCGCCAACAATTGCGTTTGGAAGATGAATTTAGGCTATTTGGCAAAAAAACAGGCGGCAAGTAACGCGGTTAAGCTATACGGAGGAATAATGGCAACGGACCATGGACAGTATTGTCAGGAATTAAATCGTCTTGCCGACCGCAAAGGCATGACGTTAGCAGCCGATCCGGACCAGGTACGGAAGAACACGTTTGTGTTCCTTTCCCAGGAATATGGCGCTGCCTTCGACCGGAATTATATAAGTCTTATGATAGATGACAATCAGAGAGATCTTACCCTTTACCGGAAAGAAGCGGAAAAGGGCCATGACGAAGAGATCAGAGCCTTTGCCGCCAATATCATAAAAAAGCTGGAAAGTTATGTCCTCGCTGCGGAAAAGATTCTTCTCGATCTCCCAAAGCCCGTATTGAAATAGCCAGCAGATGAATTTACTTCACCATGCACCTATATTATTTTCATCTTTTGTCTGATTGATGCCTTTTCTGAAACCGGCTACACTGTGGTTAGATCGGATCGGTGCGGCCTCAAACGAATGAAAAGGGATGAATAAACAACGCGAGAGTGGTTATCTGATATTTAAACACAATTCTGAATTAGCGAAGGAGGTAATTTTTATGACTGAAGAAAAAAGTAACAATGATAGCATGACAACTGTGAGTCGCCGTTCCATTTTGAAGGGTGCTGTCACCATGAGCGCAGTGGCTCTGGGCGGAGGCCTGGCACTGAACATGGCGGCACCGGGAGCGGCAGAAGCGATGATCAAAAAGCTCCCCAAAAAGTGGGACGAGACCTGGGATGTGGTCGTCGTCGGCTCCGGATTTGCAGGCCTGGCAGCGGCGGCGGAAGCGGCAGGGGCAGGGGCCAAAGTAGTGGTTCTGGAGAAGATGCCCACTTATGGCGGGAACTCCATCATTAACGGTGGGGTGTACGCATCCTGGGATGACAAATTCCATTACCGCAAAAATCTGGGTTTAGGCGACGACAGCCCCAAGCAGCACCTGAACGACACCCTTAAGGGAGGCGACTATTATAACATTCCCGAGCTTGTCGAAGTCATGGTCAACGGCGCCACGGACGGTCTGAACTGGATGATCGACGAGGGAGGAGCCAAGATTCGCCCCACCGTCACCAGGGCCGGCGGCCACACGGCCTATCGTACCCACTCGGCAGTAGCCGGTGTGGGAAGGGAGTACACCGAAGCCCTCCGGAAAATCGCGGAGAAACGCGGGGCTAAGATGGTCCTCAATTCGGAAGTCACCTGGATCTGGCGGAAGGACGCCGACCCCAAGTCCCCCGTGCTCGGCCTGGAAGTGAAAAGAGGAAGAAAAGTACTCAATATCAAGGCGAACAAGGCCGTGGTTATGGCCTCCGGCGGGTTTAGCCAGGATATAAAAATGCGTATGGCCCATAACCCCCGTTTGGTGCCCGCATTCAGTTGCACCAACCAAAGGGGGGCCACCGGCGAAACGATCCGTTTTGCCCAGGCCATCGGCGCCGATACCTTACAGATGAATTTCATTCAGCTTTATCCCTTTGCGGAACCCGAAACGGGCATCCTTGACACCCCGGCGGTGTATCCTTTCAACGGCCCCGGTTACGGGATCGTCTATGTCAACAAACTAGGAAAAAGATTTGTTAACGAATTGGAACGCCGGGACGTCTGCGCCTTTGCTCAGATCGCCTTGGGGGCCGACATGAAACCGACCTGGTCGATCTTCAATAAAGCTATGGTCCTGAAGATGGGCGGATCTTATGAAGAAGTCGAAGCGGGATTGGCAAAAGGCCGGTTTGTCCAGGCCGACTCCATCGCCGAGCTGGCCGCGAAGCTCGGTATTCCCGCCGCCGCTCTGGGGGAAACGATCAATAAACATAACAAGTATATCGAAGATGGGAAAGATCCTGATTTCAACAAGCCTATCACCAAGGTCATGATCCCCCTGGTAGCGGGTCCCTTCTATGCCGTCTCCCAGTGGCCGGCAGTGCATCACTGCATGGGCGGCCTCCGGATCAATAAAGACGCCCAGGTCATCGACGTCTTCGGTAATGTAATCCCGAACTTTTATGCAGCGGGAGAGATTACCGGCGGCGTTCACGGCTCCAATCGCCTGGGAAGCAACGCTATGCCCGACTGTGTCGCCTTTGGCCGTGTGGCCGGGACTAATGCGGCAAAAAAATAAGGATAAGTATGACTGCCGGGGGAACGGCGGCGCTGTTCCCCCGGCTTTTACTGAGGTAATTTATCTATGAAGAAGATCAGCCTGACCTTAATCCTGCTTTCTGTGGGCCTTGCGGTGATGTATTTCCTCATTGGCGATCAGAGGGCGGAAGCGGCCAAACCGGCCAAGGCATCCTGTCAGAGTTGTCACGCCGACTTTAACAAGGTGGTTCCCAAGGGGCATCCGCCTGTAAAGGGAAATGATCTTTCGGCCTGCACATCTTGCCATGCCCCGGATCTCGCAGGGAAAGCCGTGAAAAACGCTTTTTCCAGCCGGATGCACCTGGCCCACGTTCCCCCCAAAGGTAAAGAGGACTGCACTGCCTGCCATACCTGGGTTCCCGGAAAAAGCTTCGGCATCAAGGGGGTCAAGGGATCCCTCGGCGCTCCCTCCAAGGAGGACGTCGCCATGATGAAGGAGATCTTCGCCTCCTGGGGAGGATCGAGCTTTACGGATAATCTCCACGCCAAGGCCAATATCGGCTGCGCCGGATGTCACGGCAAGGCCCTTCCCAAAGCCGATGACACGGTGGAAAACAGTCGTTGCCTCGTCTGCCATGGTCCGATGGAAAAATTAGCCCAAAAGACGGAACCGAAGGACTTCAAGGACCGCAATCCCCACAAGTCCCACCTGGGAGATATCGCCTGCACGGTATGTCATGGCAGCCACAAAGCTTCCAAAGTTTACTGTCTCGATTGCCACAAAAAGTTTGATATGAAGATCCAGGGAGCAGGAGCGACAAAAAAGTAGAGTGTTGTTCATACCAAATCTAAATTTCTAAACAGGGGCTGGGGTAATTTTAATTTCTTAGCCCCTGTTTAATTTTTCCTGCCCAACGGTGATCTTCTTGGCTATGTGGACCCGAGACCATGCCATGCCGGCCCTTACCGGTACGGTTTTTATCGGAGCCTTTCTTCTCTTCAGCATGGAACCCTTTATCGGGCGGATCCTCGCTCCCCTGTTTGGCGGATCTGTTTATATCTGGCTCATTTGCCTGTCTTTTTACCAACTCATGCTCCTCATCGGGTATATCTATGCCCATTTTGCGGCTAAAGTAAGGGGCTATGGGCATATTCTCCTGTTGATCCTTTCTTTAACGCTCCTGCCTTTCGTAATTCCCACAGAAATACCTACGGAAAGTCATCACCTGCTTTCCCTGGTGTTACTCTTATGCAGATTTGCCTTGCCCTTCGTCTTGCTCGCAACAACAGCCATAATCACTCAGATTTGGCTCGTTCATTACCGACCTGCCGAAGATCCATACCGCCTTTATAGCGCTTCCAATGCAGGCGCTCTTCTGGCTTTGGCGGCTTATCCTTTTCTGATCGAACCCTTGCTGGGTCTGAGATGGCAAGCCATTGTCTGGGCAGCCGGCTACGCTCTTTACGTTATCTTTGCGATGCTATCCTATTATTTCCTCCGATCTGAAAGATCCGGCAAGGACTCTCAATGGGAAAACGGTTTTAAAATTAATCAAGGTGATAAACCTACACGTAAGCATTTTGCCTATTGGATACTTCTGAGTGCGACGACCTCGGCACTTCTGGTCACGGTCACCCAAGTTATCGCCTCTGACATGGGCTCATTCCCGCTGATATGGATCTTCCCCCTGGCTATTTATCTGGTTAGTTACGTTATAACTTTCCGCAACAACTGCATAACATATCGTCTCATGAGCAGTCTGTATCCGGAAACCATACTTCTTGGCCTGTTACTTTTTCTGATCCCGGCAACTCATTATATTTTACATATTGGGCATCTCATCATTTTTCTTGCCGTATGTATTCTCATCCACCGGATACTCTATGAAGAACGTCCTAATTTGACTTTCCTTTCAGTTTTTTATATTGCCATCGCCCTGGGAGGCTTAATGGGTTCTTTGGCCGTCAGCCTGGCAGCGCCCATGGTCTTCTCCCGGTTATGGGAGTATCCAATCCTTCTGATCATTTTATCGCTCATTTTTTTTAATAGATATGCAAAGACGCCTTTATCTTTTCGGCGTCGGACTTCCTGGCCCATTCATGCCGCAAGGTTGCTTCCCATCGTTTTATTAATCGGGATGATCATCCTACTGGGAAGATATTCGACTGCCGGAACATTACAAGCCGTGCATCGCAATTATTATGGCATCAGCCGTGTTATTGATGCTCCCGTTGCAGGTAAGGGACAGGCAACAGTGCGGACGCTTACCAACGGATCAACCATTCACGGCGTCCAGTTTTTGGATAAAGAGAAGAGAAGCTTGCCAACCCTTTATTATCATCCGACAGGAGGCCTGGCGGATGCCTTTGCCGCCATGCCGCCGGCTGCAAGAATTGCCGCTATTGGATTAGGAACAGGAACCATTGGCGCCTATACACGCCCTGGGGATGTACTTGATTTCTATGAGATAAACCCTGACATAGAGAAGCTTGCCAGGCACTGGTTCTCGTTTCTCGCTGACGCCAAAGGACGGGCCAGCGTGATAATCGATGATGGTAGAATCTCCCTGCATCAGTACACAAAACAGGAATTATTATATGATATGGTGTTCGTGGATGCATTCAGCGGTGAAGGGATACCGGCACATCTACTGACGGAAGAAGGGATGAATATTTATTTAAGTCGGCTCAAGAATAACGGGCTCATTCTTTTTCATATAACAAACCGTTACTATGATCTTCGCCCCGTTATCAAGGCCGTATCGAAGCGCCTCAAGCTGCATGGCGCAATGAAGAGTATGTTGACCGTGCGGGAAGAATCCTCAGAGCCTGTTCGTACCGATTATGTGGTTCTAACCTTGAACACAACCTCTCTTCAAACCCTTTTAGATCAAAGCTGGATCGTTCTGGGCAATAGCGACGGTATAAAGGAATGTCGATCTTGGACGGATGACTATGTGAATATTCTCGTTCCATTGGCAACGAAAATGAATCTCACCATCTTCCAGGATAAATCATAATTGAGATAACCGGAAGGGAAGGCTGTGAAAAGCCCGAGCAAGAAGCGGCCGTGTCCTGATGTTCCTTTTCATTCTATGATATTGGGTGCTGTCATTGGGGTTGACGGGCTTGTTACCGGGACAGCTCTTTTTTCAGGCGGGCATTGAATCCCTGGGCTTTTCCCTTGGGGATGCGTAACTTGAAATTTCCTGATGGGAGGGCGTTCTGGCGGATTTCCGGATTCATTTCCTTGATGATCTTGTAGGTTGTATCGCAGGCGCTGGCGATGGCAGTTATGGGTGTCTCCCGGTTCACAGACAGGTCAATATCGTCATATTCCAGGGGTGGATACCTTTTTGCGGCCGGGATGGAATAGCCGTAAGCGGCGGGATTTGACAGAATTGATTTTGCTGCCAGGATACTGAAAATATAGGCCTCCGTTTCCAGAGGCAGGTCGGCGTCATAAAAATTGTTGACCCCCTGGGCCCTCAAATCCCTAGCCATCCTGTTCTCTCCGCAGTTATAGGCGGCGATGGCCACACTCCAGCTTTTGAATTCCTTATGAAGATCGGTCAGGTAGCTCAGGGCGGCTTCCGTTGCCCGCTCGTAATTGTACCGCTCATCGATCCAGCGGTCGCTGCGGAGACCGTACCTCTTCCCCGTCCCGTCAATGAACTGCCAAGGACCGACGGCCTTGGCACTCGATGTGGCATAGATCTTCAGGGCGCTTTCCACAACGACGACATATTTGAGATCGTCCGGCAGTTTTCGTTCCCGGAGACGCTTCTCCACATAGGGGAAATAGCGGTGGGCACGTTTGATCCAGAGAATCACCCGTGGCTGATTATAGACCGACGAAACAAACGCCTGGTCCATCATCTCCCAGACGTCCCGACGATCGAGGGGGACACGCTCTCCGCACAGGGTCAGCCCGTCCGGCCATTGATGCACGGGAATCTGCTGTCCATGGACGAGGGGAGGAGTCCAGGCCAGCACGATCAGGCAGAGCAGGGAAGTCAGGAGACGATAAGCCATTTCCCTGTCTTGCTATTTCTTGGCCAGATTATCGGCGATATTGGCATGAATCATCCGGGATGCCGTTTCATCGCCAACCACCCCCACCCTGACGGCGGCCGTGGTAATGTCTTTTTCTTTGAAGGTAACGGAAATGCGGACCTTTTCGCCGTTGATTACCGAATCGATATGGCCGGTGCCGATGCCTTTTGCCGGAACGACATCAGTGCCCCGCATCGTGGCCACGGTTTTTTCAACGGCCGACCAGACCTTGTCAAAAGAGTAATTATAGTCGGTCTTCAATTCCCCGTTGATGAACATGTAGGTTCCCGTGCCGGCGCCCACAACGGCCCCGCCGACAAGCACGGCGGCGCAACCGGTCAGGATAAAGAGGCCAACTACGAGTAGTAATACTGAACGGCGAAATCTTTTCTGCATATACCATTCCTCCCTCATAAAATAGTGATCATGACGACTCTCTTACCTTATTCGCGCCTGTCTGTAAAGGGGCAGTAAAGGGAATTATCCGCCACTGAGGCGGGAGAATTCCTTGAGGAGTTCTTCCTGTCGCCGGTTGAGATTGGTCGGTATGGTCACGACTGTTTCGATAACCTGATCACCCCGGCCAAATCCGCGCAGATGGGCAATGCCCTTTCCCTTAAGACGGAAGATCTTGCCGTTCTGGGTGCCCCGGGGAATTTTCAGTTTTTCCGTTCCTACCAGGGTCGGCACCTCGATATTGTCTCCCAGGGCCGCCTGGACAAAGGAAATCGGAATCCGGCAGATAATGTCGTCATCGGAGCGCTGGAAGAATTCATGTTCTTCGACGTGGATGAAAACATAAAGATCTCCGCTGGGACCGCCATGTTCCCCCTGTTCACCTTCCCCGCGCAACCGGAGGCGGGAGCCTGTCTCGACACCGGCAGGAATCTTGATCTGGACGGTTTTGGCAACCTTTTCCCGGCCGGCGCCCCGGCACTTCTTGCAGGGGTGGGAGATGATCTGTCCCACGCCGCGACAATTCGGACAGGTGGTGCTGATACTGAAGAAGCCGCTGGACTGGGTGACCTGACCGCGGCCGCGACAACGTGAACAGACCTCTGGCGCTGTTCCCGGTGCCGATCCAGTCCCACCACATTCATGACAGCTCTGATATTTGTCGAGGTCAATGTCCCT
>Ga0194039_1001822_pt1 | contig 11189 bp, 9 predicted proteins | sample JunL228m_MetaG_FD_148679 | JGI IMG/M metagenome (GOLD analysis project Ga0194039, IMG submission 148679) | Anoxic zone freshwater microbial communities from boreal shield lake in IISD Experimental Lakes Area, Ontario, Canada - Jun2016-L227-8m | ecosystem: Environmental > Aquatic > Freshwater >...
TTGTACCAGCTGATATTCCATGTATGAGAGCAGGGTCGAAAAACTGTTGAACCGGCTACTCATAATCCTTTCACCAGGATTATATTTCCATTCCGACCCACCCATAAAACGAGTCATTCATTTCAGACCAAAACGCCTATTTCAAAGCAATCCGGCAAGGTTGAAAATCCCCCCTCATTCCAGCCCCGTTATTCCAATAATAAGCGGGGTATCGCAGTTATGCCCCCCGTTACTACCTCCCGGTTCGGCAGTGCCCGGATTTTTGGTTGGTACCGCCGTAGTTTTCTCCCGTTTTTGATAATAACGAATTTCAAGCCGTTTGTTAAAACAACCCCGATAACTCCGTGTTACACTAGGATCTAAGCCCATAATGGGCCTGGATTCACTGCACCCTGGTGTTACCCGGCACGAGGTAAGACCGAAAACAGGTGCGTTATCCAGGCGGGAATTTCAACCCATCACCCTTCACAAATTGTCTAAAAATTTACAAGGCCGTTGATGATGCCTGTCGCATCATCATGGAAATCTCCGATCATTGATATAGTATACACCATCATTTCCGTTAAGAGGGCGAAAGACACTATTCTATCGTAAACCAGGTATACCTTTTTTCGTTTGATCCTAAATCCAGGAAAATATTTCAAATTCAACGTAACAACGAGCCAGGTTTTATCAGAAAAAAAGGTTGCCCGGGCTTATTTGCCCCGGCACATGAATGCCGCCACAATCGCGCCGATACCGAGGATCAGACCGAATATACCGAGCACGTAAGGCAGCAAAAGAGCACCGATGAGCGGGTTTGCAAGCAGCACGATACCAAAGATCAGGCCCAGGATACCGAGGATAATCTCACCCCATCCCCCTCCACGAATTCCGTGAGCAAGGGTAATGACACCGATGATCAGGCCCCAAACACCGATGAAGATAATTAACAGGGACGGTAGCAGGATCGTGCTGTAATAGGGGTACATCATGATGAGGACCCCTGCGATAACACCGAGCAGCCCCACTACAATTTTCCAACCCATGTTGCTCTTGTCGTACGCCAGACTGATCAATGCGAAAATCCCGCTTATGAACCAGTATGCACCGATGAAAACTACTAACACCAGAAGGGTCTGGTACGGGAATGCAAGGAATGAACAACCGAGGATCAGGGCAACGATACCCTGGATAAGGACAAGCCACCAGGGGAGCATTGCACCCGTTGGAAGCATAACATTTGAAGTCTCTGTTTCAGACATAATTTCACCAATTATCTGGTGAAAATGTGTGGCAGGAATATAAATAGATTATCTAGGTTCGATAGATAAAATACGGGTAATTTTGAGATTTACAATCAGGACCGATAAAATCTACGATATTGTTTCCGTTGATAAATGTAATGAATGTCGAACCGTGACGAACCTTAAACACCCTGGGTTATGGGTGATGCACGGTTGGGACAATTCCTGCTCCGAACAGTTCAAGGCGATATTTATCCGTCTTACCGGATGATATATGCCTGATGACAGATCAGGACAGGACAGGTGATCCCACAAAGGAGGCCTCGTGTGGGATCTCAATCCAAACAACCGGAGCTGGCTGGCTGGCCCCCGTATCACTGGCACTTACTGCGGTGGTTGCCGTGAATGCGTACATTGTATGGTATCTTCTGGTTGCAATACCGTCAGGATGTGCGGACCTTGCCACCCGATCAAATGGAAGTCAGACCTGCGGCATCGAACCCGGGGCATATGTAATCTCGGGAATCTCCATTGGCATCATTATTATTGCCATGTATGTATTCATCAGGTGGAACCTGACCCGGTGCCGGAACCGCAGGGGGGAGTAAAAATTACAATAACGAAATTTTATCTGAAAAAAAGGGAATGGCCCCGCAATTGCGGGGAGACCTAAATTTTAAATATTTCCTTTCATGCCACCGACCGGTTTTGGGGCAAATGCATTTTCAACCAGTTCTTTTGAATAGGCTTCCGGAACATTCCCGGTTGTTGCATAGAGATAGAGTGCCGTATTAAACACGCCCTGCAGGCTCGAACCAATCACCATCAGTATCGCAAGGTAAATGATGAAAACCGCAAGCAGGAGAACGAACAAAGTGAAAGACCCAAATATCAGGGCAAGGGCAACGGGCACTATCCCAACTATCCCAAGCAGTACGAAGATAATTCCAATTGATACCTGACCGACAAGGGTCTCCCCCCAGGTCTTGCGGAACAACGACACGGACTGTTTAATCGCCGGTACAGGGCCTTTTTCCTCAAATATCATCACCGGAATAACAAAGTACGTGATCAGACCCCATGCCGCCCCGATAAGCCCGACTACGATCTGCCCGATGAATCCTGCCTTCTCCTGGATTAAATGGAGGACAAGCCCGACGGTTGCTGAGATCATCGCCCAGATAAATATCGGAACAATATGTGCGTTTGCGTTCCGGATACCATCCATAAACACCGGGTTTCCCCCGGTCAGGCGCATCCTCGCGCACGTAATCAGTGCAGTATTGAAATAAATTACGACAAAGTAGCAGAGCAGGTAGAAGAGGAAGAGACCAACGAGGAACAGACCATCTTCTAAAGGCGGTACACTGCTTTTGAAATAACCGAGGAACAGGACCGGTAATACGAATGACAGCAGGATCAAAAGCAATGCGACCCCGGAAAGCACAGGGAACAGAAGGATTTCCTTATCCAGGGAAATGACCCTCCAGCTCTCCTTAATAAGGGTAAAACTCCGTGGGATTGATTCAAACATACGTAATCATATAGGCCGGTGAAGAGATAAGAATAACCGGGATAACCGTCGGGCCCACCGATCCTATTTGGTACTATTGCATGATCCTCTCCATATTTATCCTCCAGCTTCGAATATTACGCGAGAATGCGTCCATCTTATCTTGGAAAAATCCTTCTCCGGTGGTGTGATTCGTGCCATACCCCGGTCATGTCACGCCAGTGTGCCTGCGGGGCTTTTACCCGTGAGGTGCCGGTTACACCGCCAGGAGATGCAAGGCCTGCGTTCAAATATGATATCGATCTGGTCAACCGGGTTTTTTCCGATCATTTCGGCACACCATTAATCCCACCCGGGCATATCGCCCTCCTGAATAAAGTACCTGACCCGGACCGAATGGAGGAGATTGTCGTAGCGGGTGCTGTAGTTGGTTCCCTCCGTTACATGCCGGAAAAAAGGGCATGGGAACCAATCCCACGGCCAGAAGCCGCGGCGTTGTTAAAACCAACGAAGCGTTTCGTGATTGTTGATGATGGGGCCAAAAAATCACTCATGGAAGGAGCGAGTGTACTCAGGCCGGGACTTGTCCATATCGACCCTTCGGTGCGTGCGGGTGACGAGGTCTTTGTCTTCACCCGTTCGGGTGAGTGTGCCGGTGTCGGGAGGGCGAAGGTCGATGCCTCAACGGCAGAATCGATGGAACGTGGTGCACTAGTCAGGACGCGAAGGAATGTACGCTCCGAGGTAATACCGGGAGCTGCGACCTGGGAAGATGCAGTCAGGGCGAATGCAATTGTGCTTGAGAAAGCCGAGGCGGCATCAGTCCAGTTTATCCACGAGGTCACGGAGAGAAACTCACTCCCGGTCAATGTCTCGTTTTCAGGTGGCAAGGACAGCCTCGCCACGCTTCTCGTAGTGATGAAAGCGATTGGGAAGGTTCCAATCCTGTTTGCTGACACAGGCCTTGAATTTCCCGAGACATACGAGTGCGTGGAAAAGACGATCCAGCATTACGGGCTTACAGCGGTCAGGTGTTCAGGTGAACAGGAATTCTGGGAGACATTCGCCCGGCAGGGGCCACCTGCCGTTGATTACCGCTGGTGCTGCAGTGTATGTAAGTTGAAGCCGGTAAAACGTCTGATAGCAGAGGAATGGGGTGAATGCCTCTCTTTTATTGGTCAGCGGAAATATGAGTCATTTAAGCGGGCGACATCAAACCGTGTCTGGCGGAACAGCAATGTCCGGAACCAGCTCTCAGCAGCACCGATCCAGAACTGGACCGCCATGCATGTATGGCTGTATATTTTTCAGGAAAAAGGGCCGTACAATGTCCTCTATACCCAGGGCCTTGACCGGATCGGCTGCTTCATGTGCCCGTCCAGTGATATCGCAGTGCTGGAGGAGATCGGGAACATGCACCCCGGACTGATGCAGTCATGGTGTGACCGTCTCGAGGAATGGCGAAAGACCCACGGATTGCCACTTGAATGGACCACGGAGAGCAGGTGGCGTAAAAAAGACCAGGGGGCCGTAGTCCCGGTCTCCGGCAGGGGTAACGGAGGTGAAGTGGCAGATGAAGAAGATAGCGATTGTTGATTACGGGCTCGGTAACCTGCGAAGTGTCATGAAAGGTCTTGAAAAAGCCGGTGCTTCACCGTTCATCACGGCGGATGCAGGTGAGATCAGCTCAGCTGACGGGATTGTCCTCCCCGGCGTAGGGGCATTCCGCGAGGGCATGGACCAGCTCGGTGAACTCCGTGACGCAGTAGTCGGGAGTTCGAGGGACGTCCCGCTGCTCGGGATCTGTCTTGGAATGCAGATGCTGATGGAACGTTCTGAAGAGCACGGTCTTCACTCGGGACTCGCCCTTGTACCCGGGACAGTTAGGAAATTTCCCCACCAGCCAGGGTACAAGGTACCCCAGATGGGTTGGAACCAGGTCTGCCTGGAACAGCCGGACCACCCCCTCTTCGATGGCTTTTTACCGGAAGAATTCATGTATTTTGTCCACTCCTACTACGCAGACACCCTTCCTGAATACACCCTGACGACAACGGAATATATCTGCCGCTTTGCCTCGACCATCCATCATGGAAATGTCTACGGCGTCCAGTTCCACCCGGAAAAGAGCGGGGTTAAAGGGCTCAGGCTGCTTTCAAATTATATCGGAATGTGTTGACCGGAAAGATACCACACCCGTGCCCAAGCCTTTTTTTGGTTTTCTATGCCGTACCCTTTGGTTTCCGAAATAGGCTCCGCTTAATTTGGGTTAAGGACGTCTTCGGCGGACACGTACCGATTCCGCGTGGGCAGAGAGCCCTTCAGCGTCCGCAATCGTCTCCACGGTATCCCCGATCAGTTCTATCCCTTCACGGTCGATGATCTGGACGGTCGAGGTCTTCGTAAAATGCCGGACATCAAGCCCTGAATAAGTCCTTGCATATCCAGCAGTCGGGAGTACGTGGTTTGTTCCCGATGCAAAGTCCCCGCATGCGACAGCAGCATTCGGCCCGACAAAGATGGAACCGGCATGCCGGACCCGTGACAGGACATACATGGTATCGGCGGTCTGGATTGACAGGTGTTCTGGAGCAAGGTAGTTTACCGCGTCAATTGCGTCATCCAGGCATTCAGTAATAACATACCCGGAATTTTTTAGTGCTTCTTCAATTATCGTCCGACGGGATGCTGATTTGGTCATTGTTTCAATAATTGCACCAGTTTTTTTTGCCAATGTTTCATCAGTTGTGATAAGGATACAGGCAGAATGGGGGTCATGTTCCGCCTGTGCAAGGATATCGGCAGCAATAAACTCCGGGTCTGAATTCCCATCCGCAATAATTGCAATCTCGCTTGGTCCTGCGGGAAAATCTATCTCTGCGTATTCTCTCATAAGGACTTTTGCCGCGGTGACATAGACATTACCGGGCCCGACAATCTTCTGGACGGGTCTGATGGTCTCTGTCCCGAGCGCCATCGCGGCGATTGCCTGGGCACCGCCGACCTGGTAGACTTCGTCAACACCGGCGATATCGAGGGCGATTAAGGTGGCGGGGTGGACCGGTGGCGGGGAGCAGCAACAGACGGACGGGACACCGGCAACCCTGGCAGGCACGGTACACATCAGTGCGGTTGAGGGGTATGCCGCTCTCCCGCCAGGCACGTAGGCCCCGACCCGGTCAAGTGCCGTGGTCTTTACCCCAAGCGTAATACCAGGGGAGACCTGCCGGAGCCACAGGTCTTCTGGCCGGGACATCTCGTGGAAGGCCGAAATCCGTGCCTCTGCATCAATAAGGCTCTCTACAAGCAGGGGTTCGACTTTATCATATGCCTCTTCACGCTCCTCATCGCTGACCAGCAGACCCGTTAACCGGATGTGATCGAATTTTTCTGTGAGGTCGAAAAGCGCCGCATCCCCGCCTTCCCTGACATTTCGGATAATATCTTCAACTGGTCCTTTCACCCCGGCTATCCCTGACCTCCGCTTTTCCACCCACGTCTCGATATCGACAGCCTGCCACATGTGAGGAGTGGTTCGATTAGAACCAATGTTAACGTATCGACGGGCATCTTTTCAGGTGGACCCATCAATGAATTTGTTGAAGTGCAATATGAACGTGGACATCCTGGAAACCGGTCCTTCAAATAAAGGTACCCTGCCAGCCCGTCGGGACCGGAGGTTCAATGTTTTCGCACGCTTTGTTACCACCCGATTACAAAAAATCTGATAGTGCAGAAAATGAACCCTCTCCCCACCCATGATTCCGGAGTTATGGGATTTCGTGTTCCCCTCACACACTGCATCCCGAAACCTTAACAAACATTTCTGCGAAAGTTATTCCTACCATGTGGAAGGAAGTCGAGGTCGATACCTGGATAAATAACAGGACATCCAGTCTTGAGGGCGTCCGTGAAAATGTTACGGAGATAATCGGGCGGGTCCAAAAAGACGGGGATGCTGCACTGAAGGCGATGTCCCGGCACGTCGTCCTCGAAGAAGTCGCGGTACCAGAAAAGGAAATTGAAGCCGCGTATGGTACCGTCGACAGGAAAATTGTTGAGAGCCTCATTAAGGCAGAGGAACGTATCCGGCGATTCCATGAACTCCAGCGCCCAAGGAATCTCTGGCTTGATACAATTGAGCCCGGGATTGTCCTCGGTGTAAAAACAACACCATTAAGGAGGGTCGGCATTTACGTACCCGGTGGCCGGGCTGCGTACCCGTCAACAGCGCTCATGTGTGCCGTACCCGCCCGGGTGGCAGGTGTCCGCGAGATCTGTGCCTGTTCACCGCCCCCCATCAAGCCGCTCACGCTGGTAGCCCTTGATATTGCCGGAGTTAGTGAAATCTACAATGCCGGAGGAGCCCAGGCTATTGCAGCCATGGCAATCGGGACGAAGACCATAAAACCTGTCCAGAAAATTGTCGGACCGGGCAACGTGTACGTGACAATGGCAAAAATGATGCTCCGGGACCACGTGGAAATCGACTTTCCTGCCGGCCCGAGCGAGATTGCCATCATTACCGATCATACGGCCGACCCTGATTTCATCGCAGCCGATATCCTTGCCCAGGCGGAACATGACCCGGATGCCGCCTGTCTCCTGATAACGACCGACAAGGCCCTTGCAGAAAAAGTCGGGGTGAAGGTTGCCCTGATGACGGAGAAAGCACCAAGAAAGGAGATCATCGAAAAAGCACTCGTTAATTCGGGGTACGTTGTGGTCCGTGACATTGAAGAAGCAATTGCAGTATCTGACCGGGTCGCCCCTGAGCACCTCTCGATACAGGCAGCAGACTCTCTCTCGATCGTCACCCGCGTGGAAAATGCTGGTGCAATATTTGTCGGAAAATACTCAGTGGTCGCAAGCGGGGATTATGCAATCGGTACTAACCATGTCCTTCCGACCGCAGGGTACGCAAAACTCTATTCAGGTCTTGATGTGAACCATTTCTGTAAGACTACCTCGGTCGAGATGGTGAGTCCTGAAGGCCTTTCGGCAATCGGCGATATCGTTGAAACAATAGCAGAAGCAGAGGGACTTTTTGCCCATGCAGAATCCGTACGGGTCAGGCGTAATAAACTCTGAATTTCATTTCTACCTTTTTTTAATCTCTAATACCATGCGATACAAATTATTTTGCGTATAAACCAGGGAATTCCCTGAATGAATCAGTAATGGAATAGAAACGGGAATAGGCCGGATTTTCGTTAAACAACTTAAACAACTATAATATACAATCAACAGTGTGATTGATGGATAATAATAAAAGCAAGGCTGGATAATCATAGTGCATGGGCCCGATTACCAGTTTTGTAAATTTGTATACCGCCATTAATACCAAAGCGGCGTACAGGTCCGCCATGCACCTCTTTATTGATTGCATTTACGGCGATCAGAGAGCCGCGAGAAGAGCAACCAGTGAAGAGCAGGCCCGATATGATACCCTTGCAGAACAATACATATCTGATAAGGAACGCGACCACCTGACGGATTTAATGGCCTTCTCTACCGCCGTGGGTAAACGTCCACCACATACAGCCAAAACATACATGGGCGCCGTAAAAGAATTTATGGCGAATAATAATATTGAGTTTTCTTCACGCGAACTTAAACGGGTTCGGTCTAAGCTTCCGAAAGGTAGTACCCGGACAATAGAATCGGATATGACACACGAAACCCTGAAGTCCATCCTTCAGCACATGGACATTAAAGGCCGGGCCCTTATGCTCGTGCTCGCGAGTAGTGGCATGCGAATAGGCGAGCTCCTGCAAATCCGTATTAGTGATGTGAACCTGACATCAGAGCCCGGTGAAATATCGATCCGTGGTGAGTTTACGAAGACAGGTGAACAAAGAGTTACCTTCATCTCACGTGAGGCGATCCATGCCGTCAATGAGTGGTTGAAAGTCCGGGATAGTTATATTGAGTCTGCAAAGAACCGCAACGCCGGACTTATTGCAGGTGGGTATAGCAAGGCCCGCCAGGACACAGAAGATAGGCGATTATTCCCTATGACTCCTGAGAACGTGGGTAAGATGTGGGGTACCGCGTTAACGAATGCCGGCCTGTTAACGATTGATGAGGGCACCGGCCGGAAACAATTACACGTGCACATGTTAAGGAAATTCTTTAGGTCACAGTTGGCCATGTCGTGCCCGGTTGATATTGTTGAATGTCTCATGGGCCATGCCGGATACCTAACCGACGCATACCGGCGCATTGGTAAACCGCAAATGGCTGAGGCGTACCTGAAGAATGAGTTTAGGGTTACTATCCAGACACCGCGAGAACTTCAGGAAATTTCAAACACCTTTGAAAATAAAATGCAGGTACACTCAGATCTGATTGTGAACCTATCCAATGAAAACCTACAACTCAAAAATCAGATCGGATCTATCCTTCAGGAAATGGAACGGGTGCGATCACTTGTTGAATTTATTGAAAGTGATCCACGGTTCCCGGTCCTGGTAGATCAGAGAACATAATATTTTTTTTCTCTCCCTATCAAAAACGTGTTCAACGTGTTCAGCATCTTTTTTGTGATTTTTTGCGCTTTAATTCTCTCCTTGTTTGGCGTGGAACACGTTTAAAATTGAGATTAGGTTGAACATTTTTTCAATGTTCAACATCTGTTCAGGGATGTTCAGAAATGTTCAGCGTGTGTTTGGGGCTGTTGTGCGTATCAGAGATCATAATATTTTTTTCTCTCCCTATCAAAAACGTGTTCAACGTGTTCAGCATCTATTTTGTGATTTTTTACGCTTTAATTCTCACTCTGTTTGTCTTTAAACGTTTGCAAAATAGAGATTAGGTTGAACATTTTTTCAATGTTCAACATCTGTTCAGGGATGTTCAGAGTCGAATGATTGGTCGGTTAGTTTTATTTTGTAAATCTTTTCGTATAGAATGAAATCCTCATAGGCAACAAACCATTGATAAAACATAACATAGTTATCTTTTAGATATTTTTCCACAGTCCCTGCTAATGAAGTAAAATAAAATTTATCAAATAATAACGGTGAAATGAACCTAGATCCAATCATAAAATGTAACATATCCTCTGTTGAATAGTTAAATCGTTCTTCATTTTCGTCATCGTGACCAGATTTAAGTATTGGATATCGATTAGAACATAGTGATACCGACAATAACCAACACTCTACAGTTGGATCAAACAGCTCACAAAATAATGTCGGGGATAATGAAATTAATGGTATAATCATATCTAGAATGGGTTCTTTGTCTAAAATTTCCATTACATCGTCTGACGGGTGACCAAAATAAAAAATATAATTCCAAAGAGATTCTTTCCACTCGGTTTCTTTTAAAAATTTTTGCATACCACGCGAATTAAAAACATCAATAATATCATCTTGATTGGTTTCGTTTAGAATTACATCCTTTTTAATAAAGGTGTAAAGAATGTATCGACCAACCTCGTCAATATTTTCATAGGATAATCTCCACCTGTTTGGACGACCGCGAAACCTCTCTTTTGTAAGGATTTTTCTATTAGACAATTTTTCCAAATGTAATTTGATATTGCTAGGATCTTTAATATTCAATTTATCTGCTAAATATTCTCGAATAGTCGGTTCACTTACACCATCGGGATGATTCAAAATGAAATATACAATCTCCCGTTGGGTTGCTCCAATATCTTCCGTCCCTCTCATCATACGCAATGAAAAAATGTAATTAAAAGTATTTAGTATATACTGACTATAAGGGCTCTGGGTATATGATACCAGATAGTATTTTTAAGACCAACGTTCATAATACTACTCATGCCTCCGATAAGGCAAACGACCATACCCGTACACTCTGAAACCGTCAACAAGTTAAAAAAGGTTGGGCGGTTCGGGGAATCGTACGATGATCTATTGAATCGCATATTGAACGAGCGCGATCCGCCAGGCAGGATGATTGCGTGAACAAAAGAGCAAAGCCGGCCCGGAACGCTACCAACGACACCGGGCCCGGACTACGCGACGTGAGTCACTCACAGTCGGCACACATGTTCTCTAATTCTAACGACTTGATGTTTTCTCCAGTTAGGACCATCACCCGCGAGGATTTAGCACGTCTGCCGAAATTGCATAGAAATTTTGCAGAAAAAGTACTGATTACTGAAGGAAAATTAAGAGTTGTTTGAAACATGACGAACGAATTACCAGCCCTTCTAGACAAATACAAAAAACAGGGCGTTGAAATGACAGTTGAGGATATTGAATATTTCGAGAAATCCTACACCCGATTGATGAATGATTATGGCGTTTCACCCGAAGACGCATTACGATCGGTGGAAGCCACTATCAAGACACGGAAGGGTATTACTTCATCACTTCCCGGCATCCCGGTAGACGCAGGCGATCTGGATATTGACACGGTAGAGAATTTGGCAACCCGCGCCAAAATGGACGCGGTAGCAGTCCGGGTAAAGG
>Ga0194039_1001823_pt1 | contig 11187 bp, 8 predicted proteins | sample JunL228m_MetaG_FD_148679 | JGI IMG/M metagenome (GOLD analysis project Ga0194039, IMG submission 148679) | Anoxic zone freshwater microbial communities from boreal shield lake in IISD Experimental Lakes Area, Ontario, Canada - Jun2016-L227-8m | ecosystem: Environmental > Aquatic > Freshwater >...
GCCATTACCCGGCTTCGCGACCTGGCCCAGGCCGCCGACCAGGCTCAGCCCGAGGACATGGCTCCGCCGGATGATCTGTCTTCCACCAACGGTCCCTCGCCGACAAACGGTCCGGCCCCAGTCGGGGAGCATGCCGACGGCGTGAGCCGCTCCGACAACGCCAGCCGTTCCGCAGGCACCAACCGATTTCAGAGTTCCAGCCGCTCTCAGAATGACGATCGCCGGTCTCGGCGACGTTCGCTCAAGTCAAAATCCGACCAGTCCGGTGGTTTCGGATCGGCCAACGACTCTAGCCGGGGCAGCGACCGCGCCTCGACCAATGCCGCCGCCGGAGCGAGCAATGGCCCTGTCGTCCTGGATTACGCCGCCTTCAAGGTCATCGTGGACCGGAATATCTTTGACCCCAACCGCGTTCCTCACCGTTCGGGAGCGCCGAGCGTGCGCCCGAAGCCCAAGAACGTTGATTCGCTGACGTTGGTCGGGACCATGAGTTATGAGAAGGGCACGTTTGCCTTTTTTGACGGCACGAGTTCCGACTATAAGAAGGCGCTGAAACTGACCGACGCGATTGCCGGCTACAGGGTCACCAACATTGCGCCGAACAGCGTGAAACTGGCGTCTGGAACCAATGAACTGGAATTAAGCGTGGGTGCGCAGTTGCGCCGCGAGGAGGATGGCCCGTGGCTGCTCGCCAGCCAAGCCGGAACCTATGCGGCCACGCCCGCGTCAACCTCTACGAACGCCGCCGCCAACCCGACCACCACTGGTTCAGACGCCACCTCGGGCGGCGCAGACGACGACAGACTCAAGAAACTGATGCAACGACGCGAAAAGGAATAAATCCCAATGAAAACGATCAACCACTTCCTTCTAATAGCCTGCCTGACCACAGGCATCCAGACCCTGGCCGCAGACCCGACCTCCGGCGCTCTCACCAACGAAGCCCCCGGCGCACCGGCCGCGACTCTTCAGCCGGGCCCCGGTCAACCGCCAACCCCGCCTCCCCAGACGGCCGACGACGCGGCGGCCGCATCCGCCACTAATGCCGTGGCGGCTCCCAACGCGGTCACCGGTACGAACGGAGTCGCCGGCACGAACGCCGTGGTGCCGCCCCTGGCCGTCGAGTACGGCACAAATGGATTGCGCGTCAACTTCCGCGGAGCACCGCTGAGCCTGGTGCTGGATTATCTGAGCGATGCCGCCGGCTTCATCATCAACAAAGAGACCGACGTGCGGGGCACAGTCGAAGTATGGAGCAAAGAGCCTCTAACCAAGGATGAAGCGGTCGAGGTGCTTAATTCGGTGCTGAAAAAGAACGGGTGCGCCGTCATTCGCAATGGCCGTATCCTGAACATCGTCGCTCAGGATGGGGTTAAGACCAAAGACCTTCCGGTGGTTGTCAACAGCAACCCCAACGAGGCTGAGAGAGGGGATGAAGTGGTGACTCAGATCATCTCCGTGAAGTACGCCAGCGTCACCCAGTTAGTGCCCAACCTGGAGCTATTGCTGCCAACCACGGCCACACTCTCGGCCAATGAAAGTGCCAACACACTGATCCTGGTGGCGACCAAAACCGACATCAAACGCATGCTCAAAATCGTCGATGCGCTGGATACGTCCATCTCCAGTGTGTCGGCCATCCGGGTCATTCCGCTGAAATATGCGGATGCAAAGGAGACCGCCACTCTGATCTCCTCATTGTTCACGTCCCAGAGCGGAGGCCAGGGTGGCAACACCGGCGGTGCGGGTGGCCGGGGCAATCTCTTCAGCATGATCGCCGGAGGTGGCTTTGGCGGCGGCGGCGGTGGCCGAGGCGGCAGCGGCAGCGGTAGCGGCAGCAGTGGTGGTGGTGCTGCGTCTGCAAAAGTGGTGGCGGTGGGGGACGACCGCTCCAATTCGCTGGTTCTCAGCGCTCCGGCTGATCTGATGGCAACCATTGAAAACATGGTGAAGGAAATCGACCAGGACGTTACCGATTCCAGCGAGCTGAAGGTGTTTCGTCTGGTCAACGCGGACCCGGCGGAAATCGCGGACCAGCTTGCGCAGTTGTATCCGGATCCCACCACTTCCGGCACCGGCAGCCAGAACCCCATGTCGCCCTTCCCATTCTTCCGCGGCGGCACGGCCGGCACCGCCGCCAACAGCAGTAATCGGATGAAGAAGATAAGCCGCGTGCTGGCGGTGCCCGATCCGCGCACCTCGTCGCTCATCGTGACGGCGTCAAAGACTTTGATGCCGCAGATCGCCGAGATGATCGCAGAGTTGGATTCCGATAAAGGCCGGAAGGAGGTCGTCGGCTTCTATGACATTCGCAATGCGGATGTTGCGGATGTCTATAGCAACCTCCAGGAACTGTTCCAGCGCAACAACGTCCGCTCGCAAAACAACAGTGTGAACCCGAGCTTGGGGCAGAACAGCCCGCTGTATAAGCGGCAGACGAGCAATACGCAACCTACAAGTCAAGGGGCGACTACCACGATTGGTGGAAGCTCCAGTGGAGGAGGCGGTCTCGGTGGCGGCCGCTAAGTGCAAGCCCACGGATTCGCAACAACTTGGCTAAACAAAATGGCAAATCATATATGATCAAACACCCTGCAAATTGGCGCCGGTATTTCACCAGCATCTTCGGTCTCTGTCTGGGACTGGCACTTCAGGCAAACGCCCAACAGCGAGGCGGCGGCGGTTTTGGCGGTGGCGGTGGCGGTTTTGGCGGTGGCGGCAATCGCGCCGGCGGCAATCGCGCCGGCGCCAGCAGCTCGAGCGGCAGCAGCACCGCGCGGCAATATCCCAACAATACCACGATTGGGGATGCCTACTTTTCCATTGACCCGGAGACGCACCGGCTGGTCTATATCGCGGACGAGGCCACTGCCCGGTATATCAGCCAGGTGCTCACAAACCTCGACCGCCCCAAACCACAGGTGCTCATCAAGGTCGCCTTCATCGAGGTTATGCGCGCTGCCGGCCTGGATTTTGGCGTGGATGGAACCTTCAACAAGCCCGTTGGCAGTTCATGGACGAGCGGGCTGACCACCAACTTCAGCGTGTTGCCCACCTACGGCACGGGCAGCAATGCGGTCCAGACCGGCGCCACGATTATCCCATCGTCGATCAGCCCCCTCTTCTCTCAAACCATGGTTATGGGAACCAACATCTCCGGCGTCGCGGGTCTTACAGGAGCCGGTAGCGGCCTCTATCAGATTCTGGGACAGGATTACCAGGTGACCCTGCACGCCATCGCGACCGCCGGCAAGGCCAAGATACTGTCCCGCCCTTCGATCATCGCCCGCAACAACCAGCCGGCGACCATTCAAGTCGGCAAGCAGGTTCCCCTCATCACCGGCGTCAACTATGACAGCCTCGGCAACACCCATAACTCGTATCAATATACGCCGGTCGGCGTCATTCTAAAGGTCACCCCTTTCATCACGGAAGATGGATTGGTCCAGATGATGCTTTCGCCCCAGATCTCACAGATCGACCCGAGTCTCTCGATCCCCATTTCCGTCAGTGCCAATGGCGCGACGACTGTCAATGCCCCGGTCATCGACATCCGTTCGGCCGATACCGTGGTGGTCACGCCCGACGGCCAGACCGTGGTGATTGGCGGCCTCATCCAAAACGTCAAGTCGGAAGCCGAAAGCAAAATTCCCTTTTTGGGCGATATCCCGTTGCTGGGGAATTTCTTCAAGCGGAAGGTCACACAGGAAGACAAAAGCGAACTGCTGATCTTTCTGACGCCGCACGTCATCCCGATTCCCTCCCAGTTGGCATCCCTCACCACGACCGAGCGCGCCCGTTCCGACGCGCTGAAATCCCTCACCGAAAAGGAGTTGGATAGGTTCCTCGACACCATCCCGCCGAAGAAGGCCCCGAAAACCAGCAAAAAGTCTGCCAAAGCAAAACCCCTGGAGCCCGCAGACTCCAACTAAAGGTCATGGAATTGACCCGCCGCAGCTTGCTGGTTTACGGACTCCTGGCCGCCGTCTGGGTGCTGGTCTTGGGCTGGCAGGTCGAGGAACACCTGCGGGTCAAAAGTGTTGCCAAGACCGACCTGCGAAACCGTTCCAAAGACATCGCCAACACCCTCAGCGCCATTATTCGCGGCATGAGGTTCCGCGAAACGATCCCCCAGGACCGCCTCGAATCGGTCCTCAACGAACTCGTCAATGGCCACTCAAACGAACTGGTCAAATCCAGTGAACTCCTTTCCATTGTCCTCCTCAATGCGGCCAACAAGCGCGTCGCCTCGGCCGGCCGGCCCATCGATCTCCAGCGGGAAGATTTCCTGCAGGAAGGGGAACATTGGGCTCAACAGAGTGTAACCCTTGTCAATCCGGTCGATCTGGGCGCGGCACTGGCTTCCGAGGGAGTCACCAACCCAACCGTCGTAGTCCCTCCGCCGCCCCCGCGCGATCCCTCGAACACCAACCGTGACGGTGGGCGTGGTTTCCCACGTCGAGGCTCCGGACCCGACGAGGAAGCCCCCGCGAACTTTCGGGCCGCCGCCAGCAACACGACTCGCTCCGGCATTATGACCCCCAACACCCCCGGCCGGAGTGGCCGGACCCGGCGTCCGTTCTGGCTGCGTGGCATGGATGACAAGGAATACCAGAACCTCATGGAGACCGGGGCCGTGCATGGTTTCGTCCTCGCCATGTCCACCGAATCCTTCCACGCCGCCGCCACCCGCGATCTTTGGCTTCGCGCAATCATCGTCTTGCTGGCCGCCGTCTCGGTGCTCGGCTCCGGCCTTGCATGGCGCAACCTCTCCAAAACCTCCGAACTTCAGATTCGCCTCGTCCGCGCCAGCGAGATGAATACCCACCTCAAAGAAATGAACCTGGCCGCCGCCGGCCTCGCCCACGAAACCCGCAACCCGCTCAACATCATCCGCGGCCTCGCCCAGATGATCTCCAAACAACCCGACACCGCGCCCGAGGTTCAGAAGAAATCCCGCGAAATCATCGACGAAGCCGACAAGGTCGCCGCGCAGTTGAACGAGTTCATTAATTACTCGCGCCCGCGCGAAGTGCGCCGCTCCGTGCTGCGCCTGAGCTCGGTCGTCGCCGAAGTGGTCCGCGCTTTGAACTACGACCTCGAAGAGAAGAAAATCCGACTCCAGGTCCAGGGCGAACAACTCAGCATCGAGGCCGATGAGCAATTGCTGCGGCAGGCCCTCTTCAACCTGATCCTCAACGCCATACAAGCCGTCAATGGCAGCGGCGAAATCCAGGTCGTCGCCGAAAAGCGCAACTCCTCCGAAGCCGTCCTCGAGGTCCGCGACAACGGCCCGGGCGTCCCCCCCGAACGCCGCAATGAAATCTTCAAGCCTTACTTCACAACCCAAAAGCAGGGCACTGGCCTGGGCTTGGCCGTCGTCCAGCAGATTGTCCTCGCGCACGGCTGGGAAGTCCAATGCCTCGCCAACCAGCCCCAGGGCGCCATCTTCCGCATCACCCATCTCAAGATCGCCGCGTAGATGGACCGTAGTCACCCACAAAGCCACAGGCCGAGGCGGAGGTTTCTGCGATGCAATCCCGCCAGACATGCCTGGCTCGCTGCCGCCAAGCATGTCATGTTGAAGTCTGTGAGGCGATCCGGCCGTATTCGCCGGGGAAGCGCGATAGTCTCCTGAGGTTGCGGTGATGAAACTTCCAGCGAACACGATCATTCCCATAGAAAAGGCGACCCGTTACCTGCTTGTACCGCAGGAGCGTGGAGACAAGTCGGCTTTTCTGGAGCGCGCCGGTTACACCTTAGATAATGCCGACCAATTGCTGAGTGACTTGCGAACGCAGCTTCTGCCGCTGGAGGCGACACACTTGCAGTCGAACATGTTTGGCCAATACTACGAAATTCGGGGCAAGTTGGCCGGGCCAAACGGCAGGCGGCTCGCAGTGCGAACAATTTGGATTACCGAGCGCTTGTCAGGCGCCACCAGGTTTGTTACACTACTGCCAGAGAAGCGAACAACTGAATGAAGTTCGAACTATACAAAGACGTCGTGCTCGCGCTCGACTTACCGGAACACCGTTTGAAACGTGGTGACATTGTCAAGTTGGTGGAGCACCATTTCGGGACTGGTGGTACCGAAGGCTACAGTGCCGAGGTGTTCAACGCGCTGGGTCACACGCTAACCGTAATCACCGTTCCCGACTCCGGGCTTGAATCGCTCCGCGAAGACGAAGTTCTCTGCGCGCGGGTGCTGGCGGTGGCCTGAGTCCGTTTGAGCTTCCCCGAAGCCAGGGGCAACCGTGCCCCCATGACGCCTAACGCCTTGCTGCCGGCCGCAAGTTGAGCGCCTGCGATCCCCAACCCGGATCTGGGCATCATCGAAGCACAAACTGTCGATGCATCTTAAACACTCCGCGCAGCGCATGGGACATGCCGTCCTGAATCGCCTGCAATTCGCGATAGGCCTCCGCGCTTTTCCGATCCGGCCGCGCGGTCTCGTCGGTATTCAATTCGACGAACTGGTCGGTGATGTCGCCGATGGCGAGTTTCTCACCCTGCTGCAAGCGCCAGCACCACAGCGCTTGCAGCGCTGCGCCGTAGGCCGCCCCTTCGCTGACTTTTAGCGTGACCACTTCGGCGTCGAAGATGTCCGCCATGATCTGGCGCCAGATTTTGGACTTGGCGCCGCCGCCGGTCGCCCGGATCTGCGCGGGCTTGACGCCCAGCTCCGCCAGCCGCTGCAAACCGTAGTTCATACCGAGCGTGACGCCTTCCATCGCCGCGCGCGCAAAGTGGCCGGCCTCGAAGGTCTTTTTATTGACGCCAAACCAGACACCCGTGCCCTCCGGCACATTGGGCGTGCGCTCGCCCTCGAAATACGGCAGCAATAACAGCCCATTGGAGCCAGCCGGGATGCGGGCGGCTTCGGCGGCCAGTTTCTCGTGCGACCAGCCGAAATCTTCCCGCACCATTTCAGTGGCGACCGTCACGTTCATGGTGCAGAGCAGGGGCAGCCAGCGATTGGTGGAATCGCAGAAGGCGGCGATTTCGCCCTGCGGATCTACGATCGGTTTTTCCGCGCAGGCATAGATGGTGCCGCTGGTGCCGAAGCTGGCAGTGATGACGCCCGCGCGGGTGTTTCCGGTGCCGATGGCGCCCATCATGTTGTCTCCGCCGCCGGCGCTGACGAGAATGCCCGGAGTCAAATCGAGCTGTTTGGCGGTGGACGCCTGGAGGGTGCCGGCCGGTTGGTCGCTGCTCATCAGCGGGGGCAGTTTGCTTTCGAGTTCGGGATCAATCGCCTGCAGCACGGCGCTCGACCATTTGCGTTTGCGCACGTCGAGCAGCGCGGTGCCGCTGGCGTCGCCGTATTCCATTGTCTGCTGGCCGGTGAGCCAGAAATTCAGGTAATCGTGCGGCAACAGCACCGCCGCCAGCCGCTGATAATTCTTCGGCTCATGTTTCTTGAGCCAGAGAATCTTGGACGCGGTGAAGCCGGGCAGTACCGCGTTGCCGAGCGCCCGGATCGTCTTCTTCAATCCGCCGAGCTTCTCTGTGATCTCATCGCACTCGGGCGCAGTGGACGTATCGCACCAGAGTTTGGCTGGCCGGATGACCTCGCCCGATTTATCGAGCGGAACGAAGCCGTGCTGCTGGCCGCTGACGCCGATGGCTTGCACCTCGGCCGCCGAGGCTTTGGCCTGGCGCAACGCGCGGCGAATGGCCGCGCCGGCCGCGTCCCGCCAGGTGTGCGGATGCTGCTCCTTGGCGCCTGGCGGCAGGTTCGCTATCAGCTCGTATTCCTCCGCCGCCGCGGCAATGACTCGTCCGGTCCGCGCGTCCACCACCAGAACCTTGGTGGATTGTGTGCCGCTATCGATGCCCAGCAAAAGTGTTCTCATAGTCCGCCACAGCCTGCGCCCAGCCTTCAAAAGCGTCAAACGGTTTTTGGTTGGCGCTGAAACCGTATGAAATCACCTCGCGCGCATGGTTTTGAGGATGAGAGACGATTGAATTTCATGGAATGGCTTGCGCCAACGGAGAGCTGGAAGTGGATGAATTATGAATGAAATCCTTGGGTCAGAACACGGCATCCTCCGGATTTCAACCTGATACCAATTTGAACACCTTATGCAGTTTGGTGCCTGGAAATATGGTTTCCGTGGCATTGAGTTCTTCGGCCATCTTGGCCGCTACATGCGCCTCCGAACCTCCGCCAGGTTTTAGAGTGCATGGCATGGACCACAATTGACAAACTCCCCGCTAACCGCAAGCACCAGCCGGACGGTGCGGACCAGCCTCCGGTGTGAAAGATGGGGTGGCCGGCACTTCCTGCGGGGCGGGCCGGATTCGTGATAGCCAACGGCGCACGGAGCGCGCATAGTTGCACAATGACAGTATTCAAAGACGTTCGAAAACACGCCGCCGAACAAGGCATCGGCAAAGAAGAAGTCATCGCGTGCAGTATGGAAGCGGAGTTGAAGGAGTCCGTCGAGCACGGCGCGATGGTCTGCGCGAAGGTGTGACGTTCGCGCTACAGCCAGAAGCCGTCGTCCTCTGCGCAACGAACCATAGACTCTCACGGTCACGCCGCGATTTGTCGAGCGAAAGGGCATGTGTAATTTGATGCAACTCGCCTTTCCGGACCTTGACCAAGCACCCACTGCTGCCACGCTGGCCGACCCGGCAGCATATCGCGGTCTTTACGCCTTCCACAAGTATTGGGGTAAGAAGCCGGCTGAACCGATGCGTTACCTCGTCAAGCATCTTTCCCCTGAAGGTGGCCTGGTCGTTGACCCATTTCTCGGTTCGGGGATTTCGGCACTTGAAACAGTTCAGTTGAATCGCCGTTTCGTCGGCATAGACATCAATCCCGCTGCCGTCAGGATTGCACGGCTGCTGGTGTCGCTGCCACCGGCGGGCTCTGTGCAGGAGGCATTTACTCGTGTCAGCGCGCTCGTCAAAGATGCGATTCTCGAGAGCTACGCGACAGCACGGAAGAGACCCGCTACGCACTATGTTTGGCGCAGCGGTGTGATGGAGATGGTCTGGCAGACGAATGGGGAGAGACGCAGCCGTGTGGAATTGCCGCCGGACAAGCATGACACGGCTATCGCAGAGCGGTTCGCGTCTTACCAACCTCAGCGGCTGCGCGCGCCGCGGTTCTTCACCAACTCCCGCATCAATACGTTTCCGTCGCTCACTTTGAAGGAGTTGTTCACAGGAAGGGCTCTTCGCAACATCGAACTCTTGCTTGCGGCGATTGACGACCTGCCGTTGGCAGTTCGAGAGCCGCTGCTGCTGTCTTTGACGGCAGCGGTCGGCCAGATGAGCAAGATGGTCTTCGCCATCACGGGCCGGGGAAAGACAACCGGTGTCAGCAGCGAGCGGATGGAGGTCGGCTCGTGGGTCATTGGCTATTGGCGGCCCGAGCAGCATTTTGAAGTCAATGTGTGGAATTGCTTTGAGCGCCGAGTCCAAAAGCTTATCAAGGCCGTCGTGGAGTCTGAGGCACTCAAAGTTGCTGCCAAGCCCGGCACTCTTTTGGATGTCTGCAAAGGTGATGCCGACTGCGCGATTCTCACCGGAGATTGTCTCAATCTGCTGCCTCAGCTTCCCGATAATTCCGTGGATTTGGTCATCACTGACCCGCCGCATGGCGACCGCATTCCCTACCTGGAACTTTCCGAGATATGGAATGTCATCCTCGGGGAAGAGCCCCCGTTTGAGCCGGAAATTGTGGTATCAAATGCAAAAGAGCGCTTCAAGAAACAGCTCGGCTACACCCAGGCCATGTCAGCGTTTCTGGAAATCGCGAGCCGCAAGTTGCGCGAGAACGGTTGCCTGGTGCTGTTCTTCAACGCGCGCACCGAGGCGAGTTGGACGTTTCTGAGCAGATTTTCAGCCAGTGCGAACACAGCGGGCATGATGTATTGCGGCTGCTTCCCGTTGGTCTATTCAGCGGCTTCTGTTGTCCAGGACAACAGACATGGAGCGTTGCGCACGGATTTCGGTCTCGTCTTCTCACGCTCCGCTGCGGTGGGCCTTTCACTGGCCGATATTCCCGGATGGATGTTCAACCTGCCAACTCCCAAAGAATAATCATGCCCTTATCTTTCGCCCAAGCTGTCTCACTGTTTAAGGAAGACCGCCTGAATGAGCTTTGCGCCGATGTGGAGGGGAAGCGTTTCCTGAAGCTCCGTTCCTTGAGCCGGACAGAACACCTCGAGCGCCTGTTTCAGACGGCGGGAATTGCGAAGCCCGATGTTGGAGCGCGTCAGTTGTTCGAGGCGGCATTCAATGGCGGAATCAACACGGCAACCATTGAGACTTGCGTCCGCGAAGTTTACCGCGAGGAACGGGAGCAACGACGTGCCAAAGAGACCGACTTGGTGAATCAGCTTTACCGAGTGCAGGAGTTCAACTGGGGAGGTCTTCACCAGAACAGCCTGGAGAAGACCATCGTGGACAATTACGTGAAGAAGATCACCGACTACGAAGCGCTTTGTCGCTGCGTTGAGAACGAGTTGCTCGTTAGTATGCGTGGCTACGTGGTGTGCTCGTGGTATAATCACTGGACATCCATCATCATCGAGGACATTTTCAAAGACCACGTTAATGTCCTGCCAGCGGTTGGTCTCGTGAAGAAAATCGATTTCTTCGTGCGGGATGTCCCGTTCGACCTCAAGGTAACCTATCTCCCCGAGGGCTACCTTTCGGAAAAACGCAAAGCGGCCGGGCATCGGCCAGAACTGACGTTACTGAAACGCACCGCTCGCACTCACGGCCTGTCCATCTCTGCTGACTTGGCGGATGCGGCTCTTCTCCAAGACCTATGGGCGAAGGTGTCAGACCATCCCTCGCCGACCTGCAAGCAGCTTATCGCAGAGCTTGTGAATCTCCGCAATGCGCTCGTCTCCGAAATCGAACGCAGTCCCGATGACTTGATTCGCTGGCTTTACGAAAACCAGGGTGACAGACGTTTCGACGCGTCGAATCGTTTATTCCTCGTACTCGTTGACCAACGGAATTATTTCGATTCTTGGAAACTCAAGCGAGCGAAGCCGCTCATGGAAGAGAAGATTCGCGGTTACTTGGACGGTTGCGGCCACAATCCGGGGCGGCGAATTGAGTTCGATTGGCAAGGTGAACGCTATTCGACCGTTTCAGACGCGCTGGTTGTCCGGCACAGTTCGCAATGAGTGCTTGGCCCGCTTCGTTAATCCCAGC
>Ga0194039_1001833_pt1 | contig 11156 bp, 15 predicted proteins | sample JunL228m_MetaG_FD_148679 | JGI IMG/M metagenome (GOLD analysis project Ga0194039, IMG submission 148679) | Anoxic zone freshwater microbial communities from boreal shield lake in IISD Experimental Lakes Area, Ontario, Canada - Jun2016-L227-8m | ecosystem: Environmental > Aquatic > Freshwater >...
GATATAATCGTCTTTGCCGGCGAGATCCGGGACCGCTATCTGTCTTCTCGGTGGAAGCAGTACTTTGACCGGTCATTTTTCAATACCCATATCCCGACCCTGAAAGATAAGCAGCTTGCCTTTCTCCTTTCCGGCCCTCTCGCACAACTACCCAATCTTCAGGAGATCATTTCCGCTTATGCCCAGTTCCAGCAGGGCAATCTTGCCGGCATCGTGACGGATGAAGGCGAAGATTCGATCTGCCTGGATGAGCTTCTTAGTGATCTGGCTGGTCGTCTCATCGAGCTGTCCCAGCAGGGCTATGTCCATCCGATTGACTTCTTGGGGATAGGGGGGATGAAGATCTTTCGGGATGAGGTCTGGGGAATGTTGCGCCTTGTCTTCCAGTCCGATCACCGCTATTACAAACAACACGGCTACTATGATTTTCCCCAGAAGGATTTCAAGACCCGGAGGATTAACTTTTTCATGATGCTAATGACCAGGATTCCGGCCTTTAAGAAAAAGTTCCTGAAAATGCTGGAAAAAGAGATGGTAAAGCCATTGAAGAATGTCGTCAAGAACAAGTGATCATAGCCAAAGCTAAGCCTATTGCTCAAAATGACGGATACCTTGATACATCTATTCCTCCGTCATCGACGTCACACCCCACATATTTTATTTGACAATCTTCACGCTATGATTTATTACTGAACGCGTTCAGTTAATGATCGTGGTCAGCAATCTTCCTTCCCTGATTATCTACAGAGGATGTGCACGGAATCATGGGTATCAACGAAAGAAAGCTTAGAGAAAAAGAATCCCGCATCAAGCAGATCAGGGACAGTTCGGCCGCTCTTTTTTACAAGAAAGGATATGTTGCTACGACCATTGAAGATATTGCCGCAGCGGCGGAGATCTCCAAGGGAACTATCTACCTCTATTTCAAGAGTAAAGACGACCTTTATTACAGCCTTGTTGAACCATCATTAGACAAACTCTCGAAAAAACTGATCACAATAGCGGGCATGAAAGAAATTGACCCTGAGATCAGAATAAAAAATGTTGTCGACGCTACGTATGACTTTTACGATAAAGACCCCGATGCATACCATCTCGTATCACGTTACGAGGCGTCCATATTTTCCAGTCTTCTTTCCAAGGACAAACTTGATCATCTTAAAGACCTGATGCGCTCCAATCTCAATCAGTTGGAAATAGTGATTTCCGACGGTGTCATACAGGGCAGATTTCGTAAACTTGATCCCAGGATGACGTCGATAATCATTTGGAACACTTTTATGGGTATCATCCAGTTTCAGGAAAACAGGCTTGAAGAAGGAAAAACCGATTACCGCAGAACTACCATTGACGGCGCCGTAGAGATTATTCTCAGGGGTATCCGCAAGCGCTGAGATAACCATCTGTTTTTGCACAAGACCTGAATGTGGAATGAATATGGTCCCAATCGCTTCATCTCAACCCACACATACATACCCCACAAAGGGGTTATGGCTAAACACTAGAAAGGAGAAAAACGATGATCGTAAAAAACAGTGTGGCGGTTGTCACCGGTGGCGCATCAGGCTTAGGAGAAGCCTGTGTCCGGCATTTAAACAACATGGGAGCAAATGTGGCAATTTTTGATTTTGCAGCGGAGCGAGGGGAGAAAATCGCTGCCGAGTTAGGAAAAGATGTCATTTTTGCTCATACAGACGTTTCTGACGAGGTAGGCGTTCAGGAAGCCATCAAAAAGACTATCGATACCTTCGGTGCCATACATATAGTCATTAACTGTGCCGGTGGCGGCGTTCCCAAGAAAGTCCTGTCGAAGAAAGGTCCCATGCCGCTGGCTAATTTCAGCCGTACCATTCAGATAAACCTCATTGGCACCTTCAATGTGATCAGGCTGGCCATCGAGCAGATGGTAAAAAATGAGCCCCAGACCGATGGTGAAAAAGGCGTTATCATTAATACGGCTTCTGTAGCTGCTTTCGACGGCCAGATAGGCCAGGCGGATTACAGTGCATCCAAAGGAGGGATCGTGGGGATGACCCTGCCGATTGCCAGAGAATGTGCCGAGTATGGGATCCGGGTTATGACCATTGCCCCCGGCTTGTTCAATACGCCCTTACTCCACAGCCTGCCGGAGGCGGCTCGCGAATCCCTGGGCAAGATGGTTCCCTTTCCTCAGCGTCTTGGTTACCCGGAGGAATATGCTCACCTGGTCCAGCATATCATTGAGAACCGGATGTTGAATGGTGAGGTGATCCGGCTTGACGGGGCAATTCGTATGGCGGCGAAATAATTATGGAGAATCGGGCAATGGAAAGAAACCTCTTTACGGAAGAACACACGATCTTCAGGGACGCCTTTGGCCGGTATCTCGATAAGGAGGTCGTTCCGCATTATGAAAAGTGGGAAGAAGATGGTATCGTACCCCGCATAATGTGGAATAAGATGGGAGAGTACGGCTATCTCTGTCCCTGGCTCGCAGAGAAGTACGGTGGCTTCGGGGCCGGTTACGAATATTCAGTCATTATCATGGAAGAGCTTTCCTACCGGGGAGTTTTAGGTCTGATGCTTCCCCTCCACAATGATATCATTGTTCACTACATAAATAGCTTTGGCAGCGAAGAACAGAAAATACGGTGGCTCCCGGGGTGTGTCTCCGGTGACATCATCACCGCGATTGCCATGACGGAACCAGATGTCGGCTCTGATCTGGCCGCCATAAAGACGTCTGCTCTGAGAGATGGGGATACCTACATTCTGAACGGACAGAAGACCTTCATCTCCTGCGGAATCCATTCCAACCTGGTCATCGTGGCGGCAAAGACGGATGTCCATGGCGGCGCCAAAGGCGTAAGCCTCATCTGCGTCGAAGATGGCACGCCCGGTTTTACCCGGGGACGTAACTTGAAAAAGATGGGGTGGCACAGCCAGGATACGGCGGAACTCATCTTTGAGGATTGCCGGGTGCCCATCTCCAACCTCCTCGGTAAGGAGGGCAAGGGATTCTACTACATGATGGAAAAACTCCAGGGAGAAAGGCTCGTTGCCTGCATCATGGCCCAGTCCATGGCCGAGGCTATGTTGGATATGACCATCAGGTACTGCAAGGAGAGAAAGATCTTTGGCCAGCCGGTGAGTTCATTTCAGCATAATACCTTCAAGATTGTGGAGATGGCCACGGAAATTGAATTAGGACGGACCTTCCTGGATTCCATGATTGCCGATTATATTGCCGGCAAAGACATCGTCAAACTTGTTTCCATGGGGAAAGCCTGGATTCCCGAGATGGCCAACCGTGTTGCCTATCATTGTGTTCAGCTCCATGGCGGCTATGGCTATATGGAAGAGTATCCGATCTGTCGTTTTGCGAGAGATGTCAGGGTGATCCCCATATTCGCGGGCTCGACGGAGGTGATGAAGGTGATTGTGGGCAGGATGATGGGGCTTTAGATTTCATTACGAAAGGAGACATAAATCAATGGTAAAACAAAATGATATCGTAATTGTCAGTGCCGTGAGAACCCCGTTCAGCCGTTTTGATTCTGCCATGGCTGATATTGCCAGTATCGACCTTGCGGTTATGGTTATGAAGGAAGTCATCCAAAGGGTGAGCGTCAAACATGAGGAAGTAAATGAAATAAACTACGGATGCTGTGTCATGGCGGAAATGGCGCTGGAGACGGACATACCTGCCCGTCAGGCTTCCCTGCTTGCCGGATTCCCACCGGAGATCATGTCCGTGACTCTGGATCGGGCATGCTGCTCCTCTATGACAGCGCTCCGCATGGGCTACCGGGCCATCAAGGTGGGAGACGCGGAGGTCTGCATGGCCGTGGGCTCCGAAAACATGCCGCGAACGCCGCATCTGGCGCCGGGACTGCGAAAAGGCGTGCGTCTTGGTCATATCAGGCTGGTAGACAACCTCTTTGAACTTGGTTACGGAGCCAAAGGATTTTCCCCTGTTGCCGTGGATGCCGGCGAGGTAGCTCTGGAGTATGGCGTCACCCGCGAGATGCAGGATGAGTGGGCCGTACGGAGCCAGGAACGTTATGTGGAAGCCTTTGCCAAAGGAAAACTGAAAATCGGCGAAGAACTCATGCCGGTTATTATACCTCAAAGGAAGGGTGACCCGATAGTCATCGAACGGGACGAATCGCCCCGGAAGACAACTTTGGAGGCATTGGCAAAACTGAAGCCAATCTATGGCAGCCCCACGGTTACGGCGGGCAATGCGCCTCCCCTCAGCGCCGGCGCCGGCGCCATCCTTTTTATGACCCGGAAACAGGCGGAAGAAAAAGGACTGAAACCCTTGGCCACAATATTGACGTCTATCGGCACGGCTACCAAACCACGCGATATCGCCGTGATCCCGGCCCTGACTATCGAACAGGCCCTGCAACGCGTGGGGATGACCATTGATCAGATGGACATTATCGAGATTAATGAAGCCTTTGCCGCCATGCCGCTGGTATCAACGAAGATCCTTGCGGGAAACGATGCAAGGAAATGGAAGATCTTCCAGGAGAAAACCAACGTTAATGGCGGCGCCATTGCTATCGGTCACCCTGTAGGGGCGAGCGCCGCCCGGATAACCATGCATCTCGCCTATGAGCTGAAACGTCGCGGTGGCGGCTATGGCGTCGCTTCCATCTGCGGTGGCCTGGCCCAGGGTGAAGCTGTTATCCTCAAGGTAGAATAAGCGGACGGGAAGTAGGGATGGGTTAATCTAGTTTTGTTCTAAAAGGAGGGCAAATCATGATTTTAGCATCTAAGGAGAGTATTCGTGAGTGGACGGAAAAGGGGGCTTGGGGAAAGAAGACGCTTATCGATTATTTCAAGGAACATGTGAATAAACTGCCGGATGCTCTATGCCTCGTTGACCCTCCCAATAAAGAAGCCCTTGTTGGTTTGAAACCGGAGCGACTGACTTACCGGGAGCTCGACAGGGCCGTTGACGCTACCGCCGAAGCACTGATTGCAAAGGGTATCAAGAAGGACGATATCATCATCGTGCAATTGCCTAACTGCTGGGAACTCGCCATGCTGTACCTGGCCATAACCAGGGCGGGGGCCTTGATATCACCCTTGCCGATCCAGTGGCGGCAATCGGAACTTGAGTACATCACAAAAATGACGGAAGCCCGGGCCATTATAACTGTTGAAGAATTCGGCGGATTTAAGCACAAAGAGCTGGCCAAGTCAATTCAGGCCATATCCCCCTGCGTCAAAAATATTATCACACTGCCCGAAATTCGAGAGATGACAAAAGGCGAAGTAACGGGCAAGCTGGACGGAATCCCCATTGATGCCAATGACGTCTTCACGCTCTGCTGGTCATCGGGAACGGAAGCCGAACCGAAAGGCTGCCCTCTGAGCCATAACAACTGGATTTTTCAAGCATCTTTCTGTTATGAAACAGCTCCGATCAAACCCGGTGACAACCTTATTACCGCCGGCCCCCTCGTCAATATGGCCTCCGTCGGGACCGTTTATATCGAATGGCTGACGGGAGGTGGGAAACTCGCCCTCCATCACCCGTTTGACGGTCCCACCTTCATCATGCAGCTCATGAAAGAAGAGATAAATTACACTCTTCTCGTTCCGGCCATTGTAAACGCCCTCTTGAAGCACCCCAAGGTGGATTCTTTTGACTTGAGCAAGATGCGGGCAATCACCATCGGCGCTGCACCACCCTCCCTCTGGTCTGTACAGGACATGAAGAGACGTTGGAGAATCGATTTCGCCAACATCTGGGGGCAGAATGAAGGAACGGCCAATATTGCCGGTCCCATTGACATTCCCGATCTTGAGATGCGGATCGATCACTTCCCCCATTATGGAAAACCGGGTTCGAAATGGCTCAACATCTCAACACTGCGCAGTAATCTCCACCTGAAATTGATGGATCCCATAACGAAAAAGGAAATCACAGAAGTTGGCGGAGTAGGGGAACTCTGGTACCGGGGACCAAATGTCATCCCCGGTTACTTCAGGCACCCGGACATCACAAAAAATGCCTTCGACGACAAGGGATTTTTCAACACAGGGGACCTTTTTCAGATCAAGGACAACGACTGTGTGGGATTTTTCGACAGAACCAAGGACATCATTATCAGGGGCGGATTCAATATCAGTGCCCAGGAAGTTGAGAACATGCTTCTCGGTAATCCCAAAGTTCTCGATGTGGCTGCGGTGGCCATGCCCGACGAAGTCATAGGTGAAAGGGTCTGTGTCTATGTTGTTCCGAGAGGCGAAGAGAGCATCGATCTGGAAGAGATCAAGGCCTTCATGAAAGAAAAAGGCATTGCCGCCTACAAGATACCGGAGCGTCTGGAGATTATCAGCGCCATTCCCAGAAATCCCGTGGGCAAGATTCTCAAGAAAGTCCTCCGCGAGGATATTAAAAAGAAGCTGGGGAAATAGTGGACGTTTTGAATACTCTTTTATCGTTCAGGCCATAGGATATCTGAATCCTGTCATTCCTCCTTATGCAGGAATGACAGGATTCAGCTCGGATTATAAATCGTGTTCATTTGAGTCGTCAATCTGTGTTCAGGGGGGAAAACACTATGGAAGAAAAGTATAAAACCCTTGCGGCCTATCTTGAATCGGCAATAGGTATTGTTAAGCATATGGGGCTGAAGGTAATTTCCCTGAAGGAACGTCAAGTGAAACTCCTTATGCCTCTCCAGAAGAATATCAATCATGTTGGTACCATGTATGCAGGCTCTCTATTTACCCTGGGCGAGATCATGGGTGGCGCAATTTTTGTGGCGTCCTTTGACATTGGTAAATATTACCCCCTCGTTAAAGAAATTCAGATTCGTTACCGAAAACCGGCAATGACGGATATAACAGTAGAAGCGGCATTGACTGAGGATCGGGTAGAACAAATTCTTAAAGAGGTAGAAGAAAAGGGCAAAGCGGATTTTAACCTTGATCTTGAACTCCTCGATGCTAATGGAGAAGTTGTTTCCCTGATGCATGGAATATGGCAGGGAAGGAAAAATAAATAGGCCCCATTTTTCGTTCGTTGCTCAGAAAAGACAAAAGCAGTTTAATCCCTCCGGGTCAAATTCCCCGCCGCTTGCGGCGAATAGAATACTACCGCCCGGAGATACCCCGCTGCTTGCGGCGGGGTATCTCATTAGTAGCTTTCAAATGTAAATCATGATAGTTATAACACTATGTGTTATGACTATTGAAATTTTATAAAAAGTTGCTTGCCCTATAATCATCCCTTTTAACAGGTGACCTTATGAAGGATGATAATAAGACAAAGAAGCAGCTCATAGATGAACTGACGGAATTGCGTTCGCAAAATGCCGCGCTGAAAACATCAATAACAGGGAGTATATCGGCTCAGCTTGCCATCGAAGAACTCCAGCACTATGCCGAAAGCAGCGAATTCGCCGAGAACGTCATCAACATCGTGTGTGAACCCTTAACCGTTCTGGACCAAGATTTAAGAGTCGTCAAAGTCAGCAGTTCATTCTATGATTTCTTCAAGGTAAGCCCTGAAGAGACCATGAAACAGCTTATCTGTGACCTGGGCAATAAACAGAGGGATATTCCCGTCTGCGGTCTGCAATTTGGAATGAAAGTCAGGATTTTTATGAAATGTTAACATTTACAGAAATGTGCCATGCTGTTCTGATACATAGATGTGAAAGACCGGCTGGCTAAACAACCGGTCTTCTTTAAATAATATTGATTTTTACTTAGCGTCTTGGGTATTTACTTGGATACCTTATAGCCTACTTCTTTCATTAGGTCTTCCACTGTCATCAGATATTTTGCAAGAATCTGCATTTCAAGTAGGCCTGAAGTCAATCGCTTATCGAGAGCTTCCTTCGAAACTGGTGGTTCGCCGAAATACATCTTCAGATCCTTCTTGGCTTCCGCCTTCTGTTTTTTGCTTAGTTGAATATGATCCAATCCTATCATCAGTTCAATGGGAGTGTATCCATATTTCATCAGAGCCTGTTCTTCAAAAAGACCTGAAGTAAGGTGATGCCGGACATACTCACTGTCGAAAGGGGGCTTTCCAAAATACATTTCGAGATCCTTCAACACTTCCTTTTTAGTTTTTTCCGACATTTTTTTCATTAATGATCCCTCCTATGAGTTTATAGTTTAAGAAAATCTGATAAAATACTTCTCCATTTTGAATACCATTGGATATTATTAAGATGAATGATCTTTTTTGTCAATGTGAATGATCGCAAATTTCATATTACGTACCCTTTTTCGTTTTTTATGTTCTTAATGAGATTAGAAGTCAAGGGAATCTTTTATTGATAACCAATCGAAAGAGTGGATGCCCAATAAAATTTCCGAATGCTCTCTTTTAGGAAGTTGTCTTGTAAAATCATCGCATCCCGAACCATAATACTTTTTACTGGTTTATGGGTCTTCCTCCCACGAAGGCTCTTCATAAGACTCTTGCCGTTTCAGAATCCGTTTCTTCTTTCACATTTTCCCATATAGAAATAGGGGGCATTGAGCATTTTCTTGGTCATGATGATTTTCAGCGGCAAGAGTCGAAACCTTGATCATAAATCGCATCTATCTTCGAATTACAGCCGGTTATGACTTCTGAAAACAACAAATCCTTGATAAAATACAATAAACATGCAAACTTCAGATAGTGATTGATAAACTTCATCAGAGGAGACAAGCAATGGGAGACAAGGGGGGAAAGAAGGATAAGGAAAAGGGACAGAAACAGAACGCTGAAAAAGAGGAACAAAAGTCAAAAAACAAGCGGGATAAGCAACCGAAAAGAAAGCCTTGATCGATAGCATGATCAGGTGGCGACAGATACGATGTCATAGAATCATGCATACATGGTGAATGATATGGAGGGGCAAAATGTTTCAGATCGCATCATATGAGACGTTCCAGGATGGGCAGATCATTTTCGAAGATGGGTCCAATGGCGACTGGATCTATGTCGTGGAAGAGGGCGAAGTTGAAATCTCCAAAAATGTGGGCGGTCAGAAGATAGTCGTCGAAATCCTGAAGGAGGGTGACATATTTGGCGAGATGGCCTATATCGACAAATCGCCCAGATCCGCAAGAGCTACTGCTAAGGGGACGGCAATGGTTGGCATCATTGACCGGAGCTTCTTTGACGCTGAATTCAACAAGATCTCTGCCGACTTCCAGAAAATAATCAAAACGGTAGCCTTCCGTCTCAGAAAAAGCACGCAGAGGTCTGTGGAGGCGGAGAAGGGAAAAGGCGCTTAATTCTACAAATTCCGGCTATCTTCAGATGGATAGGGTTTTAAAATAGTCAATAGGCTTCTGTAGTCTGTATTATAGGAGTCAATCCATGCCGATTCTTCATGCTTCGGCACAATGACTGGCATTCGGTCGTGAATCGGCTTAATCAATTCGTTAGGCTCCGTGGTAATGATCGTACATGAGCTAATCGTTTGTCCTTCCGGGGACATCCAATGTTCAAACAGACCGGCAAATCCGAATGGCTCTTTCGACTTCATGTAGATCTGCATGGGTATCTTATTTTTGCCATCAGTCTTCCATTCATAGAATCCATCAGCGATGATCAGGCAGCGACGTTTTTTAAATGCGTTTTTGAAGCTCGGTTTTTCTGAGATGGCTTCCGCACGGGCATTAAACATCCTGTTTCCAATGGATGGATCTTTGGTCCATGATGGAATAAGTCCCCATCGAAAATTTAACAAACGAATATTATCTTTATGGATGACAGCAGCGATCTGTTGTCCGGGAGATATATTATTGTCCGGTTTATAATCACAGGCAATTTCCTGAATTTTAAACGTTTCAGTAATAATGGATAAATCCGTCAGCAGAACAAAGCGACCACACATTATTTTTGTTCTCTATTCTTCCACTCGTTTACTTTCAAGAACATCATTACCATTGCTCCCAATGGACATTTTCCTTCTTGTATTTGTCTTTCGGTTTATCCTGGCCAGCGGGAATACCTATGGCGATGACATTCAAAGGAATAACTTCCTCAGGTATTTTGAGAACAGTTTTCACGTGTTTCATACTGTCCGGATATGGATACGCAGCCGTCCATACACCACCAAGATCAAGGGCTTCAATGGCAAGCAGGATATTTTCACCTGCAAGCGATGCATCAATTATTGCCATGTTCTTACTCTTCTCGTATGCCTTATCAGGCTCGGTACAGACTATGATTTGCGATTCTTTTCATCATTATCGCCTCCGAGTTATGACTTTATTGTTGACTCCGATAGTAAATCTCTTCAATTGATTTTCTCTTAGGCGATTTCTTTGGTAGCGACAGCGCAAATGATCTTCCAATATCAATCCACCTGGCCAATTCATCTCTTTTATTCCAGGAACCTTTTTCTACCATGACCCAGCCCTTCATAGGTTTTCCGGTTATGTCGAACTCCCTTACATACTTATTATTCAATTTTTCAGCGGCAAGCTCCGGCACCATTCTCACAATGAGACAATCCTTCCAGACCGCAAAAGACATGTTACCGTTGATCAGATAGCACATACCGCCGAACATTTTTTTCTTTTCAAAGATACTTTCTGGCAAAATGTCTTCGATTAGATCTTCAAGGACTGTATTGTAAGCCATAACGTCCCCTTGTATATGGTATTTGTTTTTTTACCGGCAAAATCTGGATGTGAGCATACTGGAAACAACGGCTGAGGTCAAAAAGAAAAAGCCCCTGAATCAGATGCAGACAGGGGCTTGGTCAGGGGATGTAGTTAAAACTTTACGGAACCTCGCCATTTACCAGACACGTAAGGATGTCAGCTTCCGGTGTCTTCAAATCCTTTACATCTTTCTTATCTTTTTCTTTCTGCATATGCATTCTCCTCTTTCTCTTTGGTGATCACTGTTTCTGCCGGTGATGGTCTCAGTGAATAAAAAGTAAAGGCGGTGTCTAACCACCCACCGCCTTTAACCCTGTGAGAGGCAGGTAATCATATCGTCCGGTCATATTGCCTCTCTCGCCTACTTCTGCCGTTGTGGCAGACCTTATGTATTCACAGTGCTATCAGCCTTTCTTGTATTGATAAGGCGTAGCCATCGGGTCAATCCAACCCTTGAATGCTTTCTTTTCCTTCTTCATGATCCTTGCCTCCTCTCTCTTAAGTTAAGAATCGTTATCGTGTCAGCTTAA
>Ga0194039_1001838_pt1 | contig 11146 bp, 9 predicted proteins | sample JunL228m_MetaG_FD_148679 | JGI IMG/M metagenome (GOLD analysis project Ga0194039, IMG submission 148679) | Anoxic zone freshwater microbial communities from boreal shield lake in IISD Experimental Lakes Area, Ontario, Canada - Jun2016-L227-8m | ecosystem: Environmental > Aquatic > Freshwater >...
CTCCTGCTCGGTGAGGGCCTGACCAATAAGCAGATCGCCGCCCGGATGTTCCTGGCCGAGAAAACGGTGAAGAACTACGTGTCGCGACTGCTGGCCAAGTTGGGTATGGAACGCCGCACCCAGGCGGCGATCTTCGTTTCCAAACTCGATCAACAGCACCGCCGGGACCAATGAGCCCGCGGAGGGTTCAGGATCGTGTCCATGACATCGTCAAGGGCCGCGACGGACTCGGCGGATTGGTTGAGGCGATGCTGGCCGTCAGCTCCGGTCTTAAACTCGATGACACCCTCAGGACCATCGTCCGCACCGCTGCCGAACTGGTCGACGCACGCTATGGCGCGCTTGGCATTCGGGGGCCGGAAGAGGAACTCCTAGGGTTCATCACCACGGGAATAGACGACGAGACGCACGCGCTGATCGGCTCACTGCCCCGAGGCCGGGGCATACTCGGTCTGCTCATCGACGAGCCGAGGCCGATCCGCCTCGACGACATCCGTCGCCACCCGGCCTCGGTCGGCTTTCCGGCCAACCACCCGCCGATGCGGACATTCCTGGGTGTGCCGATACAGATCCGAGATGAGGTCTACGGAAATCTCTACCTGACCGAAAAGGCCGGCGGCCAACCGTTCAGCGAGGACGACGAGGTGCTCGCCGAGGCGCTGGCCGCCCAGGCCGGCTTCGCCATCGACAATGCCCGGCTCTACGAGCAGTCCCGAACTCGGCAGTCATGGATCGAGGCCACCCGCGATATCGCCACCGAGCTACTCAGGGGCGATGATCCGACGCGGGTTTTCCGGCTCATTGCCGATCAGGCAAGGGATCTCAGCGGAGCCGACATGGTGTTAGTTGCGGTACCCGCCGACGCCGAGATGTCGGTGCCCGAGGTCGACGAGTTGCTGGTGGTTGAGACCGCCGGCTGGGACTGCCCGCCGGGAGTGGTGCCGTCGCTGCGCGTCGCGGACACCACGATTGGCGCCGCGTTCGCGAGCCGCACCCCGGTCCGGTGCAGCGCTCTTACGGACGTGGTGGAGTTCGTCGGCCATAACGGACCCGCCATGATCCTGCCATTGCGATCCACCAAGACAGTCGCCGGTGTGGTCGTGGTCCTGCGTCACGCGGGCGCCCCGGAGTTCACCGACGAGCAGTTGGAGATGATGGCGGCCTTCGCCGACCAGGCGACCCTGGCCTGGCAGCTGGCCAACGCCCAGCACCGCATGCGCGAACTCGACGTGCTTGCCGATCGCGACCGCATTGCCCGCGATCTGCACGATCACGTCATCCAGCGACTGTTCGCGGCGGGCCTGTCACTGCAGGGCGCAATCCCCCGGGCCCACTCGACGGAGATGCAGGTGCGGCTGGCCGACACCGTCGACGAGTTGCAGGGTGTGATCCAGGAGATCCGCACCACGATCTTCGATCTGCACGGCGGCTCCCCGGGGACCACCCGGTTGCGCCAGCGACTCGATGAGGCGATCGCCGCCTTCTCCGGATCGGGCCTGCGGACCACGACACAATTCGTCGGGCCGCTGTCGGTGGTGGAACCAAAACTTGCCGATCACGCCGAAGCCGTTGTCCGAGAAGCGGTCAGCAATGCGGTGCGGCACGCAGGTGCCCGCACGCTGACGGTGAATGTGCGCGTCGAAGACGAGTTCAGCCTCGAGGTGATCGATGACGGTTGCGGCATGCCGACCGACGTGACCGCAAGCGGGCTGGCCAACCTGCGGGCGCGCGCCGAGGAAGTTGGCGGGCAGCTGGGCTTCAGCGAAACCCCGGGCGGTGGAACGATCCTGCGCTGGACTGCACCCTTGACCTGATTGCGGAGTTAGGCTGCCATTCATGTCAGTTAACCGCGCGGCGCTTGCCGCGGGCAGCATCCGTCTCGCGTCAGGTATCTCATTTCTGATCGACCCGGTTCGTGCGAACCGACTTTGGGGAGATCCGGATGAACCGGCACCGACCGCGCGACTGTTGTTGCGTTCCATGGGGTATCGCGATGCTCTGATCGGCGGACTGCTCGCGGCTGCAGCGCTGCGCGGGCGGGATACCCGGGGATGGTTCCTGGCATCCGGCGGCGCCGATGCGGCCGACCTGCTGGGCGGGCTCGGTGTGCATCACCAGATGAAGCGCTCTCAGCGCGTGATCGGCCTCGGCGGCGCGGTAATAGGCATGGGCGTCGGACTCTGGGGAGCGACCCGTCGCCCGGTCGTCACCGCGCGACTATCACCGGCATCCGCGCCGCATTGACCACCGCGTTGCTCACCGAACCCAGCACCATCCCGGCGAATCCGCCCCGGCCATGGCTGCCAATCACCAGAAGCTGAGCCGACTCAGCCTGCTCCAGCAGTTGGTGGGCCGGCCGGTCAGCCACGACGACGCGGCGCACCAGCACATCCGGGTAGCGCTCGCCCCAGCCAGCCAACCGCTCACTGAGGGTCTCCTCGGCACCAGACTGAAGCACCGACCAGTCCACGCCCGGGAACTCAAAGATCCCGGTATCACTCCAGGCGTGCACGGCCACCAGGTCCACGCCCCGGAACGACGCCTCCTCGAAGGCGACCGCCACGGCACGTTCGGACGCCGGTGAGCCGTCCACGCCTATTACCACCGGCGCCTTCGACGGGTGCGGAATCAGCGGGTCCTCATCGTGGATGATCGCCACCGGGCAGTGCGCATGGTGAACAAGACCGGTGCTGACCGACCCGAGCAGCCCACGGGCCAACGCCCCACGACCGCGGCAGCCCACGACGATCATCTGCGCCTGACTCGACTCTTCGACCAGAGACGGAACCGAATTCCCGCAAATCGTCTCGCTGGTGACCTTGATCGGGTTAGACGACGTAGCTTCGTGTGCGGTCGTAATGCCCGCAGCGAGCACCTTGCGGCCCTCGTCCTCCTGCCACTGCAGATATCCCGACGGCATCGGCACCTCCGGAAAAGCCATGACCACCGGCGGGGTGAGCACATGAACCAGTTTCAGCGGAGCGTCTCGGAGTGCGGCGGTCCGTGCGGCCCAGTCGACGGCCACCTTTGACACCGACGAGCCGTCGACACCGACGACGATCGGCTTAGTGCTTGCCGCGGTTGCCATTTCACTCCTCTTCCACAGGGATCGGTGATCATCCTAGTGCCGGATGTTTTCGAAGGTCAGAGGGCATTGGTCACCTCATGTCCGGTCGTAAGGCCCTGATCGGGTCCGCTTCGGCGCAGCAGCCTGATTGACGTGGCCTATCGTCAAACCCATGCCGGAGGTGGGTGCACGGGTGAGGATCGACCCGCGGTACCACGACGCCGTGCTGTTCGACCTCGATGGAGTTATTACCGATACCGCTTCACTGCACCGGGCCGCCTGGAAGGAACTCTTCGACTACTATCTCGGTCGGCGTCAGCCGTCGGTAGATGAGGACCACGGCCCGTTCACGCTGGCGGACTATCGCCACTTCATCGACGGCAAGTCACGCTATGACGGGGTGCGTGACTTCCTGGCCTCCCGAGGCATCTCGCTGACATGGGGCACACCGTCGGACTCGGCCGACCAGGACACCGTCTGCGGACTCGGCGCCCGCAAACAGCAGCGCTTCGCCCTACAGATCGCCGCCGGCATACCCGTCTTCGAGTCCACGGTCGCGTTGGTGCGGCGACTGACCGACGCGGGTGTGGCCGTCGCGGTGTTCTCGGCCAGTCGCAACTGTGCTGCCGTACTCACCTCGGCCGGTATCGCCGACCTTTTCGCTGTCCGGGTGGACGGTGTCGTCGCCGAGGAACTCGACCTGCCGGGTAAACCCGATCCGGCCATGTTGTTGGAGGCCGCTCGTCGTCTGGGAGTACGGCCGGCCCGCGCCGTTGTCGTGGAGGATGCCGAAGCCGGTGTCACCGCCGCCCGCGCGGGTGGGTTTGGCTTCGTGATCGGCGTTGACCGCACCGGCGAAGCCGGTGCCGCGCTGTCCGAACGCGGGGCGGACGCGGTGATCGGCGATCTGGCCGAGGTGACGGTGCGCGATATCGACCGCCGAATGTCTGCCCTGCCTAATGCACTGGCATCCTTCGGCCAACTCGCCGTGGTGGTGGGGGCGCGACGCCCGGCCGTCTTCTTCGACTTCGATGGCACCCTGTCGGAGATCGTCGACCAACCATCCGCCGCAACACTCGTGCCAGGGGCTGCCAAGGCACTTCACGCGCTTGCCGCGCTCTACCCGGTGGCGGTGCTGTCCGGCCGAGACCTCGCCGATATCCGCGACCGGGTCGGTATCCCTGGTCTGTGGTACGCGGGCAGTCACGGCTTCGAGATGATCGGTCCTGACGGCACCCATCACAGCAATGAGGCTGCTGCGCAGGCGATCCCGGTACTCGAACGCGCGGCCGCCGAACTCACTGCACGACTGTCCACCGTCGACGGAGTGTCGGTGGAACACAAGCGGTACGCCGTCGCGGTGCACTACCGCAATGCAGCACCGGAAGCGGCCGGCACCGTGACCGCAGCCGTACATGACATCGGCCGCAGCAGTGGACTGAAGGTGACCTCAGGTCGCAAAGTAGTCGAACTACGACCGGATGTGGATTGGGACAAGGGCAAGACGCTGGAGTGGATCGCCGCCCGGGTAGCCGGCCAGGAACCACTGTTGCCGATCTTCATCGGCGATGATCTGACCGATGAGGACGGGTTTGATTCCATCCTGCACGACGGCATCGGAATTGTGGTCCGTCATACCGAGGACGGCGACCGTGCGACAGCCGCGCGTTACTGCCTGGAGGACCCGCACCAGGTGCGGGAGTTCGTCGAGCGGTTGGTGGAGCAATCCCACATCGACCGCCAGATTCTCTCCAGCCCCTGGTCTTTCACCTTCGGTGGCTACATACCCGAACAGGAACGGCTGCGGGAGGCTTTGTGCACGGTGGGCAATGGCTACCGCGCGACACGAGGCTGCGCGCCAGAGGCTGATGCCGGAGAGTTCCACTACCCCGGAAGCTACGCGGCAGGTCTGTACAATCGGCTCACCGACGAGGTGGCCGGCGTTGAAATCGAAAACGAGAGCCTGGTCAACCTACCGAACTGGCAGTCGCTGAAGTTTCGCATCGACGGCGGCGACTGGTTCGATATCGACTCGGCCGACCTGCTGTCCTACCGCCAGATTTTGGATCTGCGACAGGCCGAACTGATCCGCGAGTTCCGCTTCCGGGATCCGGCCGGGCGCACCAGCACCGTCACGCAACGGCGTATCGCGGCCATGCACCTTCCGCACGCCTGCGCGTTGGAGACAACCCTGTGGGCCGAAGACTGGTCGGGAACAGTCGAATTCCTCTCGACTATCGACGGCGATATTCGCAACTGCGGTGTCGAACGCTATCGCGACTTCTCCGACGACCATCTCGTCGCCACCACCATGAGCGAGTTGAGCCCGAACTCAGCGCTGTTGGTATGCGAGACGGTGCAGTCCCGCGTTCCGATCGCGGTGGCGGCCCGCACCACGGTGTGGCGCGGCGACGCCCCACTGGTCGCCGATATCCGCTTCGTGGACGAACCCCGCCGTACCGGACACGATCTGGTGGTCCAGGTCGACGCCGGACAGTCGGTGACGGTGGAGAAGATGGCCGCCCTCTTCACGGGCCTCGACCCCGCCATCTCAGAACCCGGCGACGCCGCCGCCCGCCTGCTGGCCCGGCTGGGTCGTTATGCCGAGTTGCGCGAGGGCCACACCCGGGAGTGGGCGCACCTGTGGGAACGGTTCGACATCGCCTTCGATGACAGCCCCGACGCCCTTCGGGTGGTCCGGCTTCATCTGCTGCACCTGCTACAGACGGTGCCCAACCACGGCGAGGACGTCGACGCCGGGATCCCCGCCCGTGGTCTGCACGGCGAGGCCTACCGCGGCCACATCTTCTGGGATGAGCTATTCGTCTTCCCGGTGCTGAACCTGCGTTCGCCGGATACCGCTCGCTCACTGCTTCGCTACCGCGAGCGCAGGTTGCCGGCGGCCCGGCGCGCCGCCCGCGATGCCGGATACGCGGGAGCGATGTTCCCGTGGCAGTCGGGCAGCGACGGCCGGGAAGAAAGTCAGAAGCTGCACCTCAATCCGAACTCCGGACGTTGGAACCCCGATGCCAGCGCACGGGCCCACCACATCGGAATCGCGGTGGCCTACAACGTCTGGCAGTACTACCAGGTGACCGGCGATCTGCAGTACCTCGTCTCCAACGGCGCCGAGATGCTCGCCGAGATAGCCCGGTTCTGGGTGAGCCGGTCGGAGTTCGACGAGCCACTGGGGCGCTACGTCATCCGCGGTGTGATCGGGCCTGATGAGTTCCACTCCGGTTACCCCGATCGCCCCTATGACGGCATCGACAACAACGCCTACACGAATGTGATGGCGGTGTGGGTGATCGTGCGCGCCCTCGACGCGCTTGACGCCCTGCCCCTTCGCGACCGGTTGGACCTGTTGGAGTCCCTCGGAATCAGCGGTCGCGAACTGGAACGGTGGGACGAGGTCAGCCGTCTGATGTTTGTGCCATTCCATTCAGCAAATGGGACCGGGGCGGGCCCGGATTGCGACGTCATCAGCCAGTTCGAGGGTTACGGCGACCTGAAGGAACTTGACTGGCATGGCCTTCGTGAGCGGTATGGCAACATCCAGCGACTCGACCGGATCCTGGAAGCCGACAACGACAGCGTCAACCGGTACAAGGCTTCCAAGCAGGCCGACGTGCTAATGCTGTTCTATCTGCTGTCATCCGACGAGTTACGTGAGTTGTTCGCCCGGATGGGATACCGGTTCACCCCCGAGCAGATTCCGGCGACGGTGGACTATTACCGGCATCGAACCTCGCACGGCTCAACGCTGTCCGGTGTCGTTCACGGGTGGGTGTTGGCTCGCGGAGACCGCGCCCGGGCGATGCACTATTTCCAGCAGGTGCTTGCCTCAGATGTCGCCGACGTCCAGGGCGGTACCACCGCAGAGGGAATTCATATCGCCGCGATGGCCGGCAGTATCGACCTGCTGCAGCGTTGTTTCACCGGGTTGGAGACTCGCGCGGACCGCCTCATCCTCAATCCGATGTGGCCGGAAAGCCTTGGGGCACTGAGGATGCCGATTTATTACCGCGGTTACCGGCTGCACCTGACGATCATCGGGCGCAGCGTCGAACTCAGCATTGACCCCACTGACCATCCGCCGATCGATATCGAATGCCATGGCCGGGTGCAGACGCTGACCCCGGGCACCTCACTACGGTTCGGCTAACGAAGTCGTCAGCCGGTTCTGCTCACGCCCCCGATGAGGTCCGGGCCGACGATGATTGCGCCGTCATTCGACCAGTCGGCGACCTCCGGCAACGGACGCCGCGGGGTTGTCGGCAGCGGGTCGGCGTTGACCGGTGCCCATCCGACCCGCACCAGTATCTGCGGGTAGCCGCTGTTGCCGAATGTGTCCGCACGCATCGCCTCACGAGTCTCGTCGATCTCCAACGGTTCGGTCACCAGACAGGAGGCCAGACCCATCGCCGTGGCCGATAGCAGCACCAGGCTGGTGGCCTCACCGGCACGGAGCCTTGCGAGGTCGTCATCGTTCTCGGTGCCCAGAGCGACCATGACTGCGTTGTCCTCACCGGGCGGCGAATCGGGGTTGTTGCGGCCCGGGTCGATGACGAGATCGAAGCACCGTGGCAGCAGGTCGATCTGGCGCAGCATCACTCCGGCACGAGCCGCCCGGGCGCCCATCAGTGCGATGTCCCCCCACGGCACCGGCCAGGAACTGTAGTTGCGGCGATCAGTTCGGCGCCTGCTGATCGCGGCGGCCAGCATGACGTCCAGTTCGCCGGGAGGCTGTCGAACCATCTCGATGGCGGCGAGATGGTCCGGGTCGGCCGGATCAGGTAGCCGGTCGATGGTGGCGAGCCAGCCCATCGCGGCCAGTCCCACCGTGCAGTGATGTAACGCGCTCCCACAGCTGAGCAACAGATCTCGCCGATCGGGGTCGGCTCGCGGCAGGTGGTGGCCGGCGTCGGCGTAGAGATGCAGGCTGTTGGGACCAACGCGCCAGCGCCACGGCTGTGAATTGTTGACCGACGGGGCTTTGGTGGCCAGGGTGAGGACAGCGCGAAGTGTCTCCGGGTCGGGAAAGTTCGCGCCCATAGTCCGTCACATGCCCTGTCGTCTCTGGCCCCTGGTGATCACTCTCACCGATGCGGGCTGTCTCGCGTAGAGACGTAAGTCCTCTCCTGGGGAGGCTTCAGGCGTGCCTGCTGGTCACTCCGCCGTCAACGACCAGGTGCGCGCCGGTGATGAACGACGCCCGCTCTGACATCAGGAAGGCAACCGCGCCCGCGACCTCCTCCGGGTGGCCCAGCCGACCCAGCGGCGCGGCACGCTCGAAACCCTGCCTGACCTCGTCGATGTCAATCGCCACCTGCAGCATCGGGGTGCGGATGAAGCCCGGGCAGACGGCGTTGACCCGAATCCCCTCCGGACCCAACTGAGCGGCCATCGATCTGGTCAGTCCCAGCAGGCCTGCCTTGGAGGCGCAGTAGGCCGGGATGAACGGATTGGCGGTCAGGCCCTCGATACTGGAGATTCCGACGACCGCCGGTCCCGCTGAGCCTCCTCCGGAGCCTCCCCGGGTAGCCGCTGCCCGCAAATGCGGCAGCAGCAGTTGCACCAGCATCGCCTGGGCCCGCAGGTTGACGTCAAGAACGGCATCCCAGGACTCTTCGGTAAAGGTGCCCACCGGTTCGGGGATCACTCGGCCGGCCGCATGCACCAGTCCATCGACCCCATCGAGGGCGGCCACCGCGGCATCGACGGCCGCGGCCATCGCGGTGGCGTCGCACACGTCGACCACCGCGTGGGGCATGCCGAGCGAGTCGGCGACGCCGGCCACCCCGGGCGCGATATCCCACAGCGCGACCCGGCGGCCCTCAGCGGCCAGCGCCTCGGAGCAGGCCCGGCCGATTCCCGATGCGGCACCGGTGACGATCACTCCGCTCACGAGTTCCTCCTACCGGTTGCTGAATCGGTGTGAAGCTAAGTGGGTGTGAAGCTAAGTGGGTGTGAAGCTAAGTGGGTGTGAAGCTAAGTGGGTGTGAAGCTGAGTGGGTTTGAACCTAGATGGGTTTGAACTCAGAGATCAGCCACCGACCACCGCTTTTGACCATCGTCACCATGACGGTGCTGGTCGCCAGAGCCGGGGACGGTCGATCCCTGCTGGTGGTCACTTGATTGACGAAAACAAGCACCGCAGCGTTGTCCGGGTGCATCTGGGACACCGCAGCGCGGACGACGTTGGCTTCGGTCTTCACGCCTTTCTGGGCAACTGCCGGCCGGACCACCTCATCGGTGAACTTGCTGTAATGGTCGAGGAATTCACCGGTCAGATGGGACTTGGCATCGGCCAGACTCTTGTCGAGGTTTTCCGGGGAATAGGACAGCACCGCCTCGGAGCCTTCCTTGGCGGCGGTGAGCACCTGCTGTTGCGCGGCGTCGTTAGTGAGCTGGTCGGGCCGGAACAGGAATAGATAAACCGAGCCGCAGGCCACCACTGATGCGACTAACAGAGCCACCGGCAGCACGACCGCCCACCGCAGGCGACGCCCGGCTGCCGCCAGCAGAGGCTCCTGCTCGGCCTCGTCGGTGTCGAGTACGGCGGTCTGCTCCGTTAGCTCATGCACGGTGTGATCCGGATCCGGCTGCTCACTGTTGCTCATGGCACGAACTCCACATTCGACATCTTCCACTTGTCTTCATCACGGCTCATCGTCACACTCATTCGCCACGGCCGGGGATCGGCGCGCGCCCCGTTGGAATTGGTCACTTCCGATGTGGCCGCCAGCAGCACCACCGCGGTATCGGCACCGACCTTGTCGAGCGCCGCCGCTGTGACCGAACCCTTGGTGACGGCGTTCGAATCCTGCGCAGTCTTGACGAAATCTTCTGCACGACTGGCGAAATCATCGTGGAACGCACCGATTGACAAATCCAGGACTCGCTTCACGTCGGCGTCGGCTCGACCATGGTCAATGGAAAGCAATGCCACCACGGCGTTGCTGGCGGCCTCGACGACCTCGCGATCCTGCGCGCGGTGGGCCGCGACGCGGCTGTGCTCGGACAGCATGAGCCAGGTCAATGCCAGCAGCCCCCCAGCCAGCAGGGCGCCGATAGCCAAGACGACTGCCCGCAGCCACAGTGGCCGGCGGGGGCGCGATGCCGCTTCCGGGGAGTCTTCAGTGGAGTCCTCGGCGACAATTTCGGCGGTTTCGGGGTTTCGCAGTCGCTCAGCCCTGGCCGTGGCGAGCACGGCTTCAGTTCGGGCCTCGGCTTCAGCGGCCTCGGCCGCAGCGAGTTCGGCCATCACGTCCGTCACCCGATCGCCGCCGGACTGGGAGTCGATCCAGCCGTCCGGACGTTCGGAGGTCATGCCGTAATACCTCCCAAACATCGAAGTCACCGATCCTAGACGGCCCAAACCCCCTTCCCCGCCGCAGGTGTCATGACAAACTCTGCAAGCATGTGGCTGATCCGGATTGGCGCCCCGTTCGCACTTCTGGCCGCCGGTCTGGCCGTCAGCGCGGGTCCGGCCGCGGCCGACGATCCGGTGATGCACGAGGTCACCTACACCGTGTACACCGATGCGCCGTTCTTCTCCGAAATCTATTACCGCGACTTCGAACCGGCGAACTTCGCCGACTACAGCCACAACCCGTACCTGTTCAGTCCCAATGCCGAGGCCGATCTGGGACCCGATAAACCGTGGGTGCTGACAGTCCGGCTGGCCAACCCGGAGTACTGGGCGATGGTGTTGGGCAGCAGCGGGCGCTCGCCGAACCCACCGAACTTCCACTGCACACTCGCGGTCGACGGAGCGGTAGTGATCACGAACTCCGGCGCCAAGGGCGCGCTGTGCTCAATTCGCACCTGGTAGGCGAATCAGGCGTCGCCTCGAACCCAGATCGCCTGGTTGTTCTCGAAGGAGCAGGTGAGGAATAGTCCGTCCGGAGCCTGCGCGACGGCGTTCTCGTTGGCCGAGCAGCTGGAGTTGAGATCCCTGACGCCCATCATGGGCGGCGATCGAAAGTACCGCGGATCGTAGCGCCGGGGCGAACCACAGAACACCAACCTGCCCCATGACGTCGTCCCGAACACATAGAACGAGGTGTCTCCGCA
>Ga0194039_1001839_pt1 | contig 11142 bp, 7 predicted proteins | sample JunL228m_MetaG_FD_148679 | JGI IMG/M metagenome (GOLD analysis project Ga0194039, IMG submission 148679) | Anoxic zone freshwater microbial communities from boreal shield lake in IISD Experimental Lakes Area, Ontario, Canada - Jun2016-L227-8m | ecosystem: Environmental > Aquatic > Freshwater >...
CCGAAGTATTGAATGATGATTTGAGCCTGAACCTCACCCCCATCGGGGGATAGGCAGGGTCTGTGACGCTGGATGCATAATGACGGGCCGGCCACACATATGCTCGTTGGGTCGTTTGAGCAGTGAACCGGATGGCATGAGTGATCTCTCCGGCATTCACTTCATCATACCTGACGAGTCCGGGAAGGATCGGCAGCCCTGCAGCATCGGCAGATGTCCAACCTGCAGGCCTGAGGGTATGACCGGAGAGGTTAAAGATCGCCCCCGAACCGGCATGCCAGCTCCCATCAGGCAACTGCGTCGCATCGTACAGTTCGTAGAGGATTTTTTCATACGGGTCAAAGATCAGGATATGCCTGTCTGGACCGCCTTCGATCACCGGATTTGCGGGAATAGGATAGGGTCCGCTATCACTCTCTCCGGCATAATCAAACGTGACGGTTTTCTTCGCGAGTGGTCCTGTAACAATATTAAAGGGGATCCCGATTGCATGACCCGCCCACAAACCCGAGCCGAAGTCCGGGTGCAGGGAACTACTCAGTCCGATTTTCGAGACATAGTTCGCTGAATGCGGGTCAATGGGCAGCTGGTCCACGGCAACATTCCAGATATCGTCAGAAGGGAAAATCTGCACACCATTCATGGTGGACCCGGGGCCATTCTGGGGGTAGGCGCCTGCAGGGGCCGATAGTGACAGCAGGATAAATAAACATAAGGCAGAGATCAGGAACGGATATTGTTTCATCACAAAACCACATCATGGAATAATTTTGTACAAGGGAACATGATACACAGGATTCTATTAAAACCTGCGTATCAGGCAGTTCCCGAGGGACATGGGAACAATATGGGTCATGAGTCCGGACAGGCTGACCGCTTATTCAAAGCAAACACGAGCAGGAATTAAAAACATCCCGTTGTTTTCTTTACAACGATAATCGGTTTAATGAATGATGAATAAATGATGAACGGAATCTTACGTATGATGTCGTATGGTATAACCCAACTTTGCCATTTGGATTTTTTTGCTTAAAATTGGATAAGAGTTTGACACTTTTTGAGGCTCTGTAAGTGTGCCAAAAAAAAGACCTTAATACGAAGATTTTTTGAATTGTTCATCTCTCTAACGAAATAGAGGGTTTTTACTTCAAGCATATTTCCACGAAATTCATCAAAAAATCTCTATCGAATTTGACAGTCATCGTGGATTCGTGGGAACGCAAGGCCAAAAGTATGTCTACTCCAACTTCGATGCCATTAACTCAATGATTATAAGGTTAAATTGGGGGATTTCATCCGGGAATACGTGATGATTTACTGAACTGTCAAATTCATTTTCCTGACAAAAAAATGGTGCAGACAGGTAGCATCTTTTGAATGTTATGGATCAGACTGGCAAACTTGGGGTATAATTTCGGTTTAAAAAAAGGAGACTTTTTGGCTTCCGTGACTGTTAGTACCTAACCATTCGAAACGATAATATATCCAGACCTAGAAAGTCCGCTGGACCCATCAGAGTTCGATACTTTTAATTTAACCGAATACATGCCTGCTTTCAAGTACGTATGGGTTGGGTTCTGTTCGGTTGAGGTGGTTCCATCCCCAAATGCCCACGACCAACTTGTGGGAATACCCGTGGAAAGGTCCCGGAAAGAGACAACGAGCGGCTGTGTACCCGTCTTTAGGTCCGCAGTAAAGCCTGCTTTCAGGACCCCTGGTTCAGGAGTTGGTGTTGGTGTTGGTTTCGGGGTAGGTGTCAGCGTCGGAATGGGAGTAGGAGTAGTTGTAGGGGTTACCGTGGGAGTGGGTGTCGGTGTTGGTGAAGCGGTTGGTATGGGAGTTGGCAGAGGACCACTTGAAACAACAATGTAACCAGACCTCGAAAGGCCATTTGATCCTGCAGGATTCGAAACTTTTAGTTTAACTGAATACATGCCGGACTTTACATATGTATGTGCAGGATTCTTTTCAGTTGAGGTTGACCCGTCCCCGAATGTCCAGGCCCATGAGGTAGGCGAATTGGTTGATTTATCGGTGAACTGGACGGGTAATGGATTCCCACCTTCCCTGGCTGATGCAGAGAAATCAGCTTTTGGAGCAACATTTCCTGATTTCTGGAGAGTAATCATGACGTCTGTTGTTTGTCCTGGTACTACGGAGATATTTTGAGTAGTATCATCGTAACCACTCAGGCTGCACCTGATAACGTGGCTTCCCGCTGCCAAATTTGGAAGTGTTTTCGGTGTAACAAACCCTGTATCAGCATAATCGAGATAGATTTTTGCACCCGTGGGATTGGATTGGATGGAAATTGATCCCGTGGTGGGGATACTAACAAGATCAATACTCACCATGGCAGTCTGTCCTGCGAACACTGAGACCGTTTGAGAATTATCCGCATAACCACTCAGGCGACAGAGAATTACGTGGCTTCCAGCAGGTACATTAGAAATTGTTTTTGGGGTGACAAATCCTGTGTCAGCTCCATCAAGGAAGATCTTTGCTCCTGTTGGATTGGATTGGATGGAAGTCGATCCGGCGGAAGGCGTATTTGGAGCAGTCTTCGCAGTGCTATTCACCCAGGTCAGGTTGATCAGACCTGTTGCCCCAATCGAATGAGTTCCAATAGTGTATGTGGAGGAGGGATTAAGGCCGGTTGCCGTGAATTTCTGGGATCCTTTCGTCACATTGGATTGGAAAACACCGTTGAGGTACACCATGACCTTTTCGAAGTCGGCCGAAGATGGATCAGTCCAGGTCCATGTAATCAGTGTCTGCTGGAACGTGGTGTTACCGAGACGGGTGATACTTCCGGGCGGAAGGACCTCTGTTTTTTTGAGAATCATCTGCACAGACACGGTTTGGCCTGCGATGACATTGACACTCTGAGATCCATCATCATACCCATTCAGGCGACAGAGAATAATGTGACTACCGGTAGGGACATTTGGAAGTGTTTTCGGTGTAACAAACCCTGTATCTGCCCCATCAAGATATATCTTCGCCCCGGCAGGATTGGATTGGATCGAGACCAATCCCGTGGTGGGTGGTGTCGTTTTCGGATAAATGTATTGTATACCTGCAATATCAGATGGAGATAATGTACGTCTTATTTCGCCATAATTAAAAAAGCCATACATAATTTTATTTTGGTCGGATGGATAACCAGTATAATCGCCATAAAGATCCTGCAATGCTAACCAGTGACCCATTTCATGCAACGCAATTGTTTCAACATCATATTCGTTTGAAGAAGGCAGGTAAGAATTCCATTTAAGTTTATTGTTAAATGCAATATCCGTCTCTAATATATCGCCATACAGATTTAGTTGTCCATTGGTCAACATTTTCGTTACAGCTAAAGATTGAGTGTCCCCCCAGAAAATTTCATTTTTACCATTTCCTTGCATACCTGCAGAACTTGTTGTACCGATGTAATGGTACTGAAAATTTTTGGCTGGTGCAGAGTTCCAGGTATTTGCAGCTTTATTTACCGCTTTGATATAATTGCCATCCTGATTATTCACATAAAAACTTACGGTGGAATTATCACCTAGCCATTTTGCCTTTCCATAACCAAACGTGATAGTAAAAGGGTAGGGGTTACTTGTTTTTTTATCATCGGTGTACACAAGTATTGGTCCACTACTTGCAGATCCTGGATAAGGACGAGACCCATCATATGCAAGACCGATAGGGACTTTAGTAATAATCTGGGTATCTGTCCAGGAAATAATATTATTATCATTTTCTGATTGCCAATTTGGCCTTGAATAACAGTAACCACTTGCATAGATATAATGCATACTTGAGCCAGACTGGAAAAAGAATGCTACATCGGCATCGGAATTCCGGTTAGCTTTTGTACCAAATCCCGATCCTTTTATAACGATTATTACATCAGTCCCGGCGGGTGCACTGTTTGGTGTGATTGAGGTTATTAGAGGATTTGAATCTGAAGATCTCTGATTTTCGAAATAATTATTTATTTGAGCTTTAATTGGAGAAAAAGTATAAAATTCTCCGCCATTTATTATTGTAAATATTTTATTCTTAAATTCTTCCATTAACGTAATAGTTACCCCACCTTTTTGTGGAATTAGAGGGGCTTCGACAACTAACTCGATTACACCCTGGTAACTTCCGAGGACTTGGAAATCGCTGGAATTAGTCTGCCTTAAAAAAATGCCATATAATTGACCTTTAGTAAAAGAAGGTTCATCTTCTACCCATAATTGGTAATCACCAACAATACCCCCCTCAGTGAGGATTGTGATGGTGCGGTTATTGGTTAAATTACCCTTCAGCACATCGGTAACCGATACGGTTACCCATGTTTGAATTGTCGTATTGTTATTTATCCAGTCAGACCGGGTGTCTGTAACATTACCAATAATAATTCCATCTGCATTATGAGTCAGCTCCTCGATACTCAGCGGTATCATAATGGCAGAAACGGGAGTCATTGACATGAAAAATATAACAATGAGTAACCCAAAAAAAAATCCTTGTATTTTACCCCGCGTAAAACGCATATGGTTAGATTGGATTGATTGATGATAATATTATTGAAACTAGTTCCTCATTCAATGCAATCAAAATATCGAGCTAGAGAGACCCCGTGTCGATGCCCATAAAATACCCAAGACCTGCTGTCCGGTACTGGTCTATCAATAGAAGTTGCGTGGAAACCCTGGGGTCCAACCCCCGGCTGGGGGTTAGCGTATCGTGTCCGGGTGCCGGCGGTTTAACACTAATATAGTAAGACATTTCCAGGGACGCCAACTCGTTGTGTTCAGCGGTAACCGTAAGGCAGGCGATGACCCGACCAGGCTTTTGGTAAAGGCACGGACATTTTCCTGGCCGGGATGGTTTCTGATACAGGGGGATGCCATTGTTGGAAAAGGTCAATGCCCGGAATGGCATTGGTTCCTCGCATTCCCGCCACCCAAAAATCCCTCTATTTTCCGGCCTCTTTATCGCAAAAATTAGCCTGTTTCTCCTTCCACCCCGCCCTCCGACAACCCCTATTTTTCAGCACCCTGATTTTTAGGCAGTATCGCCCGTATTTTAGCCTGATGGGTTACCAAAAACACTGTACTATATGATCCGGCATGGTGACCCTTCACGGGAGCAAATTCTGTGATACCCGGGAAAACGGGGATACGAAGGCACCCTTGGAATTTTCTCCTGAAACTGAAACATCCATTGCGTCGGGTAGGCAGGAGGGACAGTCGATACATCTGTATTTCGGATATTTTGGGGAGGATACCAAAAATTCACGAATATCAGGATAATTTGTAAATATCACCGAAAATAACAAAATTTATTCATGTTGCATTTCAATGTAGGTATAAAATAAAAAACACATCGTGGTTCACAGTACACTCCAGCTTTGGCAGCAATGTTGATCTTCTTATCGATATCAGGGCCGGGTAGGTGTGTACCTGATTCAGGAAGCATTCAGTTTTCAGTAGTAATCTGATGAAATCTTCAACGCCAAAATTGGGGGAAATAATGGCAAAAATCAATATACTCGATAAAGAAATTACCATTTATGCGCAAAATAATGAGGATTATATCTGCATTACCGATATTGCTCGCTACAAGGATGCAGATAGGACAGATTACCTCATCCATAACTGGCTGCGTAACCGCAATACCATAGAGTTTCTCGGCATATGGGAACAACTCAACAATCCAGATTTTAATCCCATCGAATTCGATGGGTTTAGAAATAGGGCCGGACTGAACAGTTTTATATTGACCCCAAAACAATGGATTGAAAAGACCCATGCCATAGGGCTCTTCTCAAGGGCGGGGCGGTATGGCGGTACCTACGCTCACAAAGACATCGCATTTGAATTTGCATCGTGGATTTCCGTTGAATTTAAACTCTACCTTATCAAAGAATTCCAACGACTGAAAGATGAAGAGCGTAAACAACTCGGCTGGGACATCCGGTGCAACCTGACAAAAATCAACTACCGGATTCATACGGATGCGATTAAAGAAAACCTTGTACCAGCTGAACTGACAACCCAGCAAGTCAACCTTATTTACTCATCCGAAGCCGATGTCCTCAACATGGCGTTATTTGGCATAACTGCAAAGGATTGGCGCAGTACAAACCCTGAAAAAAAAGGGAATATCAGGGATTATGCAGATATGTCGCAGTTGGTGTGCCTATCCAATCTTGAAAACCTGAATGCTCATTTTATCAATGACAATCATTCACAGAATGAACGACTTATGAAACTGAACAAAATCGCGATACATCAAATGAAATTGTTAACAGAAGACACAACGATAAAAAAGATTGGCGAGCAGAAGTAGAAGAATATTTCAAAAGTCGTTTATTCCTGCGATCCCACCCCATTTTCCTACCTCAAAATCATAAAATAACCCATTATTTTCCGTCACAACATCCTATCAAAAACATACCCCTCCTGAAGTAACTCGGATTTTGGTTTGGACTACCCACATTTCCGCCCGTTATGAGAAAAACCCAAATATTGGCTATCTTCTAAAACAATTCCAGAAGCCTTTGTCTCTTCAGGATCCGGGACCTTAATTGCTTTGGTTTTGCACACTCTGGAATAATCTTACCGCGTTATGGCTGGGAAATGGGTACGATGGGGAGATCGGAAGTGAAACCCCCCCTAAAAAAAATCACGACCTCCCGGCCTCATGCGAAAATATCGAACGGGAGAGCCCCGTGTCGATGCTCATAAAAAATCTGGTCCTGCCGCCCGGTACTGGTCTATCAACGGAAATTATGGGGAAACCCTGGGGTCCTAACCTCGGCTGGTCGGGAAGATTACCATCTCCAGGTGCCGGTAGTTTCACACTAATACTATGGGGACTTTTCCAGGGACGCTGACTCGTTGTTACCAGCGGTAGACTTAAGGCAGACATTGTGCCGGCCTGCTTTTAGTAAAGGTGACGACAATTTCCTGGCCGGTTGTGGTTTCTGGTAGCGGGATGCCATTGTTGGAAAAGGTCCATGCCCGGAAAGGCATTGGCTCCCTGCATTCCCGCCACTCAAAAATCCCTCTATTTTCCGGCCTCTTTATCGCAAAAAGTAGCCTGTTTCTCCTCTTACCCCACCCGTCGACAACCCCTTTTTTTCAGCACCCTGATTTTTGGGCAGTATCGCCCGTATATTAACCTGTTAATCAAAATACTCCATTATTAGCCGTATCTTAATACAACGCCGATATCCCTTGTTTCACCCGGATCCGTGCCCGGAATGACGTTGGTTGGCTTTACCCAGGTATAATCCGACCGTTGTTATGGCGGGGAAATGGGTGCGTTAAACAGCCTTGAATGGGTATTCGTCGGGGTTGAATAGCGGGGGTTTAACGGTGTCGTCCCATGGGTGATGGCGGTCAACTGAACTGAAATAGAGATAGAGATTTACTCCCCCATCAACTCTGCCAGGGCCAACATTCCCCAGGTTTAGAAAAGAGGCAGGTCATTTGCCCAACTCACCCAGGTACAGAATCTGGCTTCGCACTTTTCCTAATTATTGCAGGTATATAACCTATCATAAAAAAGATTTATGATAGGTTATAACCATACACTATATATGGACTTGCTCTTTGAACTTCTCACTTCATTGAATCCCTAGTGGGATGGCCAGGACTTTGAGACCGGTCGGCCCAGGTTAACATATTTCCAAAAGATCAGGCGATACCTTGAGACCGGGGAGATCATCGTAATCAGCGGGGTGAGGCGTTCAGGGAAAACAACCTTGCTTTTTCAGATCATCAACTATCTCATCACCGTACAACAGGTCCCCCCAAGAAACATCCTCTTTATCAACTGCGATGAACAGGATATCGCGCTTCTTGACAATCCGATCGCTCAGGTGGTCGATACCTATCGAAAAGAAATTTCCACCAGCGGGACCCTGTATCTCGTGTTTGATGAAGTCCAGAATGTAAAGGACTGGCAGCGGACAATCAAATCACTCTACGACCGGAAAAAATACAAAATCATCATATCAGGCTCATCCTCGTACCTATTAGACTCCCAATTATCCACCCTACTCTCGGGCCGGTACTTTTCTATTCCGGTGTTTCCCCTTGATTTTTCAGAGTACCTCTCATTCCACGGATTGGAGATTACGAACGACCCGGTCAGCATTGCCTCGCATAAATACAAAATTCTCCCCCAATTGAAAAAATATCTCCGCGAGGGAGGTTTTCCTATCGTAGTATTACAACAGGATGATCGGACAAAACAAGATTATCTTCACGCGTACTACGACAGTATCGTGTACCGGGATATCCTCCGTGTAAACGAAGTACGGAACCAGAAGGCCCTTAGTGATCTTCTCCATTACCTCTTTTCGAATATTGCTTCCCCGTATTCATATCGGCGGATTAAAGAGATGCTTGGAATTGATCTCCAGACTGTGAAAGATTATATTCACTTCGCACAAAACGCAAAAATACTCTTTGAGGTACAACATTTTTCATATTCCCTGCATGCGCAGAAACGGCCGAATAAGAAGATCTATTGCATCGATAATGGTCTACGTAATGCGGTGTCTTTCCGTTTCTCACAAGACGAGGGAAAACTGGCGGAAAATCTCGTATTTGTGGAACTAATACGATCAGGAATGACCCCGTACTATTGGAAGAAAAAGCAGGAAGTTGATTTTATCATCAAATCCCCCGATAACAGGATAACCGCGATGAATATCTGCTATACGGATTCTATCCCTGACCGGGAATTTGAAAGTCTTCTGGAATTTAAAGAAGAATTCGGGGACCCGGTAGAAAAACTCATTATTCTTACGAAGGATAGAGAACAAGAGTTGGGTGGTATCAGATATATGCCACTCTGGAAGTGGCTCCTTTTTAAGGACCCGGCATAAATATCTCCCCCCTGGGACTACATTCCAATTCCGGATTAAGCAAGAAATGGTGTACAGTCCTGATATATTTCTTAACAGGTCTTGTTTGAAAATATCTTGAATGGTTCATCAAATCAACAATGAAAAACGCTTGATACCAATGTCCGGGACAGCCTCTTTTGGGCTTATGAGAACGCTAATCGAACGTGTAGCAAGATACTCTTTCCTCCGGAAACTTCTTCTTTCAAGGTTGTAGGGCCAATAGTATCCCCATTCCCGATGAGAAACTCATAAATTCGTTTAACTGTGACCGGGCGTCCCTCTCTGTTTTGAAAACCTGATTTGAGTTAATGGTGCCTTGTCCCTCGAAATCGTGCGTTAAAAACAGGAGATGCCCTGGATAAGGTCCGGTTCTTTTGAACGATTTCTTCGGGCTTGCCGTCATGGACATCATCGACTTGATAAACATATTTTTTGACTGGAATCCGATATCAGGTTTGTATATTTGGCAAATCCAAAAATTGAGCAAGAGACCCCGTGTCGATGCCCATAAAATATCCCAGCCTGCTTCTGGTACTGGTCTTTCAACGGAATTTGCGTGGAAACCCAGGGGTCCCAACCCCGGCTGGTGGGAAATAGTACTATCACCGGGTGCCGGTAGTTTCACACTAATACGATCGGACATTTCCAGGGACGCCGACTCGTTGTGTTCAGCGGTGACCGTAAGGCAGGCGATGTCCCGGCCTGCTTTTGGTAAAGGTGGGGACAATTTCCTAGCCGGTTATGAGTTTATGGTAGCGGGATGCCTTTGTTGGAAAAGGTCCATGCCCGGAATGGCATTGGTTCCCTGCATTCCAGCCACTCGAAAATTCCTCTATTTTCCGGCCTCTTTATCGCAAAAATTAGCCTGTTTCTCCTCTTACCCCACCTGTCGACAACCCCAATTTCCTAGCACCCGGATTTTTGGGAAGTATCGCCCGTATTTTAGCCGGTCAATCAAAATACGCCATTATTTGTCCGTATTTTACCACAACGCCAATATTGCCTTGTTTAACCCGGATCCGGGTCCGGAATGCCGTTGGTTGGCCTTACCCTGGCATAAACTGACTGCCGTTATGGCGGGGAAATCGGTGCGATGGGCAGCGGGGAATGTGGGATTCATCAAGTCACTGGATTCTCAGGTAAATTCCCAAGGATCCTCTCGAAGGTTTCCCGACGAAGTCCCGGCCCGAAGGCATATGCATCGAGACCGGGACCGGTCGCATGACCTGGTAATTGAACGTAAGTGGGGGTGCCTCATGATTTGAACAGACCGAAACTAGCCCTTAAAGTGGAAAAAGTACCGGTTTATGGTGGGTATTTTTCCACCGCGGTTGACAACCGGGCTGACGGGTTACCAAAAACACTGCACTATATGATCCGGCATGGTGACTCTTCACGGGAGTAAATTTCTGTGATACCCGGGAAAACTGGGATACAAAGGCACCCATGGAATTCTCACCTGAACTGAAACGTCCATCACATCGGGTGTGCAGGTGGGATAGGGGATACCTCTGTACTTCGGATATTTTGTGGAGGATATGAAATTGGGGGTTAATGTCATTCTTTAAATAATTACATAACGTACCCGGTGTGATGATGGATCTCGCTGCGATAATAGAGAAAATAAAATACCTTCCACCAGGTGATCAAAAAAATGCAATAACCTATATTGAGAGCATTATTAAAAAAAATCAGGTGAAAAAGCATGATTCACCAACTTTTTCATGGGCCGGGTGTTTACAGGGAGAGGACGAGGAATTTAGTTCAATAGAAATACAGCATAAGATCCGGGATATGTGGATAGATGAAATACCTCTTTGACACCAATCTTTTTCTGGATCTCCTCCTTGCCCGTGAATTTGCACCAATTGTCGAGAGATGAATAATAAAGATTGGTACTGATAAAATTGGTATCTCTGATTTCTCATTATTTTCAATTGGAATATACCTGGACCGGAAGAAAAAAAGTTCTTTTTTCGAACAATTCGTAGAAGATATGATCATTTCAGGAGGAATGGAAATAGTATCATTACCACCACAGGCAATAATTGAGATCCCGAACATCTGTAATTTCTATCATCTGGATTTTGACGATGCATATCAATACTGTATAGAACGTTTCAAATGAACAGTCTGACCGTTTGATCTTGAACAGCTTGACCGCCGATATTGAACAGTCAAAACGCTAAGATTGAACACCTTGAACGCTGAGTTGAACAGTATAATAAAAAAAA
>Ga0194039_1001841_pt1 | contig 11131 bp, 5 predicted proteins | sample JunL228m_MetaG_FD_148679 | JGI IMG/M metagenome (GOLD analysis project Ga0194039, IMG submission 148679) | Anoxic zone freshwater microbial communities from boreal shield lake in IISD Experimental Lakes Area, Ontario, Canada - Jun2016-L227-8m | ecosystem: Environmental > Aquatic > Freshwater >...
GTCGGAGCAGCACCATCTTCTCGTAAATGCCCAGGCATTCCGTTCGGCCAGGCAACGCCTGCGCCGTCTTAAGATCTGCACCTTTAATCATAGTTTTGTCCGCAACATATCTAGGCGTTTTCGGGGGTGGCGGCTTCTCTTTTTCGCCATTATTCAATTGTTTTTGGGTCTTTCCTTTTGGGTCTTTTTCGTTAGCGTGTACGATTCAGGCCGGCTGGAAGACAGCAATTTTTGCTTTGGGGAGCAGCCTGGGGCAGATCTCTTGCTCCTGCTCTTGCTCTGGCTCTGGCCCTGCACGGAGTCGGAGACTCCGTGGACTGGCAGGTCGGAGACCTACCCTACCCCCGGGAGCAGCGTGGGGCAGATGTCTTGCTCTTGCTCCTGCTCTTGCTCCTGCTCTTGCTCTGGCCCGGCACGGAGTCGGAGACTCCGTGGACTGGCAGGTCGGAGACCTACCCTACGACCTGTCACGATGAGGTTTCTGACTTCAGGGACTTGGTGGTGACGACAGTTCCTGCCACAGGTACGCGCTCATCAACTGGCCCTTGGCAAAGCAATCGAGGTCGAATTTCTCGTTTGGTGAGTGGGCGTTGTCGTCAGGCAGGGCAAGTCCAAGGAGCAGGGCGTCAGCGCCCAGGATTTTCTTGAAATCATTGACGATGGGAATCGAGCCGCCTTCGCGGAGCAAGACCGGTTTACAGCCAAACGCGGACTTCAACGCTCGCAAAGCTGCCTGGGCTTGCGGGCCGGTTGGTGAAACCAAATAGGCTTCAGCGCCATGGCCGGATTTGATTTCCAGCCGCACTGTTGGCGGAGACAGTTTCTCCAAGTGCTGACGCACCAGTTTGAGGATGCGGGTTGGATTCTGGTTGGGGACGAGGCGCACGGTGATTTTGGCGGCGGCCCAGGCGGGCACGATGGTTTTGCTGCCTTCACCCTGGTAGCCGCTGGTGAGGCCGTTGATCTCGAGTGTCGGGCGGGAGGAGCGCTGCTCGATGGGTGTGCAGCCTCGTTCGCCAAACAACTTGGGCACGCCGAGGAACTTCTGATAGTCACGGGCGTTGAACGGCAGCCGGGCGAATTGTTTTCGCTCGTAGGTCGATAACGGCTGGACGTCGGCGTAGAATCCGGGAATCGCCACGCGCCCGTTCTTGTCGCGGAGCTTTCCGAGCAACTGGCACAGGGCCATTGCGGGGTTATCGACGGTGCCGCCGAAGCTTCCCGAATGCAAATCTCGGGCAGGGCCGCGGAGCGTCACTTCAAAGGCTGCGATACCGCGCAGCGCATAGGTGAGCGCCGGATGTTTCGGCGTCGGCATCCCGGTGTCTGAAATGACAATGCCGTCGCAGATCATCTCAGCGCGGTGCTCCCTCAGGAAGGCCGCGAGACTGTTGCTGCCGACCTCCTCTTCGCCTTCTATAACAAAAGTAATATCGCAGGGCAATTCGGTTCCGGTCTCGAGATAAGCCTGGACGGCTTTAAGGTGGGCGAGGTTCTGGCCTTTATTGTCGCTGGCTCCGCGTCCGAAGAGAGAGCGGCCTTCGATGCGCGGCTCGAAGGGGGGCGATTTCCACAGGTCGAGCGGTTCCGGCGGCTGCACATCGTAATGGCCGTAAACGAGAAAATGCGGACGGCGCGCAACTACCGATTTTGGGCGTGGGGTTTTGGCGACGACGATGGGGTTGCCCGGGGTGGTGCAGAGCCTGGCTTCCAGGCCGATTGCCTGGCAATGCTTCACCACCCATTCCGCACAATCGCGCAAATCGCCGCGGTGTTGGGGTTGGGCGGAAACGCTGGGGAACCGAACGTAATCGCACAGTTCATCGATTGCGCGCGACTCGTTCTGTTTCAAGTAATCAATGACAGATTGCATTGCGAGTTATGTAGCAAGGAACCGTCGAAAAGCCAAGGGAACTTCGCCAGCGGCAGAGCGGGCGAGGTTTATTTATTTCTTTTTTGGTCCGAACAGCCCGTTGATCAGATCGTTTACCGGCGATTGATTGGTCGCGGGCTGATTTGTCTGCGAGTTTGCGGGAGCCGTGCTATCCCTAAGAATGCCCCCGAGGCTTTGGAGCAGGCTGCCGGTTTTGCTTCCCCCCTGGTTGGTCTGGGTGTTGGCTGGCGCATTGGTGGCTCCGGGGGTCAGACCGGTCAACAGATCACTCACTTGCTGAAGGGTACCTCCGGTGTTTGAATTCGTGCCTCCGATGCCTTTGAGCGCCGCCCCCGCCAGCACCAGCTTGTTAATATCTGCCTTGGGATTGCCAATCGTGCCCTTGATTGTCAGGAAATCGGGCAGCTTGGCATAGGCGGCGTTGGTGGGCGTGTTGGCTGGAACAAGATTCATCTGCTGCGCGCGCGGTAGGCTAAGGGAAATCGACACGGGGATTTGGAGTGCTGAATTGGTCATTACTGCGGCGAGAGTAATTGTCCCCTGAGCGTCGGACTTGAACGCAGCACTCTGCACCGTCGCTTGCTGCAAATTGACGCGGCCAGAGCTGATCGTGCCGCGAGCGAGGATCGCATCGATGGGTGATTTCTGGAGTTCATCGGCCAACCCACCGGTGCTGCCGGGTTTGCCGGCGAGTCCCTGGAGCAGCGAAGCGGCGACGCTGACGGGGTTGCGCAGCAACTCGGGTATCCGCGAGACCACATTGACGAGGGTCTTGAGCATCGGGTTCTTGAGGTCCACCACGGAAAGGTTGAGGTTGGTGCAACTGACATCGAACTGACCGGCCAGGTTTTTCTGGAGGCTGGCGCCGGTGACACCTGCGCCGCTTGCTTGCAGCTTGGCTGTCACCGAACCGCCAATCTGATCTTTGCGTTCGGGTTGGAATGAGTTTATCAGCGGCGCCAGCGGAGCCCGTTGCGCGTTGAAGGCCAGATCGTATTTGTAGCCCGGCATACTCAGGTCCATATCGAGCGTAATGTCTGCCGGCGCGCCGTTTAGCGTGAACTTGAACGGATTCAAAACCACGTGCCCTCCGTCAATCTTGAGCGTCGTCTGGAAGTCCGCGACTTCGACCTCGCGCAGATAGAACCGGCGGAGGTTGGCCTCAGTGGTGAAGTTGCGGAAAGGCAGGATTGTGGCTGCCGGTTCCTTCTCGGAGGCTGTTGGCGTCGAGGCGGGTTTTGTCCCGCTGCGCCCGGAGCTCGACTCCGAGGGTTTCTTTTCTCCGGCAAAGAGGTCGTAATAGCTTGTCACATCCAGCGAGTCCGCGGCGAGCTTGAGTTTGCCCTGGATTGCGTTGGTTTGGGACATATCCACCTGGCCGCTGAGTTGCAGTTCATTTTTTGCGCGCGATGTGGGGGTTAACGTGATTTGGAATTGGCGAACATCGGCCACTTGCTTGAGGATCGAAGCATCGACTTGCAGCTTCGCCTCGAGTGGTGTGGCCGGGAACGAGTTCTTAGTATCTTTCACCAGCAGGTTGGCTACCTGCACATCCGCCTTCAGCGCCGAAGCGCCCTGGGGATCGTATTGGGCGGAGGCCTTGGCATTGATGGCAACCGAGACGAGCGTCTTGTCCGTCAGCAGCGGTTCGAGGAACGGGCGGAGCCCATTTTGGTTAAACCCCGCCAGCGTGGCGGTAAGTTGGGTGGCCTTGGTCGCCGGGTCGAGGGTTCCGGCAAGATCGAAGCCGCCTCCTGCGTTTGCGCCCTCAGTCAGCTTGCCCGAGACTTTGCGAATCTGAATTTGCTGGGGAGTCCTGCCCACGTCGAGGCCCAAGGCGACGCCGAAGCTCCGGAATTCGTTCTTGCCGAACCGGCCGGTGAAATCCGCCAGCGCAAGATTGCCGGTGATGGATTGGGACGTTTGGTTTTGAGTGACGCGGCCCTTGAACTCGACGGTGCCGGAAGAGACGTTCGCGTCAGGTTGCGGCATTACCTCGAGCAGTTGCGGCAGGGCGGTCTGAACCTTAACTTGCATGTCCGCGTTGGTGGTTGCGAGGTCATAGGTGCCGGAGCCGGAAACGCTGAGCATCGGCTGGTTTCGGAGCGAGACGGAGAGCGAGTATTGGCTCAAGTTGAATTGCTTGAGACCGGCGGCTTTGCCGTTCGCTTGCAGGCTAACGCTCGCCTGGGTGATTTGGTTGGAGCCAAACGCGACGGTGAGGTTATCGACTTGCGAATTGAGATCGAAAGTGAGTTGCTGCCCGCCTTGCTGCGAGAGCACCTTTGCCTGAGCGTTGACAGTTCCCGCCGGCGCAAGGCTGCCCAGGAACGTTTTCCAGTCCGCGAGATTGAAACCGGTGACGGCGAGATTGAACGCCGAGTCCCCGACGCCGTTTGCGACGTTGCCCCAGGAGATTGGCATGGGGCTGGTCAGTTGCGCGTGGAGCAGCGGGTTGCCGCGTTGGGTGCCGACAAGTGTGAGCCCGCGCACGAGCGAGTTGCTTTGCGCGAGGTCAACGGTGACGTCGTATTGCGCCTGGAAATCGAGCGGCGGGGTGGTTTCGTTGGCGCGTGTGACCTCGAACTTGCTCACGTTCAATTGGCCGACGGCGGTGATCAACGACCCGGACTTCGCCAACAGAATCTCATTAGTCGAGTTGAGGGTGGTCGAGCCGAAGCCGATGCCCGTCTTGGCGCCGGCGAGGTTCAGTAGTTGCTTATCGATGGAAAGGACCGCCACCGACAAGCGCCCCTCGGTTTTCTTAATATCGAACGGTCCGCTGACGCGCAGTTCACCCAGGCGCGTGCCGCCTTTTTGGAAGCGCAGCGCGAGTTGATTGATGTCCGAGGGCGTGACTTCGCAATCGAGGTCAGCCCCGAGGGCGCTCAACTCCGCCAACGCACCCTCAGCGCGGCTGACATCCAGGTGTGTGTTGCCTTTGATCGAACCCGGTTTCAAATCCCCGGTGAGTGTGAAACTAAAACTGCCGTTGAGCTTCGCCGCCAAAAACCCGCTGACGCCCGGCGCGGGAGGGTTGTTCTCGACTTTAACGTCGGCATTCAGCCCGAGTTTGCCCGACTGCCCGTTCTTGAGGTCCTCGAGTGTGATGCCGAGGTGCGAGAGTTCGGCGACATCGCGGTTTCCGTTCTTGTAAACTTTCACTTTTCGGACGGTCGCCTCGATCAAGGTGAGCTTCCTTAAGTCAATCTGCGCCGGCTTGGAAGGTTGGGCGGGCTTTTCCGCTGGTGTTGACTGCGATGATTTCTTAATGGGATCGAGATTTGTGCTATTGTCGGGGTTCTCAACCAGCACGATTGTCGGCGAAGACAGCGCGACTTCGTCCACGTGGATATTGCCGCCAAGGATGTCCATCAGACTGTAGCGCACCCGCACCTCGGGTGCGGTGAGCAGAGGCTCGGCGCCGGTCGTTTGCACTTTTAGATTCTGCAAAACGATTTGGCTGAAAGGGCTGATGGAGGCGTCGGTTACGGTGATCTCGGCATTCAGCATCTTGCTGACGCGCGGGAGAATGACGCTTTTGAAAACGGCGGAACTCGTGGCCACAAAATAAGTGACGACGAGCAAAACGATCAAAATTACCGCAAGCCAGAGCAACTTCCGAAGCCAGCGGCCGCCTTTCCTGGGCGCTGGCGTATCAAGTATTGTATTCGTCATAAAAATAGTGCGTTAAATTCCTGTTGGATGGTCCGCGAGAAACGATGCCGGCAGACAGCTTAATCAACCTGCTTCCTGGAAGCAATATAGATCAGAGTTGGACTTTGCGCGCAACGCATCGTTCAACCAGGACGCCATTTCGTGTTTCCCAGGCGCTTGCTTTCCGTTAAAAGAAAGGCGTGAGCTGGTTTTACCATCACTTGATACGCCCGGTTCTATTCACCCAGGACGCCGAGCAGATTCACAACCGCATGATGCGCGCGTTGGGCTGGGTGGGCCGGCACGAACTGGCTTGCGACGCCACCGAATCATTTTTCGGCGCGCCGCAGTTGCCGATCGAAGCCTTGGGCTTGAAGTTTCCCAACCCGGTGGGACTGGCCGCCGGCATGGACAAACATGCCGAGGCGCTGCCAACGTGGGCCGCACTCGGTTTCGGCTTTACGGAACTCGGCGCAGTGACCTGGCACGCGCAGCCGGGGAATCCTGCGCCGCGCGTGTTTCGCGCGATTCCGGACGCGGCGATTGTTAATCGGATGGGGTTCAACAATCCGGGCGCGCAAGCCGTCGCCCGGGCGCTCGAGGAATGGAAGGCGCTCGGACGCTGGCCCCGGCACCCGGTCGGCATCAATCTTGGCAAATCGAAGATCACGCCGATCGAGGGAGCGGCCGAAGATTACGCCAGGTCATTTGGCGTGTTGTGGCCGCACCTCGACTTTTTCGTGGTCAACGTCAGTTCCCCCAACACCCCGAATCTGCGCAAATTGCAGGACAAAGCGGCACTGGATGAAATACTGGCAGAGATTCAGAAGGCGCAAACGCTTGTCATCCGGCAGGCGTCAGCCGCCACTCCGCACGAGCCCAAGCCGATCCTGGTGAAAGTCGCGCCCGATCTCTCGTTCGAGGCCCTGGATGAAATACTCGAATTAGCCGGTCCTCGGCAGATCGCGGGCATTGTGGCAACGAACACGACCCTTGCCCGGCCGCAGACCGGCGATCCCGCTCGGAGACGCATCTACGCCGAAGCGGGCGGGTTAAGCGGGCGGCCGTTGCGCGCGCGAAGCACGGAAGTGGTTCGCCACATCTATCGGCAGACGCGCGGAACACTGCCCATCATTGGCGTCGGGGGGATTTTTGACGCCGCCGACGCATGGGAGAAGATTACAGCCGGCGCCTCGCTGGCGCAGGTTTACACCGGCATGGTCTATGAAGGTCCCGGCGTCGCCAAGGCCATCGTCACCGGCCTGCGGCAGCGCCTGCAGCAGCGGGGCATGAGCGAGCTTCGCCAGGCGGTAGGAATCGAAGCCAAGTGACAGGCTGACGGCATTCGATACGCTGGCGTCAATGGCGAGGCTCATTTGCGGCTCTCCTGGATCAACTGGCTGATGGTAAGGCGCTTTTGGCCCGGACGATTCAGCCGGATGTTTTTCCGCCGTTCACTCCATTCGTCGAAGAGTTTCTCCGTTGGGCGATCCAACGGCACCACCTTGGCGGCGGGGCGGTTGCGTTTGGTGATAATCGTCTCCCGGCCCGCCTCGGCGTCGGCGACGATCTGAGAAAGTTGCACTTTGGCAGCGGCAATGGTTGCGCTCATGGGGAGATGCTCATTCAAGTGGACCATCAATTCAAGCGGCTTCTGCCTGCCGGCGATGCGGCGGATCGGCAACGAGGTGGCCTAGCGCCCGCAACGCATGGCCCAGAGGGTCGCCTTGGCGATGCCGAAATCAATCACTTTGGGCACGACCACACCGTCTATCGTGGTGACGAGGATGTTCGACGGTTTGTCACCGCGTACAGGGCGGTTCATTTGATACGGAGGAAATGCCAGGCAAAGCTTGCGAGAAAAGAACTGGGTTGGGGAAGAATTTTCGGAAATCAGCTTTGGACATACGAACGGGGACAGAGGAATGGGGCGTTGATGACTTCATCCGATTGTCAACGCGGTTGGGTTGCGTCGCCTTTCATCCACTCATAACGGCAATCTCGGGCGTGGATGATGCCGGGCAGGTGCGACAACTGCACGGAGAAATGTGGGCCGCGCACGGATGAACCGACAAAACGCTAAGAAAGCTTGCTATCCCCCCACAGCGGCGTAAGTTCAGCCCCAATGAACCTGACGCAGAAGCAATACTCCTTAACCGGTGTCAGCCCGGAAAACCAAATGAAACCCAATGCCTATCATTTTATGATTCTAATTACCAAGGCCATGGTCCTGGGCGCGCTGGTGACCGCCGCCCTGCCGCCGGCATATTCCCAGACGATCCTGTTGCACGACACCTTCGCGGACGGACAGCGGGACAATCAGAACCTGCCCAACTCCGCCGCGTGGTATTTGTTAAACGACACGGCGGTGACACCCACGCTGAGCGTGAACACCGAGAGTGAACTGGCGTGGGCGGACAAGGCCACCACCTATTCGGCGGTGATGGCTTACTTCACGCCAGTGGGACAGCCCCAGTCGCTCGGGATCGGCGACTCGCTGAAAATTGAATTTCGCATGGCCCCGGACAATCTTCCGGGCAACATCGCGCGCGCCCTTCGCATCGGCGTGATGAACTCGGGAGGGAAGCGCGTGACGGCGGATGCGCTGCACAATGGGAGCACGGGACAAGCCGTCGGAACGACGTTCACCGATTGGCGCGGTTACGCCCTCTACACGGCGATCGACGCCTATCCCTGGGCGGACCTGCTGCAGGTGTTCGAACGTTCCAGCGCCAACGCGTCCTTGTTCTCGAGCGGCGCCTATACACAGGTGGGAGCCTTGGGTGCCAGTGGCACCTTTGCCGAGTTGCAATTCTCCCCCTTCGAGGTGACGATCACCCGGCGAGCAGACCAAATGGAGATCACGGGCAAGGCGGCCGATGCCACCATCGGGCCGGTAATCGACACCACGGCACTGGTGACGGCATTCGATACGCTGGCGCTATTTACGGGTCCACAGGTAAACGGTCTGCGGCTCGATGACGTCAAGGTCACTTACATCCCGAATCCTTCGCCGTCGGATGATCCGAACCTGGTGGTCCTTACCGATATCGTGTTTGGGAAGCAGCCGTTGGATGCGCCTCTGCCGATTATTGGCCGCGTCAGCCTCAAGAACAGCGGCGCCTCGAAATCTCTTGCCATCGGGTCGCAGTCGGAGATCACCGGACCGGATGCGGCGGTTTATTCCATCGTCACCCTGCTGCCACTAAGCATCGCCCCTGGGGCGACCGGCGTGGTCGAGGTCGCTTTCAATCCGCAGGCGCGGTCGGGCGATTTTGTGGCGGCTCTCCAGTTGCACAGCAACGACCCGAGCGAGCCCGTGCTGGCGACGACCCTTGACGCGCGCTACTTTCACAGCGGGGATGAATTGCTCACCAATCCCGGATTTGAAATGCCGGACACCTTGATGGACTGGGCACAGTCGGGGTCGCTTTTGGAAGTGCCCGGGCTGATCACCGGATCCACCAAGGCCGTGTTCCTGTCTTCCGACGCGCTGTTGGGACGCACGAATATGGTCGTGCCGAGCACCTTCCAGCTCGAATTCCGACTGGCGGTTCAGGATACGCCAGGCCTGGCGTTTCTGTTGTGGCTCAAGACCTATCCCGGGTTCGACTCGCTCAACCCCTTCTTTTACCTGCGGTACCAGGCGGGGCAGTTCAACGTGATGACCAACATCAACGATGGGCTATGGAGCGATGACCTCGGGTTGGGCAGCCTCGAAGCCTCGATGGACGTCACGGGCAATGGTGGCCTGTCCGATCCCGAGGACATTCGGAACGTGTATCGCCTCCGCTTGATCGCCTACAACTGGGGCGGTGACAGCCCGACTTACGACATGGCGCTCTCGGAGAAAAACTCTGACGTTCTCAGCCGGCAGGTGACCGGTTTGTCAGGTTTCGCCGGCGGCGGCGGCGGCGGTGCGGCGCCACCGGTCATTCTCATTTTTGTTGGGCAGGGCACCCCCGGTTATTGGATTGATGAAGTCCGATTGATTGCAGGTCGCCCGCCAGGCCTGGACTTTTCGATCACGCGGATTGCGCGCGATTCCGCCTCCGGTAACGTGAACCTGACGTGGCAATCCGAGGTGGGTGTCGCCTATGGTGTTGAGTCCACGACGACCCTCGGTTCGGCCTGGGCCTCCGCGGGCCCGGACGTAACCGCCACTGGGACCTCGGCCACCTTCACGCATTCCAATTCAGCGGGTGCGACCCGGTTCTACCGGGTGGTTCGTCGTTAAGAACTGAATTCGGCAACTGCCGGTTGGCGGGGCTACGCCATCACCCGCGTAGCGTTGGGGCTTTTCGGGGTGTTGCTTGCGGGGGGGGGCTGCCGTCCGGTGGCAACGCAAGCCGTGACGTCAGCACTGGTTTCAAGTATGAGAACACAACAGAGCCGGACCGACTTTCGTTGCCGGGCCGGCCTCGGCATGGACGGCGTGTTTATAAAATACCAACTCCATCCCGACACCCTTTCTGATGTTCCGCAGTGACACACCGGATGGGGTTTTACCGCCCAGCCAATTCCCCGAAGTTGTGGAGTTTTACCGAAAATGAATGTCCTTTCCTTGAAGCTGACAGGCTCGCCGCGATTCTCCAGCGGCCGGGTGGTGCGGTTCCTCGCCGGGATTGGCGTGCTGGGGTGGACCTGCGCCTTGAGCGTCGCGCAGCCCGGAAAGTCCCTTCCCGCCACTCCGACCGTTCCCGGGAAACTGGCATCGCCGGCGGTCATGAACCGAGTAAACGAGGTCCGTGCCGCCGACCTGGTCGCACAAATCCAAGCCAAGCTGGCGGCGGCCCGCTCGGAATTGGGGCGCGGGGCGGGCACCAACCTTCCGCCCGCCGCCACGGCGACCGAGGCGCTCGAATACCAGCATACCTTGCAGGGGCTGGCGCGCCTCTATCAGGAGCACCTGGAGGACTTGGTCCGCGTCCAGGCCGCCGAACAACGCCTGGAGGACCAGCGGCTGGCGGCGAAATCGTGGACGGGCTTTGCGGAGCCGGGTCCATTCTCCGTGCTCGTGGTGGACGACTTGCGGGACAACGTTGATACGCTCATGGTCCAGATCGAGGCGGCCGCGACGGGATACAAGCTGGCCGACACACTGCTGGCCGAAGCCAAGGCCGACATGGCCGAGTCGGAGCGCAAACTACGGTTCTCCGGCGAACAGTTGGAGACCGACAACGTTGCGCAGGCCGAATCCCGGCTCCGATGGGAGCGCACCCTTGAGGAGGTTCGGGAACGCGCGGCTGCGGCCCTCGTGGGGTTCTACCAGACGCGGCGCCGCGTGTTCGAGGTGGAAATAGCGGAAGACCGCGAAAAGCTGGCCCTGGCGCAACGGCAACTGGCAGTGGCCTCGCGGCAGGTTCGTTTCGCCCGGGTGGACCTCGACCGGGTGCTGAAGAGCGTTGACGCCGAAGATCGCAAGATCGAGGAGGAATTGCTTGCTGCGGAGACCGCCAAAGACACGCAGGACAACGCCCTGACGCAAGCGCGTGAAGAGCTGCGCCAGGCGCAGGCGGCCCCGCCTCCCGCGCCGGCCGAAGCGACCGCGCGCGCCGCGGGGGTGGGCCGGCGCGGGAG
>Ga0194039_1001846_pt1 | contig 11121 bp, 8 predicted proteins | sample JunL228m_MetaG_FD_148679 | JGI IMG/M metagenome (GOLD analysis project Ga0194039, IMG submission 148679) | Anoxic zone freshwater microbial communities from boreal shield lake in IISD Experimental Lakes Area, Ontario, Canada - Jun2016-L227-8m | ecosystem: Environmental > Aquatic > Freshwater >...
CGACCGGAATAATTATTTGACACATATTACTAATTATGGTATATTTATTTAATCAAGTCTGTTTTGCAGGCAAGAAGCACTTATTGTACTACTGATGCTGACCAGGAAAGGAGAGTTAGTCTCAACCTAATTCACAAACCACTGACCGGAGGGGTCCTAGATGGAGTTTACATGTGAGAACCATGGGACTGGACAGTGCGCAAGATGCGAAGTTTGTGCCGTGGATGGGAGCATTCTCGTTCATCCTAGTGCAAAACGTTCGCAGAGAGACGACATAACCTGCAGGGAAGTCTGGGAGATGATTGGTGCGGAGTGCGATTCGGTCGACTGCGCGCTTGATCATCTTAACCATCCACGAGGTCCTCACACAATTGCCTCATTTCGACTAGCTTGCTGATCATCAAAAGGGCAGGAAAACTGCTCTCTGAATTCCGGGCAACCGATACTGCGTAGACGCAGAGTTGATTGTCCGTCTGGGCCCGAGTATTTGTCGTGCGAGACACGACACTCGGGCCCTCTCCCTTTAGAATATCACTTACATCGATATCATAAGCGAGATGAGCACTTGATAATCGTACTCTAGCACCCTGTCCATGGAGGAATGAATGAAAAGGATGACCAAAGTAATCAAAAAAGAAGTCGACGGCACCGTGTTTGGCTACCTGCTCTGCCTCGGATCTATCGTTGCTTTGGTTATACTAACTCTCATACTTATCGGAGTTGCTCCGAGCTAAGCCCCAGCACATCTCTAAGAAATAATTTTTAATAAAAAGTCCAGGCGGAGCATTAGGCTTTGCCTGGACTTAATTCTTTTAACTACTCAGTAAGGGTTACTGTCTTTAATATCAGCTTAAATCTGTCTTGGTAATCAGCTGATATCGAGGCTCCTAGATCGGTCTGCCAGGTATAATCAAACTGATAAGGAATATCCAATGCAGAAAACTTGACAATCTGTAGTTTGTTTTTCTCTATTTGATCAGAGTTGCTTTCTTCGTCCGTATAGGTAGTTGTTTTTGCCATCTGACAGGCTACCTTCTGGGTTGTAGTTGAAGCTAGTCTATAGCCGTCTTTTACGGAGCTTACTGTAGCTAAGTCCATCCCAACCGTCAAATAAACAGACACTTCACCCGGTGCTTTAAAGAAGAACTGATTTGCCGTCGCTGGTTTTTCCTGCAACCAGTCTGAAGGAACTTTGAACGATATTTTATATTGTTCGCTTTGATAGATTTTCCAATCTGATATTTCAGCTTTCTCGGTTTCTGTCAGCGCTGATGGGCATTCACTCAGTGTCGTTGACTCGCGGTTTTTTTGGGAGGTAATCAAGCTGGTTAATTTTTTTTCAGAGTTTGTAACACTATTATATCCGTTACAAACTTCCTGCCCTGCAAGATAGTAATAGATTCCAAAAATAATCATAGCCACTATTAATCCGCAGAGTACTCCTAGTCCAAATATGGCTGGACGAAAGGGTTTTTTGGGTAGGTCTGCCTTGTCCTCTTCTTCTTTTTTTGCGATCAACTCTTCCTCATTATCTGCGGCGTTGTCGAAACCAGCCACAATCCCCTCATCTTTGCCTCCTGGTTCAGGAATATCGTCAGTAAAAGCCTGATCTGTAATCGATGCATTTACCTCCCCTTCATCAGAAGATACCTCTCTTTGTTGTTCGTCTGAAATCTCTGGTTGTTCCGACAATTTAGGTGATTTCTCGCCAACCGTTTTCTTTTTCTTCATTGTCCCTCCTTTTTGTAGTATAACAAAACGTTTATCAATAAACAAAAAAATTGAATTGACCTTTATAAGCTAATCAATCCTTTAATATTGTTATATTTGACCTCACCGATCCCAGAAACTTCCATTATTTCTTCAACGGTTTTAAATCCTGCTACCCTGTTGCGATAATCGATAATTCTTTGTGCAATAACCTCCCCAATGCCTGGTAATGAATCAAGGTCTTCCAAAGAGGCCTTATTTATACTAATTAGCACATTTTGCTGGGGTGCTGTTGGGACCGATGCGTTACCTTCAACTCCTTGAGTGGCTTCCCCCTTCACAAAACTAACTGGACCCTCCTTTGAGGTGTAAATTAGAATGCCAGATAGAAACATAATTAGGGATATTAGAACTATTCCGATTCTTAGCTGAAGCTTACTTTTGTCTTTCATCTTTGTTACTCCAAATAAAGAATTAAGTCAAATGACTTTGTTTTTTCACACAAGGCCGCGTTATTTTCAAGATTATTTTTGAGTAAAAACTTAGTCGCCGCTTCCCTAGTTTTTTTGATTAAGACCAGATTCATTAGATTTTTCATTTTAATATCAGGCAGACCATGTTGTCGGGATCCAATAAAGTCCCCTGGTCCACGAATCTCCAAATCAGTTTCAGCTAATTTAAAACCATTATTTGTACTAACGAGAGCATTCAATCGTTTTAATGTTAGTTCGTTGACGGATTTGGTAAACAAAAAGCAATATGATTGTTGTTCAGAACGACCAACCCGTCCCCGGAATTGATGTAACTGGGACAAACCAAACCGATCTGCGTCTTCAATTATCATGATTGACGAATTAGGAATATCTACACCTACCTCCACAACTGAGGTCGAGACTAGAATGTCTGTTTTCCCCAAAGAAAAGTTTCTCATAATCTCTTCTTTCTCGGCTGATTTCATTCTGCCATGGATAAAAGCAATTTTCAACGTTGGAAAAATATTTTTTGTAAGATTTTCATATTCTGCCAGCACAGATTTTCTGTCGTTTTCTTCGCTTTCATCCTCTCCGACCAAAGGACAGACGACAAAGGCCTGTCTCCCCTTTTTTATTTCATCCTCGACAAATTTGTATCCATCACTCCTTTTTTGGTCAGATATAAGACGAGTTATAACTGGCTTCCTCCCAGCCGGAAGCTCATCGAGAACAGAAATGTCCAAATCACCAAAAATTGTCAAAGATAAAGTCCGTGGAATTGGTGTGGCTGTCATGGTTAAAAAATGTGGCAATGTTTTAGTTGAAATACTTTCTTTACGTAGAGCTGAGCGCTGATCAACTCCAAAGCGGTGCTGTTCATCTACAATTGCAAGACCGAGGCGCCAAAACTCCACCCCTTTCTCTAACAATGCATGAGTCCCCACAATAATCCTTGCTTCGCCTTCCTTAATCTTATTATAAATACTCTCTTTTTCAACTTTTGACGTTGAGCCAGTCAGCAGAAAACAATCAACTCCATAAAAAGTTAGGAGTTTATTTATATTTTCGAAATGTTGTCGAGCCAAAATCTCTGTTGGACATAAAAGAACGGCTTGATTCCCTGATATGGCCGTGTTTAGCATAGCTATGGCGGCGACAATTGTTTTGCCACTGCCAACGTCACCTTGAAGCAAACGACTCATTGGCTGGACTTTCGCGAGGTCTTGCAATATCTCCCATGTTGACCTCCTCTGAGCGTTCGTGAGTTGAAAAGGCAGGTCTTTTACAAATCCTTTGATCAACGCTTCGTTAAAAGGAATTGTTATCGCTCTTTCTTGGCTTAGCTTTTTCCTCGAGTTTAGGACTGCCAGCTGTAAAAGAAACATTTCATCAAAATCAAGTCTGTCTTTTGCTCTTTTCAGTTGTGACGAGTTTTCTGGAAAATGCATTTGCCGTATTGCCGCGGGCAAATCAATCAAATTTTGTTCCTTTTTTATTTCCTCGGGCAGATAATCTCTAATTGAATAGATGAGCTTCATTAAGGGTTTAATTTTCGATCTAAGCCATTTGGATGAGATACCTTCTATTTCAGTGTATATAGGCACAATCCTTCCAACATGAGTCAAGTCATCGATTTCGTCTGAGTTAATTTTTTCAAAAGCTGGTGAAGTCATTCCCACTGAGTTTCGATTCAATTCTAATTTTCCTGATAAACAAAGTTCGTCTCCAGCTTTCAAGGAATTTGTCAAAAAGGGCTGATTAAACCATATCGCCTTTATCACCCCAGAGTTATCAACTATTAACGCTTCGGTAATGGTCATTCCGTTTCTAACTCTCCGGTTTCCAATTTCCGATACTCTCCCCTTGATGCTGACCAATTCATCAGGCCTAATTCCCTTTATGGGCACAATATGTGAATAGTCATCCCAGCGTCTAGGTAAATACCACAAAAGATCTTCGCAGTTTCTAATGCCAAGTTTCTCTAATTTTCTTGTATGGAGCTCGCCGATGCCGGCTAACTCTGAAATAGGGTTTTGTAGGTTCATTAGCGATCAAGTTTAATTCGTACAAACTTTCTTCTACCAGTTTGAACAACCATACCATCCGTTGGCCTGATTATCTCTTCCCTATCACCAATCACGGCACCATCAACTTTGACGCCACCTTGATCAATCAAGCGTCTTGCCTCAGATTTGGAATTGACTAACTTCACAAAAAGCATTAACTCTGCAAGTTCCCAATTTTTATCCATTATTTGTGCTTCCTCTATTTCGTCAGGAATCTCCTTTTTGACAAAGGTTTGATCAAAAATGCTTTCTGCCCTTTTTGCCTCTTTATCATCATGATAGATTTTAACTAATTCATAGGCTAATTTTGCTTTAATGGATCGCGGATTTTTACCTGAATCTAATTCTTTTTGCAATTTTGCAATTTCTGTCATTGAGAGTTCAGTAGCAAGCTCAAAATACTGGATAATCAACTCATCTTTTATCGACATTGCTTTCCCATACATCTCGCTTGGAAGCTCGTCCACCGCAATAATATTATTAAAACTTTTAGACATTTTTCGACCATCCGAACCTTCAAGAAGCTTAATTGTCACTACCATTTGTGTTTTGTTTTTTAACGATCGCATTAAACTTCGGCCTTGAAGCATATTAAAAGTCTGATCAGTTCCGCCAACCTGCAGGTCTGCATCAAGCATCACCGCATCATAGCCCTGGACTACAGGATAAAGAAATTCATGCAAACCAATCGGTTTATTTTGCGATAATCGCAGCTGATACATATCTCTCTCTAATAATTGCTGGACCGTGAAATTTGCTGAGAGTTCAATCAAGTCCCTAAAGGTTAGTTTGTCATTCCATTCACTATTAAATCGAATCTCCGCCGCATTCTTGCCGCTAAAGTTCAAAAACCTTGATACTTGCTTCTTGTAGGTTTTGGCATTTTCAAGAACTTTTTCGCGGGTGAGGGGCTGTCGCACTGCTGATTTGTCGGTTGGATCGCCAATCATTCCAGTGAAGTCCCCAATCAAAAAAATTATTTTATGGCCGAGCTCTTGTAGATATTGCAGTTTTCTCAGACAAACTGCATGGCCGAGGTGAATTTCTGCCCCAGAAGGATCAACACCATAATAAATTCTTAATTTTTTCTCTGATTTTAAAGCTTTTTCAAGCTCTGACTTAACATATATTTCTTCGACGCCTCGGCTCAATACTTCATTAATTTTTTCCATCTTGGCCTTCCTTGACAAATTTAATAAATATATTTATAATTTACTCGTTGAATTTCAATATTAATTACCTAACTAATATACACTTTTTTAGGTATATTTCAAACACAATGGAGTAAAAATGCCTTTATATAAACCACGAAAACGGCGTTCTAGGAGAAGCTACCGCACTTTTTCTCGTCCAAGATCTGCACGAAAAACAGTTAGCTCCAGAAGAAATAAAGGTTTTTCAATTAAGAATTTTAATTTTACAAGTTTTAAAGAATCTTTAAAAAATCTTTTTACAACAAAAAATGGCTGGAAGAAAATTGGCTTTGTGGCTATAATATTCTTTGGTTTAATGTTTGGTATCTTTGCTTGGTATGCCAAGGATTTACCCACTCCCAACAAGATTAATGCTCGTATCTCAGCCCAATCGACTCAAATATTCGATCGTAACGGTAAGCTTCTATATGAGATACATGGTGATAAAAACCGTCTTATGGCAGGCTGGAATGAAATTCCGCAAAACTGTAAAAATGCAACTATAGCTATTGAAGACAAGGATTTCTATAAACATGGTGGCTTCAGCTTCCGAGGTATTGCCCGTGCTTTCACTGGAGTAATATTTGGTAATAGATCCAAGGGGGGTGGCTCGACAATCACTCAACAGTTTGTTCGTAATGCCCTCCTCACGACCGAAAGGTCCTACTCTCGTAAGATAAAAGAAATAATTTTGTCAATTGAAATCGAGCAGATGTACAAAAAAGACGATATTCTGAAAATGTATTTAAATGAAATACCCTATGGCTCAAATGCTTATGGCATCAAAGTAGCATCCAAAACTTATTTTAATAAAGACATAAAGGACCTGAGCCTGGAAGAGTGCGCCACTTTAGCCGCCCTGCCCCAAGCACCGACTTACTACTCTCCTTATGGCTCAAACAAGCAACTATTGCTTGATCGTAAAAATCGTGTCCTAGAAGATATGGCTGACCAGAAGTATATTACTAAAAAAGAAGCAGAGTCTACCCAGAAGAAAGATATTGCTTTCTCCACCAACCCCTATGGCTCTATTACTGCACCTCATTTTGTGATGTATGTCAAAGAGCAGTTAGCAGAGAAATACGGCGAGAAGCTAGTCAATGAGGGTGGCCTGAAAGTCTATACAACCCTAGATTTAGAGAAACAAAAATATGCCGAAGAGGCCGTCGCAACCAATGTTGATAAAAACAGAAAAGCATATAATGCTTCAAATGCCTCCCTTGTCTCTATGGACCCCAAGACAGGGCAAATAATAGCCATGGTCGGTAGTCGAGATTTTTTCAATCAAGAGATTGACGGGAATGTTAACGTTGCGGTTATGGATAGACAGCCGGGTTCTTCGTTCAAGCCTTTTGCCTATGCAACAGCCTGGAAATTAGATAATTGGGGACCCGGTAGTGTCCTTTTCGATTTAAAAACTGACTTCGGCGGTGGATATGTGCCAAATAATTATGACGGCCGTTTCCGTGGCCCAGTCACAATGAGAAAAGCACTCCAAACATCCCTAAACATACCAGCTGTTAAGACACTCTATATCGCTGGCATTAATAATGTCATAGATACGGCTCACGCTATGGGAATAACAACCCTAAATGACAAGAGTCAATACGGACTATCCCTCGTTTTGGGAGCTGGAGAAGTAAAGCTTCTAGATATGACCAATGCTTATGGAGTTTTTGCAGACAGCGGAGTCAAACAGGAACCATCGTGGTATGTAAAAATCGAAGACTCGAAAGGGAAAACGATTGATGAATATAAAGACAAAACTGGGAAAAGAGTTTTGGACCCACAAGTAGCATACCTGATAAGCAATGTTTTATCTGATGATTATGCTCGAGCTGAAGTTTTTGGCGCAGGAAGTGCGCTAACCTTGAGGGGACGTCCAGTTGCCGCAAAAACAGGAACAACTAATGATTATAAAGATGCTTGGACTATGGGTTATACGCCGAGCTTAGTAACCGGAGTTTGGGCAGGAAATAACGATGGGACTCCCATGACAAAGGCCGGCGGCTCGATCGCAGCCGCGCCGATCTGGCATGATTATATGACTAAAGCCTTGGCCAATACACCAGTAGAACAATTCGCTAGACCTAGTGGTATAAAAACGGTCACCCTTGATGCCGTCACTGGCAAAAAACCAACAACTGGCAGTAAAACAGTGACTGACATCTTTCCATCTTGGTACAAAATACAAAATGCGGTCGGAGCAACAGAAGTTAAAATCAATAAGATGTCGGGCAAAACTGTCAATGATAGCTGTCCTCCAGATCAAGCGCAGATTGAGGTTAAAACCATAAATTCAGTCACTGCTGAAATCCCCTCCACGGATGCAGCCTACAACAGATGGTTTGCTCCTATTGGAGCTTGGGCGGCTAGTAGCGGTTATTCAACTTCTGGAGCAGACCAAATTGGCAAAGACACTTGTCCATTAAACCAAGGCTCCCCAACAGTCACCTTTGTTAGCCCCAAAACTGGCGAAGAATTTGTCACGCCTTACATTGTCACCTTGAGCGTTTCAGCTCCCAACGGCGTTCAATCAGTCATGGTCCAAATTGGAGATCAAAAGAAAGAAGCAACCCTAACGGATAATACATATATCGTCACTTTTGAAAAACCGACGGGTAGTTCGGCCGACATAATAGCAACAATCACTGACAAGATAGGCTTGACGACTAGTGGTAATATTACCGTGACACTAAAATAAAAAGTTGCTATAATAAATCTATTCTTAGTCGTGAGGAAAAATTATTCCGTAATCCAATACTGATTAATGTTTCTTCCCGGTTAAGCTGGAGAGATACAGATGCCAAGGCTTGAGCTACGCGCTCGACTATGACGAGTTAGATAGTGAATAAAAGAAGCTATCTGGCAAGTTAATAGAGCTACGGACTCAGTCTGTATTTTGAAGGATTGGCAAAGGAAGGGCTATAGCTGAATACAGTAAGCTGCCTAAAATTAGGCGTACTGTTAAACTATAGTTGGAGCCGCAAGTGAGATGTGTTTTCGCGAATACGTCAATCGAGCGGCTTCTTGTTTGTTGAGCTATTACAGCTATACACATCCTAGATAATAGTATTGACTTTCTATTTCTTTTGTGTTATTATATTCGCTGTTCGAGAGAATTATACTCTTTCGAAGTACCAAGTTCATTGACAAAGCAAGGTTATCAAAGGCTCAGGTAACTCTATCGAAAGATAGTCGTGCATCGAAAGCCTTAAAGTATATGTTAACGGTTTTAAAACCATGAAAAAGGAGCCGAAAATGTCCGAGTCCACCGCCAACGAGGCCTTCGGGCCGAACGCACGGACCTACCTCGAGTTCGAGGAGGCCCTCGGAGTCGACACCGAGGAGGCCTTGATGGGCTGCCTCGAGGCTTGGCTGGTCTTCACGGCCAACCAGAGCCGGGTCAGGATCGGCTTCGTAACCGACAAGATCATGAAACTGAAGGCCTACCACTGCCACCTCTGGGGAGTGAGAAAGGAAGTCGCGCTCGGCAACTTCGAGCAGACGCGACGGTTCCTTGCCGAGGTGGCATTCTACCTCTGTCGGGAGCGCGGGGTCGATGGCGCCGAAAGGTACCTCAATCCCATGGTCCTCGCTGAGGCGGTGAAGGTTCTTCGCAACCACGACCGGCCCCAGAGAGCCAAGGCCGATCCGCAGACCCTGGATGCTCGCAAAGCCGCCCAGAAGGCGAGGAAGCTCGCCACCTCAACGGCCGGGCCCGAGAAGGGCTCGAACGGAGCCAAGCCGGCTCCCACCGGTGGCAAGACCAAGAACGCTCGCAAGAGGTCGCGCGCGAAAGCCTAGTCGTTAGGCGTGAGCATCGGGCGGAGCGCACACATTCTGTGCGCTCCGCCCTCCCAACATACTTTACCAACCTTGCTTTGTCATAACCCTATTAAATAAATATTTAAGTAATTATAAATAGAGTGTGCCAATTGGCACCTTTTTTGTTACCAAAATAAATGATAATACTAAAATATGCCTATTTTTGTCACTTCTGGTTGTATCTCGACATCGTATCTCTTTTTGACTTTTTTAATAATTAACTTCTCAAGGTCTATAATGTCTTTTGCGGATGCCTTGTTTTCGTTCACGATAACATTGGCATGATTTTTACTGACTCTGGCTCCACCAACAAACAATCCCTTTAAACCTAGGCTATCAATCAAATATCCAGCCGAAGGATTGTCGATAGTCTCTTTGTTTATCTTTATTTTCTTATCAGTCGGATTTTTGAAATAACTACCGCAGGAATAGCCTCGGTAGTCATGTTTTCTTTTCTCTAAATCACTTACAGCTTTCTCCAGCATCAATTCTCTGTCCCCTCTTTGCATTCGAAATTCTGCTTCGATTAAAACTGTTTCATGACAGTTTTTCAGGGCTGATGATCGGTATGAAAATTTCATATCATCTTTCTCGTATTTATTTTGGCCATCTTTGGCGGACCAAACAAGAGCTGAGACAAATGAATTAGAGGTCTCAGTCCCATAAGCTCCCGCATTACCGACGACCGCCCCACCAACAGTACCTGGGATATTCACTGCAAAATCAAAACCACTTAACCCTAGATCGACCGTTTTCCGAGCCAGGGCTGATAAAATCATCCCACTTTCTACTGTTACAGAGGTGTCGGTTATTGAGTATTGATTTAACCGATTTAGGATAACAAGCCCACGAAAACCTGCGTCTGAGATTAAAAGATTGCTCCCCCCTCCGATTATGACATAAGGCACACTTTCATCCTTCGCCCACTCCAATACCTTAATCAAGGCTTGCTTGGTCTTTGCTATAAAAAAATAATCAGCTTTACCTCCAATCCGATATGTTGTATATGGTGCAAGAATGACATTCTTTTGTATATTATTTATCATCGACAATCTTTGAAAAAAACATCTTACCCGCAGCGGTTTGCAATGTTCGAGTAATTTTTACCTTAACTTTTTTATCGATCATGTGCCCACCTTTTTCTACAACTATCATCGTGCCGTCTGGCAAATAGCCGACTCCTTGGGTTTTTTCTTTGCCTAAATGCACTATGTTTATTTCTAACTCTTCCCCTGGTAAAATTACCGGCCTCAAACCTTGAGCAAGTTCATTAATATTTAGTACTTTTAGCCCCTCCGCTTTGGCAACTTTATTTAGGTTATAGTCAGTCGTCAAAAGATAACAATCCAGTTTTTTTGTAATGGCGACCAATTTGGCATCCACTTCCTTAATATCTACAACATCAGTGCTAATTACTTCAACCTTGATTCCTTTGGTTTTTCTCAAAGACTCGATAACGTCGAGGCCTCGTCTGCCTTTGGATCTTCTCTCCGAGTCGGTCGAGTCAGCAATTGTTTGAAGCTCCGCCAAAATAAACCTTGGGATAATAATTTTATATTGCCAAAAGCCACTTTTGGCAATATCCAAGATCCTGCCATCAATCAAAACAGAGGTATCAACAATTGCTTCACCGCTAATTTGGTGGGGTTGATTGTTGCTATTTTTGAAGATAGTAAAGAATTTATTGATTGCATCAAGCCCTTTATTGACTGCTTCTTTTTGTTGCCAGAAAAATGTTACAAATCCAAAAACCAAAAATACAGTACAGGCTAGAGGAAGCCATTCGCCCAAATTTCCAGGAGTTTTGCTTAATGGGAAAGTCAATAGCGCTCCCATCACTAGACCTACAAA
>Ga0194039_1001847_pt1 | contig 11120 bp, 8 predicted proteins | sample JunL228m_MetaG_FD_148679 | JGI IMG/M metagenome (GOLD analysis project Ga0194039, IMG submission 148679) | Anoxic zone freshwater microbial communities from boreal shield lake in IISD Experimental Lakes Area, Ontario, Canada - Jun2016-L227-8m | ecosystem: Environmental > Aquatic > Freshwater >...
TTCAGAGAATTTTTCTGGATGAGTGATGTCCTGATCTTTGATTTCTGCGTGGTCAAATAGAAAAGTGCCATGACCAATTCTATTGGCATGACAGTCCGTAATGGCCTGGAATATTGATTCTGGGCCGTAAGCCTCTCCTGCGTGAACCGTTTTGCCCATGAAATTCTTATGGACATAGGTATAAGCATCTTTATGCAGAATTGCAGGGTATCCATGCTCTTCCCCGCAGAGGTCAAAGCCTACTATAGCAGAGCCTTGTTCGTCCCTGATTTTCACGGCGGCTCTGGCAAGTTCCATAGAAGCTGTTCTAAATATCTCTTTCTTAGGCGCATAGGCCATTGTTTTGCAAAGGTCATGGTAGTATGAAGAGAAATGTTCATTGAAACATCTCATGGCGCCAACAATTATTCCATATCTGAAAGGAATGTCATCTCCTGATATTAGTCTCGGAGATAGCTTTTGTTCAAGCCTGGCTTTTTCAAGACCATTATTTACTGCTCCAATAATTTCCGGCAAAGAAAGTTCTTTGCTCTGGCAAAGCTGAGGGGCAAATCTGACTTCCAGATATCTAACATTTTCTGCAATATTATCCAAAGCAAGTTCATAGGCGACTCGTTCAAGATTCTCTTTATTTTGAAGGACTGCACAAGTTAAGGCAAACCCCTTAAGGTAGTCCCCCAGACTTGTGTATTTTTCCTTAAAAACTAATTCTCTTAGCCCTGATTCTTCATAGGATGGCAGTTTGACTTTTTCCTGTTTGGCAAGCTCAATTAGCGTCGGTAGCCTCAAAGACCCGTCAAGGTGCACATGAAGGTCTGTCTTTGGAATCTCGCTTATAAACTTTTTCATTTTTTCAATCATGATGCTAATCTCCTTAAAATACGCTTTTTATTGTTTGCCGTAATCTAACAGGATATGATTTATTGTAAAGCCAAATAGTGCCATCTATTACTTTTTCGAACTAAGGTTTGATGAAACCTTCCAACATCCCCTTGTGCATTTCGTACCAGAAATTAAGGGCGGCTTCATTTTTGTCCTTTTCGAAAGCTTCAATCCATTTTGTGAGCTCAGGATGTTCGCATTTTTCGACATCTTTTTTCCTCTTCAGGAAAGTATAGATAAAGTCTGTGGATCTTCTTCCTACCCAGAAGAATGACTTATTTCTTGAGACTATCTTTTCTGCACAAACATCAATTGCTTCAAGATACTCTTTTTGCATTCCATATAGTGAACCTATAATTTCAGGTGTCATTTCTTCAGCCCAGCCTCTATGGAAGCGGCAAATACCGACATTGTCAACCATGAGCTCACCTCTAAAGCGCGCTGCATTTTTCTTGCCGAGTTCTCTAGGCGGAACGAAATCATCTCCATAATGTAGGTAATATTTGCCCATTATCGGCATAGGAGCGAGCAACCCAGGAGCCCAGTACTGATTTGGTACCATCCATCCGTTTCTGGTGTTTTTTACACATACAAATGAGTCTTTGATATTTCTATTTTGTTTAATTCTTGAATATTTTCTGGCAAAGAGTCTTGGGCCTCTTGATAGGTCAAGAATTCCTCTCTTTAGAATAATAGAATCGAGAAGTTCGACGCCAATTTCGGCATTAATCATTGAAGATTTGACTACATCGAAACCTTCTACTTTGAATATCGGTTTCTTGGAAACTCCGAGCTCTTCAGGTGTGAAATATCCTTCATCAAGGCATTCTAGCAACCACGCAATTACTCCGCCAATTGATATACCGTCAAAACCATACATGTCAGCATGGTGGTTAAGAAGTTCAGCGGCTCTGTGATCAAATATTCCGGAGAGAGGCCCCATTGTTTGATACGGCTCATAGTCTTTTTTGTAAATGCCGTTCATCTTTTTACAGAGAGCCGCGCATGGTTCGCCGCATGTTTTCTGGTTCTTTGGTTTAATAGTCTCATCATTGAACTGCTTGAGGTAGTGATTTATGACAAAATCCTGATGAATTTTCAGGCGCTCTTCTTCTGTCATGTAAATGCTCTTGTAGTTGAAAGACATCATCTTTCCTTTGAGCGTTTTGAAGTTTACGCCGAATGTGCCGCCGGTATCAAATTTAGGTTCGAAACGGTATTTAGTCGTTGCTTCAAAATCCTTAGATGCTAACTTTTTCTGATATTTCTCCACGAACCATTTATCGGCAACGACTCTATCTCTAAAGTCCTCGGCGATATGTGTGCCACCGTAAATGACTGCCGCAATGCCATGCTCCTGAAGTAATCTTGAGCCAAGACCGCCTCTACCGGCCCAAGTGTCAACTAAGCCTATTTTACCGTTTTCAATTGGTATTGAGCATATTGCACCTACATCAGTTGACTGAGCTGAAGGCCCTACTACTAAAATTCTAGGGTCAGTTTTGAATTTAGAACCGAATTTTTCATAAACATAATCTGTAAGAGAGTAGATACCTTTTCTTCCTGAATTCCAAACTTCTTCCAGATTGACAGGGACGACTTCCACCTGAATTTCTTCGCTTCTATCTCTGTTTAGATAAAGAATTGATGGAGTCGGAGCTTTATCTATTATTGAAAGGGTATTGATACCAAGATTATCAAAAACAAGTCCGGCGCCGCCCATAGATGAGACATAGAAGCCATCCCAGCATGGGGAATAACCTGTAAAAAATAGCCTGTTTGATCCAGGAAAAATCGAACCTGCAAGAAGGCCTACGCCGATATTTAAGCTGTTATTTTTTCTCCAGAGATGAAGCCCTAAATCGATAGGACCGAAATATTCGCCTATTTTATAGCGGTCGATTCTATAGAAGGACGAGCTGGTATGGACTGTTAATACTCTTTGGTGTGATTCCATTTGAATACCCCTTTTTAATTTATTTATATATTTAGGTTGTTAAAATAGTTTTATAGTCGCTTCTTGCGTGCAGATTTCCTTCCTTGTCAAAGCGCGCTGATTGTATTTCTGCGATAATTGAAATGGCGATTTCGTGAGGAGTTGTTCCACCGATTTTAAGCCCGATCGGGCAGTAGATTTTTTCCCAGTCTATATTTTTTCCTGACAATTCTGAAGCAAGTCTTTTGATAACTGACTCAGATTTTCTCTTGGAGGCTATTGCCCCGATGTATTTGGGATTCCATTCTGAGGCGCAAATTCGTTTAAGTATCGCGAAATCCATCTCATGTGAATGGGTCGCAATAATCATAAAACTGTTTTTTGGAACTTCTTTAGAACTTAATGTGTTAGCGTAGTCTTCGATAATTATCTCATCGGCTAATCCTTCACAGGATTTCTCATACTCTTTTCTGCTGTCAATGACAGTAACTTTGTAGCTAAGTTTATCAAAGTGGTATGCCAAAGCCTGACCGATGTGACCGGCTCCGAAGATATACACACTTTCTTTTGAGTTATGAATTTCGAAAAACAAAGTAATGCTTCCGCCGCATATCATTCCGGTATTGACTGCATCTATAACGCTGTTGTCTTCACCAAGGATGTACTTTTGAAGAATTGAAGTTTTGCTGTTCTCGAGCATTGAGACAGCCTCTTTTGTTGCCAGAAACTCTAATGCGCCGCCGCCGATTGTCCCAAAAGTCCTTCCGACATTCATTACAATCATTTTGGCCCCTGATATCTGTGGACCGTGTCCTTCTTTGTCAACGACTGTGACGAGGACAAATGGTTGGTTGTCCTTTTGCAGGGATATAATCTTTTCGTATATGTTCATATCATTTTAGCCTTAGGTGCATTTAAACTTTTCGACAGTATATCAAGTTTTTAAAATAAAGGCTAGAGCAAAGAGGTAAAAAAATTAAGGCTGGTCGAAACCAGCCTCAATTAAATCAACTACTGAACTATCTTTGTCTTTGGCAAGCCTAACGCTTTGTTGCCTTCTTTCCATTTATCTTCTTTGGAGAGGATATCGATTCTCTCGTAACGCTTCAGCACATTTCTTTTTTTAACTATTTTTGTGCTTCCTTTTAGGCTTGGATGTCTAGACATTTTGGTCTCCTGATTGACTTATATTTAAATGAAAAATTACAAAATGAGGAAATAATATGACAACTTTTTTGTAATAATCAAATTAGTTTTTTCGTCTGAACTGAAAAACCTTATTTTATGTCTTCTGTACAATGTGATTATGGGCTTTATAATAGTGATAAGGTCTAATTTTAAGGTAAACAAGATGCGGTCAGTCAGAGTCTTTCTTTTCGGAATAGTGATAAATAGCTTATTGCTATTTAGTTTAATAGCTTCAGATGCTGTTATCCTGGTAACCTCCGATATCCACGGCAATGTGAGTTCTGGCAAAGGAGGATTTTTACAGCTTTCTTCTGCCATCAAATCAGAAGAGGGAACTGAAGGCAGGGAAAATGTTATCTTAATAGACTGCGGTGATACATTGCAGGGAAGTTTTGAAGCATCCGTAACTAAAGGTGCAATGGCAATTAATCTATTGAATGAATTGGGATATGACTTCTGGATTCCGGGCAATCACGACTTTGATTACGGGTTTGATGTTTTTCTGGATAGAGCTAAAGATTTCAGAGGCAGAACTCTCTGTTCGAATATTGCCCTAGCTTCAGGTTCCAAGATAATACTGCCGTATGCAAAATGGTCTATGGTAAAGAAGAATAACATTAAAATTGCAATAATTGGCGCGACTTTTCCTGATATAAATAGCTCTTGGGTAATAAGTCCAGATGCTCCATTCAGGACAATTGCCTTGAGTGCTGCCTTGCAGACAATTATGCCGAAAGTTCTGAAAGATAACCCAGATGTCATTGTTCTTGCGCTTCATGGCGGCCTTTTTAATAAAAACTGGTCTCTAGGCAAAGAAATTCAAAAATATCCACAGATAGATCTTGTGCTAGGCGCACATACTCACGAGGCGATAGCCGGCAAGGCCCTTTACAATGGAGCGTATTATTTCCAGTCCGGTCATGGAGGAGAATATTTGGGAAAGATAGAAATCACTATGAACAAAGAAAAAGGGAGACCAGATTTTGTATCTAAACTTATTCCAGTAGCTAATTATCCGGCAGATAAACAAGTACTAGATAAATTGTCAAAAACTTTGGACTCAATCAGAAAAGATGGCCAAAGGCAGATAGCTTTTATAAATCCTGATCAGGCGCAGAGCAGTGGATTTTTAATTTCTAAAGCTATCGCTTTTGCGACAAAAGCCGATGTAGCTATTTTTGGGTTAAGCCCCAATAATGAAAAATTAAGTGGAACTATAACAAATGCAAAACTTCATGATCTGATTCCCTATGAAGATAATGTGGCGCTTATGAAAGTTACAAAAGATGAACTTAAAGTTATTCTTCAGAACTTGAATAAACATATGAAAAGCAACAAAAAATACAAAAAACTTAGTAGTTATGGTTTTCGGTTTTCAGTTTCAAAAAACGGTAAAGTTTTGAATGTTATTTTGCCACCCGCCTTAGAGAATAAGAACAGGATGCTTCTTGCTATATCATCTTATTATATAGACTATCCGACCAATAAATTCCCTGGTATCAGAAAAATAGCAGAAGAAAATGCAGCAGAATACAAAAATACAAACCAGACAGTCAGAGATGTCCTCAAAGCATATTTGCAGATCAAATTTCCTCTGAAGAATTGAGCCAAATTCTAACAAGGTTTTAATATTGGCTTTCTAAGTGCTACTTTATGCTAAATTTATTTAATTTGAATAATAAAAAAACTGAAAAGGAAAAACAATGCAAGCTTGGGAATATGACTTTAAGACTATAGAAAAAAAATGGCAGGATTATTGGGTTAAAAATAAGATCTTCAAAGCGATAGACTTCTCAGACAAGCCGAAATACTATGTTCTGGACATGTTCCCGTACCCGAGCGGGGCAGGGCTTCATGTAGGGCATCCTGAGGGTTACACTGCTACTGATATAGTTTGCCGTTTCAAACGAATGAATGGTTTTAATGTTCTTCACCCGATGGGGTGGGATGCTTTCGGGCTTCCGGCTGAGCAGTATGCCGTAGAAACAGGGACACATCCTTCAATCACTACCAAGAAAAACATAGAAGTTTTCAAAAGGCAGATTCAGGCGCTTGGGTTTAGTTACGACTGGGATAGAGAACTAAGCACGACAGACCTTGAATATTACAAATGGACTCAGTGGATATTTATCCAGCTTTACAATAAAGGTTTAGCCTATCTTGATGAAGCGCCGGTAAACTGGTGTCCAGCTCTTGGAACTGTTTTGTCTAACGAAGAGGTTATTGACGGAAAGAGCGAAAGAGGAGGGCATGATGTAATCAGAAAACCCATGAAACAATGGATGTTCAGAATCACTCAATACGCTGAACAGCTTCTTGATGGTTTGGACAAGCTCGACTGGCCCGAAGGAATTAAGGAAATGCAGAGAAACTGGATCGGCAAGTCCACTGGGGCTAATGTGGTATTTCAGATGTCAGATTCAAATGAGAAAATTGAGGTTTACACGACTAGACCAGACACTCTTTTCGGTGCTACATATATGGTTCTTTCGCCTGAACATAAATTAGTCAGGACGATTACGACGGATTTGCATAAGATAGAAGTTGAAGCTTATATTGAAAAATCTTCCAAGATGAGCGATTTGGAAAGAACATCACTCAATAAGGAAAAAACAGGAGCTTTTACCGGAACTTACGCCATAAATCCTGTTAACGGCAAGCGCATTCCTGTTTGGATTGCTGACTATGTGCTTGTTTCGTATGGAACCGGAGCGATAATGGCCGTTCCTGCCCATGACGAGAGAGACTTTGAGTTCGCTGTTAAATTTAATATTCCAATTCATTGCGTGATTAGCCCTGATGAAAAATCAGCCCATGAAAAAGGAATTTGCGTACAGGAAGTTCTTGACGGCAAAGCATGCTGGACTCTCGACGGCAAAGCTGTTAGCTCTTCAAATGAGGAAGGACTTGATATTAATGGACTTGGAGTCGATGAGGCTAAAGCAAAGACTATTAAATGGCTGGAAGATAAGGGTATTGGAAGCGGGAAAACAAATTATAAACTCAGAGATTGGCTCTTCAGCCGTCAGAGATATTGGGGTGAACCTTTTCCGATAGCACACATGGAAGATGGAACAATTAAACTGTTATCTGAAAAAGAACTGCCGGTTAAACTTCCAAATGTTCAAAACTTTAAACCATCTGGTACGGGTGAATCTCCTCTGGCAAACTCAACAGATTGGCTCGATTATACTGACCCTGAAACTGGAAAAAAGGGAAGAAGAGAGACCAACACAATGCCACAATGGGCAGGTTCGTGTTGGTACTACCTTAGATACATTGATCCTTTAAACAAAAAATCAGCCTGGGATAAGGAAAAGGAAAAGTACTGGATGCCGGTTGACCTCTATGTCGGCGGAGCTGAACACGCAGTTCTTCACCTTTTGTACTCAAGATTCTGGCACAAAGTTCTATTTGAATTAGGTTTAGTATCTACAAGCGAGCCTTTTATGAAACTAGTTAATCAGGGAATGATCCTTGGTTTGTCATACAAGGATTCAAGAGGCGCGCTTGTTACCGGCGATAAAGTAGAATCAAAAGACGGCAAGCACTACAACAAAGAGAACGGCGAAGAGCTTATAGAGTTTGCTGCCAAGATGTCTAAATCGCTGAAAAATGTAGTTAATCCTGATGATGTCATAGGTCAGTACGGCGCTGACAGCATGAGGCTGTATGAAATGTTTATGGGACCGTTGGAAGCTGTAAAGCCCTGGAATACTCTTGGCGTAGAAGGTGTTTCCCGGTTCCTGAGAAAATCGTGGCGGATGATTTTTGATGCTGAAGTCAAGGATGATATTGAACTTAATAGAAAACAGCTTGCTTTGCTGCATCAGACAATCAAGAAAGTAACTGATGACCTGGCAACATTGAATTTCAATACGGCTATAAGCCAGTTGATGATATTTGTGAATGAGTTCAGCAAAGAAAAAGTTCTTCAAAGAGACCTAGCTGAGATATTTGTAAAGCTTGTTGCTCCTTTAGCTCCTCACATTGCAGAAGAAATGTGGGAAATACTTGGTCATAAAGGAACAATATCTTACGAAAAATGGCCTCAATATAATGAGGAATATCTCAAAGAAGACGAAGTGGAAGTGCTTGTTCAGATTCTTGGCAAACCAAAAGCCAGAATAATGATTTCGCCTGATGCCGATGATGAAGCAATGAAGAATAAAGCTTTGGAAAACCCCATCATTGCCGAGATTGTAAAAGGCAAGATTATCCGCAAAGTAGTTTGCGTAAAAGCTCGCCTGGTAAATATCGTCGTATAATGCATGATGGCCTCGAAATGGAGGGTTCCGCTTCGTCGGAACCGTAAATTAGCGGACATGACGAAGCATGTCCCTCCACTTGTAGCGCGGGCATCTTGCCCGTGTGAATGTTAAACTTGCTTTAGAGAGTTAATTATCTCTGAATAAGCTACTTCAGTCTGATTGCCGGTCTTCATATCCTTGAGGATTATGACATTCCTGGCGATTTCATCATCTCCGCGGATTAGCACTTTTGTGACATTGCTTTTTGATGCTGAACGCATCTGAGCTTTCATGCTTTTGTCTTCAAGTTCCATTAGGACATTTATGCCTTTTTTTCTAAGTTCTGACGCTAATAGAAAGTTCTTTTCTTTTGCAACTTGACCTAAACTTGCTATGAAAACAAATTCTGGAGTATTTATCGGAAGTTGAACTTTTAGTGCGTCCTGAACCATTATCAGCCTTTCCATTCCAGCCGCAAAACCTACACCTGTGATGTATTTGGATGAACCCGGAACAGCAATTGCGTACCTGCCGCCGCCCGCTATGGCGTTTTGTCCGCCAAGTCCAGAGTGGGTTATTTCAAAAACGGTGTGCTGGTAATAGTCAAGGCCTCTCACAAGCCGCCTATCAATTTCAAATTCAATACCTTGCTGTCTAAGCAGATCTACGACTTTATTGAAATAATCTTTCGATGTCTGAGTAAAGAATTCTTTCACATCAGGGGCATTCTTGATTGGTTCCTGGCATTCTTGGATTTTACAGTCTAAAATTCTCCAGATATTTTTATTGAAACGCTCTTTACAGTCGGGGCACATTGAAGGAACAAAGTTTTGGAAATAGTCTCTGAGCGCTTTTTCAGATGCGGCCTTGTCTTCTTCTGCTCCTCTGGTGTTTATAAGGAGTTTTGAGCCTGTAATTTTGAGTTCTTCCAGAAAATGAATGAGCATCGTAATGCATTCTGCATCATGTTCTGGGGATATTTTTCCGACATTTTCGACACCGACCTGATGGAACTGGCGTTTTCTGCCTGCGGCTGGGCGTTCGCCTCTGAACATCGGGCCAAGATAATAAACTCTGGTCTCAACTCCGTTTGGTGCTTCGGTTTTCATCAAAGCTCTCATAACTCCAGCTGTTCCTTCCGGGCGAAGAGTAAGTTCCCTTCCGCCTCTGTCTTCGAAAGAGTACATTTCTTTCTGAACTACCTCCGTGTCTTGCCCGATGCTCTTTTTGAAAACTTCGCTGTACTCAAAAATAGGAGTTCTGATTTCACCGTAACCGTATAGTGAAAAGACTTTCTGAGCGCTTGACTCTATGAAGTTCCATCTTGGAATCTCATCAGCAAATATATCGGATGTTCCAGGAGGCGGCAGATAAGAAGACATAACTTGTTAAATCCTAAATTCTAATTTTTAAACTCGAAACAAACCCAAAATTCTAAGTTTTGATATATTATAAAAAAATAAACCTCGCCTTTTGAGCGAGGTTTAGAATGCGAAACAGAATTTGTTTTACTTCTTTTTGTTCTTAAGAAGTTTTGAAATCCTCTGCTTGAGGTCTTTTCCTGTTTTGAACTTAACTACAAGTCTTTCAGGAATGATAACTTCATCTTTCGGCTTGTTTGGATTTCTGCCCTTACGAGCTTTTCTCTTTTGAACTTCGAAGACTCCGAAGTCTCTTAATTCTACATTTTGACCGCTTACTAATTCATCGGCGATGGAATCCAGAGTTTTCTGAACTACTAACGCGATTTGGTTCTGTGTAAGATCACAATCCTGAGCGATCTTAAGAACGATGTCTCTTTTTGTCATTGTATGTTCCCTCCTAAAGGTATTTTTAAAAATTGTGGAGACATGAAGATATATTGAGTAGATATTTAATCAAGTTTAATTCAGAAGATACTGCAAAAAAATGTGTTGTGAATCTTACATCTGTGGCTATTTAAGATTCTGATTTTTCCTTTATACAATATAATAGTGGACTTTTTCAAAGTCGATCATTGCCTATCTTCCCAGAAAATACTAAAATGATATTCAAAAAGGAATTGATAAAGCTATGGCTAAAAAACACGCCTTCTTTTCTCTTATCGAACTTCTGACCGTAATGGCTGTCATAGCAGTTCTTCTAGGCATAACAATCGGCGTTTTCTCCCTTGTAAGAGATAAAATGAATAACTCAAAAACCAGAGCCATAATCAAACAGCTCGACATTGCCATGCAGTCTTACAAACTCGATCAGGGATATTATTTTGCAAGTAACAATGCTTTTGCCACTTTTACACCTCCAGCACTACCACCATCGGCGACCTATTTTAAGCTTAACTTTAATGGTGTTATTGATACTATTTTTATAAAATGTTTTGAATATCAAACTCTTAAAGGCAGAGGCTCTATCCTCACCGTATCAGGGTATTCTTATATAGTTGATGCTTGGAATATTCCGATTCTTTATAAGTATCCGGGTACATTTAACCCTCAGATGTTTGATATCGGTTCGCTCGGCAAAGATGGATATTATGGAGATAAATCCACCAATACGACCAACGATCCTTTAAAATTCGGGCAGGGCGACGATATAACCAACTTTAACAACAATTGATATAAGGTTTTAATATGAAACTTAAAAGATTTTCTTTGATTGAGATTCTTGTAGTTATAGCAATTATAGCAATACTTGCGGCTTTGCTTATGCCTGCGATTACGACAGTGAGAAACAATGCCAAAAAAGCTCAGGCAAAAGCCCAGATGAATGCGATAATGACCGCCATCAAAACCTATGAATCCACATACGGAGTTTTGCCAGTTACCAGTTCAAATTGGGCGGATTATCCAGCTAGCAGTTTAGCAATATATTATACTAATTATAAT
>Ga0194039_1001853_pt1 | contig 11109 bp, 10 predicted proteins | sample JunL228m_MetaG_FD_148679 | JGI IMG/M metagenome (GOLD analysis project Ga0194039, IMG submission 148679) | Anoxic zone freshwater microbial communities from boreal shield lake in IISD Experimental Lakes Area, Ontario, Canada - Jun2016-L227-8m | ecosystem: Environmental > Aquatic > Freshwater >...
CGAAACTATAGCATAGTAGATAAAACCGGCATCTTTGGGGGTATTAAAGCACGCTCAGTCTCTCGGCAGTGACCAAACAGATCGGTGGTCTTACCGCGGTGAACAAGGTAGACCTTGAGATTGGAAACGATCAGATCGTAGGTCTTGTAGGACCAAACGGTGCCGGAAAGACAACCCTCTTAAACATTATATCAGGTATCACTCCTCCAACTTCCGGGAAGGTATCATTCTGTGGTGAAGACATCACCGGTATGAAACCGGATCGGATCTGTCGCAAGGGAATCGCAAAGACGTTTCAGATCGCCGAATCCTTCCCCGACTTAACCGCTAAGGAGTGTGTGATGATCGGGGTGCTCTTTGGAAATGACACGGCACCGGGTATGAAAGAGGCACAGTCCCAGGCGCTTTTGATACTTGCTGAGGTCAACTTCCCGCTTGAGAAGGCCGAAACCCTCAACCGGAACTTAAATGTTGTTGAACTCAAGCGTCTTCAGCTCGCCCGGGCGCTCGCTTCACGCCCGAAGCTCCTGCTGCTCGATGAACTCACCACCGGTCTCAATCCAAAGGAAAGCAAAGAGGCAGTGGAGTTGATCCGGAAGATCCGAGATAAGGGAATTTCCATTCTCATCATCGAGCACGTCATGAGTGTCATTATGGGAGTCTCTGATCGCATCGTAGTGCTCGATCACGGCGAGAAGATCGCAGATGGCCGACCGTATGAAGTTGTGAACAACCAGCAGGTCATCGATACATATCTTGGTGACTTCAACGCGTTTTAAAATAAGGGGAAAAACATGCTCGCAGTGACCGGTCTCAATGTCTTTCATGGGAACTTGCAGGTCGTCTGGGACATGAGCTTTCACGTTAAGAAAGGCGAACTCGTGACCCTCATCGGACCGAATGGTGCCGGAAAGACAACTACGGTCGAAACCATCATTGGGCTCAACCGGAATGCCTCGGGCTCAATTGTATTTGAAGGAGAGGATATTCTCGGCCATCACCCCTACGATCTCTTTAAAAAAGGGCTCGCGCTCGTTCCAGAGAAACGCGAGATCTTCTCAAAGATGCCGGTCGCTGAAAACCTCCTCCTTGGCAGGATCAGCCATGAAGAAACCGAAAAGACCCTTGCGCATATCTACCAGCTATTCCCAATTCTGCAGGAGCGAAAAAACCAGATGGCCGGAACGCTGAGTGGCGGCGAACAGCAGATGCTTGCCATCGGCCGGGCACTTATGTCAAGGCCTCGTCTCTTAATCCTCGATGAACCTTCGACTGGTCTTTCGCCCATTCTTGTCGGACAGGTTTTTAAGTCACTCGAACAGCTTGGCAGGGAAGGGATGACAATTCTTCTGCTCGAGCAGAACGTCCGGCACGCGCTCGATATGTGTCACCGTGGGTATGTGCTAGAGAACGGGAGGATTATCAAAGAGGGAAAAGCAAAGGAGCTCAAGCGCGATCCGCACATCCAGAAGGCGTACCTCGGATTCTAAAAGGGCGGGTTAGTTGTAATTCGGGCACTCTTTTTAAAAACCTCATTTCATAACTTGAAACGGCTAATCGCATCGCCCCCCCAAAAAAGCTCAGCCCGTTGGTACTTCTAAAATACAACAGCTATCATAACGTAACCAGAAAAATATGGTATGAACCGGATTTTTTAAGAGTGGCCCGTAAATTTATTCCTTTTGGGGCTCTGCGCCGGTCCCTTTTCTTCCACGTTCCTTGAACCATACCTGCAACCGTTCCGGCAGGTTTACAAGCCCCTTTGGCAGGAAGATGATTGTGAGGATGAGAATGAACCCGACAATCACGTACCTCCCGAAAGTGAGCCCCGTTGCCTTTAACCCCTCCCAGATGATGGTGAGCACGACCGTCCCGATGACCGGTCCTGCAAGGGTGCCAAGACCACCCAGAATTACAAATGTGATTGGCCAGAACGAATTGTCAACACCATACAATTCCGGTGTAATGTAACCGATATGATGGATTTGCAATGCCCCGGCGACTCCGGCAAGGTATGCGCTCATGGCAAATGCGATGAGCCGGTAGCGGACAGGATCTACTCCGGCAGCACGGGCTTCTAACTCGTTCTCTCGGATCGCGAGGAATGCAAGGCCGAGACGGGACTTCATAATATACCAGATTGCAATTAAAGAAGCGATGGTAATGACGAGGATAGCGTAGTATTCGATGAGTTGGTATCCGGGGATTGACGGGCTTACGAGCCGGGGTGATGCGATCCCATCCCAGCCGCCCGTCATAGGAGCGAACACGCTAACCGTCAGTGCCTGGACAATAATGGCAAACCCGAAGGTGACCATCGCAAGGAACCACTCCTTGAGCCGGACGCAAGTGAGCCCGATGAGGACCCCTATGAACGCGGCAACAGTGGCCCCGAGAAAGATGGTAATGAACGGCGAAATCCCGCTCTGTATCGCAATCAGGGTCGAGGCATATGCGCCAATTCCGAGGAATGCGGCGTGGCCGAGCGATCCCTGCCCGGAGTACGCGAGCAGGTTCCATGCCGATGCAAAGATAATGGATATGAGCATCAGGACAAGGAGGTTTAAGAGGAACATGCTGTCTGAGAAAAATGGGAAGGCTGCTGCGATGGCAAGTGTTGCCACGAGCCCGTATTTTATCAGATCATCCCGTCCGAAATTCATAATCTCACTCTCCTTTTTCGCCGAATAACCCGGTTGGCCGCACTACGAGAACAACAATCAGGATAATGAACGAGACCGCATCTTTCCATATCCCGCCAAGATAGAACGCCGCGCTGTTCTCAGCGATACCCATTAAGAGCCCGCCAATGATAGCGCCCGGAATGCTGCCAAGTCCGCCGAGGATAATAATCGCAAAGGCCTTCACTGCGGGAATGGATCCCATGTACGGGTTGAAGACCTGCCCGCTCACCACCCAGAGCGTCCCTGCAGCTGCTGCTAGTGCGCACCCGATGCCGAAGCTGATAACATCGATCCGTTCGACATTGATCCCAACGAGCATCGCCCCTTTCCGGTTCTGGCTTGTTGCCCGCATCTCCATGCCAATCCTCGTTTTTTTGAGGAAGATGAACAGGGCAATGAGGATCGCAGCGGTAAACGCAATGATGATGATGTAGTCGATTGGGACGTTGAGCGAACCTATAGGAACTGTGATACCATCATAGGGGCTCTTTACGCTCTGCCAGGCATCGCCCCATATCATCGCAGCCCCGTTCTGGAAGATATAGATGAGCCCGATGGAGAGGAAGATCTCATTGAGTTTGCCGGTGCCAAGGATCGGCCGGAAACAGAGCCGTTCAACAACTGCCCCTATGGCGATGAGGGCGAGCATGGACAACAGGAGGATTACATAGGGATTGATGCCGGTTAAAAGAAAGACCGTTGCTGTGATGTACGCACCGATCATCAGGAACTCCCCGTGCGCGAAGTTAACAATTTTCATGACCCCGAAGATGAGGTTGAGGCCGGTGGCAAGTAGGATATAGATACAGCCGGCATACAGACCCCAGAACATGATCTGTAAAAATATCCCAATGTTGTCCAATGCTGTCTATCCCCTTTTTGTTTATGTTCTAAATCAGACGGCCTGTAATAAAAATGAATGTACCGGATTTTAAGCGCTACCGGCCGTGTACCAGGCAGGTAGGGTAAATTCCGTTGTCTTAAGGTTATCCGGCCAGACGATCGTGGGCCGTGTCTCTCCGATGGTTGAATTGTACGACAGTTGTTCCATCCAGAGGTCGAAGGTTGATTCCCGGAAGTCTGGTGAGAACGATATGGTCTGGTCTTTCATTGCTTCTATAACCTGTGGCATCTTCAGGTTGACGAGTGCCTGCCTGACAGTTGCCTTGTCGGTGGTTCCCGCATTGCCGATTGCCTTTGCAGCGATGAACACGCCCTCGTAGGTAGAAGCACCCATCATGTCCGGGTAGGTGCCAAACCTGGTAAAGTATGCCTGCTTAAAACCGCTCTGGGCGTCTGCTACTACACCGGCCGGTGCGGTGTAGGGCGAGAACCGGCTCTCGATGATGGCCCCTTCACCATACTGCCCGAGATCCTTGTAGAACTGGGAGTTGTCATTGTTTTCAACGTTTAAGAAGATCGTATTCAGGCCAATGTCCCTGCGAGCCTGTGTGATGATCGGAGCACCTTCGTTCGGGAACGCTGCTATGTAGACCGCGTCGGGGTTTGACGCCTTTATCGCGGTTAACGGGGTCCGGAAATCGCTTTCACCCATCTTGAAACTCTGCTGGGAAACGAGTTGGATATTGAGCTTGTTATTAGCGATGGTGTTGTTCACCGCAGTCTGCACGCCTTTACCAAACGCTGTATCCTGGTAGAGCAGTGCGAGCCGGAGCGGACGGTCTGCGGAAAACCCGGACTTCTTTGCTATTGCCGACCTGAGGATCTGGTCGATGAAATTCGTGGTGTACTGGCCGTAGGTGTCGGTTGTCGGGCAGTGGTGGAAAATATAACTGGTATCGATGTCAGTGCGGTGGGTGATGATGGGGCTCGATGCGCCGGTAACTATGTACGGCACCTTGTACTCCGCGATGGTCTGTTCGTACGCGGATGTTACCGCGCTTGAATAACCACCGACAAGGATGTCTACCTTGTCATCGGTGATCAGCTTGGTTGCTGCTTTCTGGCCGCCCGCTTGTGTGGATTCGTCGTCCCCAACGATCAGCTTGATCTGGGCCTTCGATCCGTCCTTTAAGGTCACGCCACCCGCGGCATTGATCTTATCGGCAGCAACTTGTGCCGACTGCCACATATTATTACCAACATTGCTTGCAGGGCCAGTCTGTGATACAATAACACCGACTTTTATTAAGCCCTGAGATCCCGATGTTGTCTGCTGCTGCGGAGTCGCCTGCTGGGTACAGCCGGCGATAAGTGCAGCCATGACTAGCAGGACTGCGATGAGGAGAACCTGGTATTTCATTTCAAATCCCCTATGCTATGATATAGCATGGCATAGTAACTGTCGATAGCTAACTTGAAAAGAATATCGTTTTTATTTTCAGAGATATACGGATTTGATAATTCCAGGCAATATCATCAGAACGATGTGGGTATGATATGGGAAACGATCTGGCTGACCAAAAATATCCTTAATCGCATTGATCACTTTTATCCGTGTCCTCACATATCGCCCGTCAAATCTCTTATGCAAAGGAGAAATGAATTCCGTTGATTATCCTCTCTTAACGGAAATCTTTTCTTGGATGAAAAATCCCGATGATCTCCTGCTTGATCAATTCTTCTGGGGTCTGGCTGAAGACTTCGAAATCCGCCTCAGCCTGAGCAAGATCCCGCGCCCGTTTTTCAACTGCAGGCCTAAGCGTAATCCGTTTCTTTAAGATATCCTCCTGTATCCTGTGCAGTTTCAGGGTCCCTTGTAAAAGATCCCGCTCTACGGGTTTAATCATCGGCTGGTACTTATGGATAAGGATCTGGAGATCGGATCGATCAATTCCTTGTGTGGGATCGAATAGGAAATTCATCTCCATTTTGTCCCGCCAAGCTATGAGTTCGTTAGTGAGGGTATTGTCGAGCTGGGGAATGCCGAGTAACTGATTCCGCGTGATGTCAGCAGCAGTCCCGATTCCCACAGACTTTAAGATGTTTTTCAGCCCGTTATTGATCCGGGGTAGGTTGCAGGTATCTATGCTGCAGTGCTCCAGAAATTTTTTCTGCTGCCGCTCTTTCATCGTGCGCTCTAAAGAGAGGAGGTTGGTTCTGTACTCCCGGTCGATGCTTTCGTATTTTCTTTTAAGATCCCGAAGATGGTTCAGCTGGGCAATAAATGCAGAATCACCGGCCTCGGCAGTCCACTTTTTGTTCCACAGGTCCCACATATACCGTGCGCTAGTAAGATTTCCTAATCTTTTTCTCTTCTCGTCAGCTGCTTCGCCTGGATACAGGAACAGCGCCATCACAACAATGATAACAGGCAGAAGCATGAGATAGTCAGTTATCATCTCACCGAATGCCATCACCACGCAGCCTGCAATTATTGCTATGCCTGCAATCTGACGAAAATTCCTAAAGTTAAGTGATCGTTCAATATCTGGAGAAAGCGGCACCAGATGGGGGATGAATGTGCCAATGCTGATACGAGGAATCGGGCCCGGGGAGGTGATCGCTTCTACCTTCTGCCACTCGCGTCGGAGATCGATTTTTGTGATCCTGTCTGCGCTTAAGAACAGCAGGAGACCTGAACTCTCTTCGAGCCTGCACCACGGGCATGTTGCAAGTCCTGAATAGTAACTGTGAACTGAGTCCGCACTGCACTGCCTCATCCTTTTTTCGAGAGATTCAAATGCATCCCACCAGTCCCCGGCACTGGGACGGCCGGAATATAGAGATCCCGTCTCAGAAAAGGCGCGTTCGAAAAGCCCGGCTATATCATTTGGGACTACGGAGAGGCCCACAGAGTTCGGAGGGGGAGAGATGGATTTGAGTGGAGAATTTTTGCCGTATGCAAACCGGAATTCGGCAATAGCCTTATCGAGCGGCATATCCTCTTTTCCCCCGTACACTCCTGAGAAGGGATGCCTTCCAAAGAAGAGAAGCTGAAAGAACAGGATCGAAAGCCCGAAATTGTCATGATTTGCTGTTCGCTCCATTTTAAAATTTTTTGACTTTTGGATCTCAGGTGGGGTGAACTGGGCTACACCAACTTCACAGTAATAGAGTCGCTCGTTTGTCCGGACCTGGAACGAGTCGCAGTCGATCAGCCGGACGCAGGCCTCATCGTTGACAAGTATGTTGCCCTCGTTGACATCTCCAATCACGTATCCGAATTTGTGAATTACAAAGAATGCGGCTGCGAGGTTTTTTGCCGTGCGCACGAGAAACCGCCAGTCCGCGTGGGGGAAGTGTTCCTTCCTATGGGTCGGCCCGTAAACTTTGTGCACCGGTTCGTAATCGCTGATCTTTGGCATAAGAAAGCCTACAACCGGACCACCATCACGGGTACGGAGCACATCGGTTGGCCATGCCGAAATGCTCTTGAGCTCATCGTTGCACCCTCTCACCATCAGGAGCAATTTCTCCTGCTTGTGCGCTTCAAGCGGTTTGTGATAGATCTTTGCAACAAGGCTCTGGTGCAGTGGAAGGATTTCGTACACATCCCCTTCTCCGCCGCTTCCGATCTTTTTCCCGAGCAGGATCCTTGTGCCGGAACTATCTAAAAAAGGCTTGAGAGGAACAGACGCCATAAAATCAACCTGTCATGCGCACAGCAAGGACGAGCGTCTTGTCATCGTCGCTTCTCGCTGTGATATCGTCCCGGCAGAGGAAACTACTAAGTTGTGCGGAAAAATCAGAGAAATCATCCACCGGATTCTTTTTCAGTGTATCGAATAGCGGCTTAAAAAAACCGGGATGGGCTTTTTTTTGCGCAAATGAGAGGACAAGATTCTGCAGCCCGTCGGTGAATAACGCAATTTCGTCCGGTGATTCCGCGTGGTTAATATGCAGGTGGTCGAGATACTGTTCATCCGTGATAAAAAACGTAGTGTTTGCGTACTCTCCCTGCTCTGGCCAAAAGATGGTCTGGTACTCCGGGCCGGAACCGGTCACGATTGCACCGTCGCCGATCTGGAAAAAGATCGCATGATTGTTTCCGACTACCGAGCCGAGGATCGTACAGGCGTAATCCCTCAGCCGCTTCCCGCTTTCCTGTGAATCAGCAACGATCGCTTCGCGCGACGCGGTGATCCAGTTCCTGACATTATCATCAGTGATCTTGGAGAGATCACCAGTATTCCGCACAGTGTTAATGATTTTGGCATAGAGCGTCCCGCTTGCAATCTCTGCCCCACGCCCGCCGTCCGTTGTGCTGCCTGCGCCATCAGCGGCAATCCCGATAAAAAATTCGGAATCAGAGAGCAGGACCGTACCTGCCCTGCAAAAATCCTGCCCGCTCTCACCGCGATCGGTGTGTGCTTTTCCGGTAACAGATGTACAAGTAAACTTCCATCTCATATCTCACTCCAGCCAAGAGGTGGAGAGAGCATGATCCTGTCGCCGGGATTGCTCCGCGAAGCCGATTTCATCGAGTTGGAAAGCCACTGGAAAAATTCGCGGAATTTGAGGCCCTGAAGTTTTACCGGTTCCCTTACTGAAATCTGCTTTAAGATCTTCATGTCTGCCTTGTGAACCCCGATAGCAAAGAACGCAAACGATTTTGCATTCTCACCTTCGCGGACCATTGCAGCGGCAGTCTGCCATGCATCGGTAGGTTCACCGTCAGTGATAAGAAAGATCCATGGCCGGTAAAATGAGATGCCGTTTGCCCGGTATTGTTCTTTTCGGGTTTTTATGAGTTCGATTCCTTTTTGTATTGCTTCGCCCATGGGCGTGTCACCATCTGCCTTGAGCTCAGGATCGAAGAAACATTCTGCGGTATTGAACTCAGAAATGAGCCTGACCGGGCCAAATGAGAGTAAGGCAACTTCGACGCGTTTGATTGCGAGCGAGTCGGTCTGTAACTCGTTGTAAAATTCACGGATCCCGGCATTGAGTTCGGCTATGGGTTGTCCCGCCATCGATCCGGATGTATCGAGCAATAAAAGGCAGGGGCACCGCGGCTCCGGGTTCTCTGCAAAGGTCACCGCTCCCAGTGGCTGCTGGTCGGGGAGGATAATGTTGTCACTCATTTAAGTTCACCGTAAAATGTCGGTAGTAATTCTATTAGATGTATATTCTTATTTAGCGTTCTTTTGTTTTAAATTAAATTTTTTCTGCATTGAGCCGGTTATCTGGTGTTCGGGTAAATTTGTAAATAAAAATGACTGCGCCAACAGGATAAGTAAATCATATCGTCATATAAAAGAAGACAATAAAAATTAAAAAAAAATTATTTCCCGCCCGACACAATCTTTGACCCGCGTAAAATCCCAATCGTTCCGGTCCGGACAAACTCCTTAACCCCGTACTGGCGCAGGAGTTTTTCGAGTGCATCGATCTTGTCAGTCTCGCCAATGACCTGTAGGACAAGTGACTTCGGGCTGACATCAACTATTGAAGCTCGGAAAATTGTAGCGATCTGCATGATCTCTGCCCGGGACGTACCCTGTTCTGCCGTGACCTTGATAAGTGCAAGTTCCCGTTCCACCCGTTCGTTCTCGGTCAGGTCTGAAACCTTGATGATATCGATTAACTTGTTGAGTTGTTTCATGATCTGCTCAACTTTGGCATCGTCACCGATCACCACAATCGTGATCCTGCTCATGCCCGGTTCTTCGCAGGGACCGACCGCTAAGCTCTCAATGTTGAACCCACGGCGCGAGAAGAGTCCGGTGACCCGTGAAAGGACACCGGCCTTGTTTTCGACAAGGATGGATAACGTGTGCGGCTTCATTGCGGATGCCCTCCTATCATCTCATTGATCGCTGCACCGGCAGGAACCATTGGAAAGACATTCTCTTCGCGCTCGATCCTGAAGTCCATCACAAACGGGCCATCGCAGTCGAGTGAAGCTTGGAAGGCTGGGAGCACATCTTCTGGAGTCTCAACTTTTATTCCTTCAATACCATAGGCATTACCGATCTTAACAAAGTCAACTGCGGGCAGCTCTGTAAACGAATACCGGCGATCGAAGAAGAGCTCCTGCCATTGCCGGACCATCCCGAGATACATGTTGTTTAAGATCGCAATCTTCACCGGGATCTTGTTAGCTGCAACGGTTCCCATTTCCTGGATGTTCATCTGGATACTGCCATCTCCGGCAATAACAAATGTCGGGACATCCGGCCTAGCAAAATGCACACCGATTCCTGCAGGAAATCCAAAGCCCATAGTACCCAGTCCACCGGATGTAATCCAAGTCCGTGGGTTATGGAAGCAGAAGTGCTGCGCAGTCCACATCTGGTTCTGGCCAACTTCTGAGACGATCACCGCTTTGTCTTTCACAAGTTCGCTTAGCGTCCGGATGACAAACTGCGGGTGTAGTCCTCCTGTCGTGGGGCATTTGAGTGGGTGGTGCTGCTTCCAGTGCTTGATCTTCTTTAACCAGACCTCATGGGCACTCTGCTTCTTCATGAGAGCGAGCACATCTTTTAAGACCGCTTTCACATCGCCGACAATCGGCACATCTATGCGCTTGTTTTTGCCAATCTCAGCCGGGTCGATATCGATGTGGATGATCTTTGCATGGGGAGCAAAGGTCTCGATCCTGCCAGTCACCCGGTCATCGAACCGGGCGCCAATTGCGATCATGAGATCGCATTCTGTGACTGCAAAATTTGCATACTCGGTTCCGTGCATACCCAGCATACCGAGATTGAGCGGGTGATGGCAGGGGATGCAACCGATACCCATCAGGGTTGTGGTGATTGGAATGGATGCGAGCGTGGCAAACTCCATTAGTTCGGGCGAGGCATTCGAAGAGATGATCCCTCCTCCAGCATAGATTAGCGGACGCTCAGCCAGACCGATTAGTTCAAGTGCTTTTTCGATCTGGCGCTTGTGTCCTTTGTAAGTGGGGTTGTAGCCACGAAGCGTTACCTTATCGGGCAATTTTATATCTTCGGCCAACCCGGTACTCACATCTTTTGGGATGTCGATCAAGACCGGGCCCGGTCTTCCGGTACCAGCGATGTAGAACGCTTCTTGAACAATCCTACTGACATCACCGGCACTCTTCACCAGATAATTGTGCTTGGTGACCGGCAGGGTGATACCGGTGATATCTGACTCCTGGAATGCATCGTTTCCTAAAAGACTCGTTGGTACCTGTCCGGTGATGGCAACCAATGGGGTCGAGTCCATGTAGGACGTAGCAATGCCGGTGACAAGGTTACATGCACCTGGACCAGATGTGGCGAGGCATACACCAACACGACCACTCGCTCGTGCATACCCGTCTGCGGCATGCGCTGCTGCCTGTTCGTGCCTTACAAGGATGTGCCGCAATGGTGAATCATAGAGTTCATCATAGATCGGCAATACCACTCCCCCGGGGTATCCAAAGATAATTTCGGTACCTTCGTGCAGGAGTGATTCAACGAGTATTTTTGCCCCGGTCTTCATGTTCTTCCCTCAGTAGTCTGTTCATACCGGCGATCATCGCCTCAACGCTCGCCATGATAATATC
>Ga0194039_1001856_pt1 | contig 11097 bp, 9 predicted proteins | sample JunL228m_MetaG_FD_148679 | JGI IMG/M metagenome (GOLD analysis project Ga0194039, IMG submission 148679) | Anoxic zone freshwater microbial communities from boreal shield lake in IISD Experimental Lakes Area, Ontario, Canada - Jun2016-L227-8m | ecosystem: Environmental > Aquatic > Freshwater >...
AGCAAAGAGTTTTTGAGCAACAGCTTCAATTTTTTCAGTTCCAACTCCGGAATATTTGATATTTGGGGCCTTACACTCAGGACAGTTCTTATGCGCCTCAATTATATCTCCGCACATATGACAGGAAAGATAATCTTTAGATTTGTGATAAGTATAATCAATAGAGCAGTTTCGACATGTTGCTGAATACCCGCAGGAGAGGCAGAGCATATGTGTTGCAAAACCTCTGCGGTTAAGAAAAATGATTGTCTGCTCATTTTTCGAAAGCCTATGGTAAACTGCCTCTACCAATTCTTTTGAGAACATCGCATTAGTCCCATTACCTGCATCACCTCTCATATCTACGGTCAAAACTTTTGGCATCACCCTGGAGTCAATTCTCTTAGCTAATTTTAGAAGTTTGTATTTACCGCTCTGAGCATTGTAATAGGATTCCATTGATGGCGTAGCAGAACCTAGAATTGCCACGGCTCCTTCTCTATGAGCCCGCATAACAGCGACATCTCTGGCGTGATAGCGCGGAGCTTCGTCCTGTTTGTATGAGTTTTCGTGTTCCTCATCCACTACTATAAGCCCAAGGTTCTTGAATGGAGCAAAAAGTGCGCTCCGGGCTCCGACGACAATTTTGACTCTATCTTCATAGATTTTCATCCATTCATCAAACCTCTCACCATCACTCAAAGCGCTATGCAAAACTGAAACCATATCACCGAATCGGGCTCTGAATCTCTCGGTAGTTTGAGGTGTCAAAGCAATTTCCGGCACAAGGACTATCGAATCCTTACCTTTTTTAAGCGTCTCATCAATGGCTCTCAGGTAAACTTCTGTCTTTCCGCTTCCTGTTACACCGAAAAGCAATGCTGTGGTCTGCTTTTCTTTTTTATCAAGCATATCAGTAATAACTCTAACGGCTTCAGTTTGCTCAGAAGTCAGAGTGGGGGCCTCCGAATCCAGAATAATTTCGTTCATAAATGGATCTCTATCTACATGCCTAGACTCCTTTCCAATGATATTTTTTTTCAGAAGAGAGGTGACTGCAGAATCAGAAACTCCAGCTATTTTCTTAAGAGTTGACAGAGGCATATCAGGCCTCTGAAGAAGAGTTTTAATTACCTCTTTTTGAGCTTCAGATTTGGACTTGCTGTGGAACAAAAACTCTGTGGCTTTCTGAGTATCAATAATATAAATGTATAAAATGCTTTTCTTTGAAATCCTGCCGCTTCGTACTGCGCCTGGAAGTAAAGAGCGTATTGCATGCTCCTTGGAGCAGCAATAGTATGAAGCCATCCATGCTCCCAACTCAATTAGATTTTCAGGTATGGTTGGGGTCTTATCGCACAAAGAATATATTTCTTTCAACTTATCTCGATAAAAGGTTGATGCAGGAAAAGAAACGACAAATCCTTCGATGCTCCTACTCTTGAAAGGAACTATTACATGTGAACCTATGCTAACTGACTGCAGCAAGTGTGGCGGGACAAGGTAGTCAAAATGCTTATTTAAGCTCAAATCAACCAATACTTTTGCAATTTTGTCCATTAAAAGCAGCGCAGCGAATCAATCGCATTTATTTAACTTTTTTGGGTTCGCCCTGTTTATCCTTCGGAATCCACATAATATCATCGGGCACGATTGGGTACTTAGGAAAGAGTCGTACATTCTCGTATCGAGTATTTATGCCTATAAGTTTATCAGGACAGAACAGGAATGTGTATGGCTGTTCTTCGTCTAAAATTTTATGAATTTTATGGCATATTATAATACGCTCTTTGGCATTAAAACAGGTTTTAAGTTTTTCTAGAAGCTCATCTATATCTTTATTTTTAAAGCCGATATGATTGCTTGAAGCCTCAACATCTGCTGTAGAGCTATGCCAAATCTGACTAGGATCAGAATCAAGTCCTATTGACCAGCCAAGAGAAACAACATCAAATTTTTTCTGCTCTAATCGTTGGATATAAACCGACCATTCCACTTTGTTTATATTCATCATAATTCCGGCTTTCTTCATATCTTCATCGATTATCGGAAACATCTTTTCCTGTACTGTACTGGAAGCTATTGATAGGACATTAAACTCAAATTTCTTTCCATCCTTGTCCAGAATTCCATCCCCGTCATGATCCTCCCAGCCAACTTCTTTCAGGAGAGCTTTTGCCTTATCAGGATCAAATGCATAAGGCTTTATTGACGAATCATAATAAGGGCTGTCTATAAAAAATGGGCCTGAAACAATTCTTCCTAGATTATGATAAGCTACTTTTAGGATTTTCTCTCTGTCAACAAGATAAGTCAAAGCCTGCCTGACTCTCTTATCCTGAAACAGTGGATTTTTAAGATTGTACCCGATATAAGTATAAGAACGGGATGGGTAGTTAATCTTCCTTATTTTATAGTCTGGACTTGCTGGGTCAAACTCAGGAATGCTAGTGCGGTTTACCCATTGATCAGCTGTAATATCCATTTTATCTATATCATCCGAAAGGAGTGCCTGGAACTGCGTATTTGGATGGTTTATTATTTCAAATATTACTGTGTCCAAAGGCGGAGCAATACCATATTTTGCGCCGAAATACTTGTCCCATTTTTTTAAAACTACCCTCTGCCCGGAATCCCAGCTGTCAAACTTATATGGACCGCAACCAACTATAAATTTATTTCTTATGTAATCATCGTTAAATCTCTTACCATCAAATGGTCCATCATAGTCTTTATAAAAGTGTTTTGGAAGAGGAATCAAACCAAGAGTCCAAACCTCTGACAGAAAATATTTTTGTTTCCAATACACTTTGAATCTATACTTAGAGACTATCTCTATTCGATCCAAATCCTGATAGTATGTTCTTAGAGGCGCGCAGTCAACTTTTTCATCTTTAACTACATCCACATAAAATTTAAAGTCATCAGCCGTTACCTCGACATCTTTCCACTCTTTGCCTGAAACAGGATCTTTAAAATCGTGCCAAAGAATACCTGGTTTTATCGTAATGTCGTAAACCAACTTATCGTCAGACACTTCCCATTTTTCAGCCATCAAAGGTTCAAAAAGGTCTGGATTTTCATAATCTCTGGATGTAAGGGAGCTTGTTGTATATGACCATATGTCATTAACTATTGTTTCATTGTTCAATAAACTATTGAGGTTTTTTGTGCTTGCCTGAACGCAATTAATCATCCTTCCTCCGAAATCAGCTTTCAGGTCAAAATATTGGCTGTTAGCTATCTTTTGAGGATATGCTTTTTCTTGCAAAGAGTTGCTAAGTTGAAGTTTTGAACTCTTTAAATCTTTATCAATTTTTTGCAGTTGCTTATTCATTTCTTCAATGGAATCGGCAAGCGCCTCAGTTTTAAACCTAGAATAATCAATAGATTTGACAACAACTATTCCAATTAGAACAACTAAAATTATCATAATGACCAACAAAATGTTTGTCAAAATTTTCTTCTCGCGAGCCATAGTAAAAAGTCCTCATATAAAATATAAAAATCAAAAGGAGTATATCAGAATGGATATATATTGTCGATATTTATAGCCAAACAATAAATGGATGCAAAAATCAGCGTTTTTGTTGCAAAAAAAGGCTTTTTACTATAATCTTCACTTAAGACATATTTGAACCTCAAACCATCACAAGGTAAATAAACTTATGGCTGAAGACAAAACTGCTTCAAAAAAAATTGATGAAAGAACTGCAAAGGACAAAAATTTAGCGTTAGTACTAACTCAAATAGAAAAAGAATACGGCAAAGGCTCTATAATGTTTCTAGGCGATGATGCTTTCCATAGCGATGTTACAACAATAAGCACAGGCTCTCTATCTCTTGATTTAGCTCTCGGAGTCGGTGGACTGCCCCGCGGAAGAGTTGTAGAAATCTATGGACCTGAATCTTCCGGTAAAACTACTCTCTGTTTGCATGTCATAGCCAATGCCCAGAAAGCAGGCGGAATATGTGCGATAATTGATGCTGAAAATGCGCTCGATGCCACATACGCAGGAAAGATTGGAGTCAAGATTGCAGATCTTCTGATTTCTCAACCTGATTGCGGAGAGGATGCTTTAAATATTGCAGAAACTCTTATTAGAAGTAACTCCATTGATGTGCTTGTTATTGACTCTGTTGCAGCGCTTGTTCCTAGAGCTGAAATTGAAGGATCTATGGGAGACTCCCATATGGGACTACAAGCTAGACTTATGTCACAAGCCTTGAGAAAAATGACAAGCGCTATCAATAAAAGTAGAACTTGTGTAATCTTTACAAATCAAATACGCTCCAAAATCGGAATTGTTTTTGGAAATCCTGAAACTACAACAGGCGGCAATGCTCTGAAATTCTATAGTTCAATAAGACTGGACATCAGAAAAATCGCCGCAATCAAAGACGCAAAAGGTGAACAGGTCGGGAATAGAACTAGAGTCAAAGTTGTAAAAAATAAACTGGCTCCGCCGTTCAGAGAAGCAGAGTTCGACATTGAGTTCAGCGAAGGAATTTCAAGGGCTGGTTCCATCCTTGATGTAGGAATTGATATGGGTGTAATCGACAAAAGAGGAGCTTGGCTCTCCTTTGCAGGAGATCAGCTTGGACAGGGTAGAGACCAGGTTAAAGAACTTATTAAAAATAATTCAGAACTGGAAAATAAAATACTCGCTGCCGTCAAAGAAAAAATCAAAGAAATAAAAGCGGCAAAAGTCATACCAGCAGTTACAACTGAGCCTTTACAATAAAGTAATTAAGCACAATGCACATGTTTTATTTATTTGAAACAAAGATTTGGGTTTTGAGAGCATTTTTATTCTTATTTATGCTCTGCTTTTCTTTCACATTGTCTTCTGCCTCTACAGCGCAATATCAAAAAAGACTGCTAGGAGATAAAGCGTTCGACAGCGGTCTTTATGATGTTGCGATGAACTACTATCAAAATTATCTAAAAGATGCAGGTGGAGATTCTCCTGCAATACGCGATGCATATTTTTCTCTAATATCGACATGCTTAAGAGCAAATAATATAGAAGAAGCTAGAAGATTATACGGCGAACTTTCCACTAAATTTGAACAATTCTTTTCAAACCATCCTGAAGACCAAAGGACATTGAACTACTGGAAGGCCGAAATTCTGCTCTATGAAGGAAAATTCAAAGAAGCAAACAGACTTTACGATGATGTATTAAATGATTCGACTTCATTAAGCGATCAAATATCTCTTAATGCCATGGCTGGCAAAGCAATATGCTTTCTAAGAATGGGAGACCTAAATAGAGCTTACACTATTTTTGATAAAGTTAGGCAAATAGCAAAAGATAAGAAAGATAAGTATATAGCTCGCAGCGCTGCACAAGAAATGATCATAATTGATTTGGCCACAAATAAATACGATGCTGCAAAAATTATTATAAATGAAGAAACAGACACAGCAAATACAGTTGACTCTGTAAAAATTGATTTGCTTAATATCTATATACTAACAATGGAAGACAATTTAAAAGATGCTAGAGCTCTCTACAATAAAATAAAATCTCAATCTTTAGGTCCTGACTATTTGTGGTTTTTTGTAACTTATACCTTATCAGCAAGCTATATAAAGGCAGAAAAATATGATGACGCTCTTAATATAATTGATGATGCCTTTGCCTTAGCTCCCGATATGTACGACAAAGAACAAATAACAATATTCAAAATTAATTCCTATATAAAATTAAATAATTATGAACAGGCAATATTAACGGCAAAGATGTTCCTTGACACTTTTCCCAAGTCAGGAGTAAATGCAAAAATACTCCTGACTTTGTCAGAAATTCTCGCTAATGAAAAACGGAATAGTGATATATCAGCCCTATCTGAAAAGTACTTTTCATTTAACCTTCCGGCAGAAACTGACACGCTTGAACTCGCTTCGCTTTTCGGACAAAATGCATTGCAGTTGAGTAACTATTCTCTTGCAAATCAGTATTTTGACTACATTATTTCAAAAAGCAAAGCCCCATCTCAAATAGGGAACGCAAAGTACTGCAAAGCAGAAAGCATATTAGCTCAGAAAAATTATTCTTCGGCTTTAAATGCGTTTATTACTGTTCAAGATCTCTATCCGGAATTTAAAGAAAAATGTCTCCTTAGAGAATCTCAGATATATATAACTCAAGATGATTATAAATCTTCAGAAAAAGCATTAAAAATGCTAGTTGATGAATTCCCCGATTCAAAATTGGAACCTTCACCGTTTTTCACATATGCCGTAGTCTTAAAAAAATTAAAGGATTACGATACTGCTATATCTCAATTTGCAAAATACGCCCAAGATAATCCTAAATCAGATTTAGCTCCAAATGCATTATATGAGGCAGGCTCACTATCTTTGCTGCTCCAAAAAAATGATATGTCGTCTACCTATCTGCAACAAATTATAAATAATTACAGTAAATCTTCATTAATAAAAGATGCTTTGTACAAACTTGTTTTTGTAAACATAGCTTCCAAAAATATAGATAATGCTGCAAAATTTTCAAAAATGCTTTTGAATTCATTTCCAGAATCAGAATATGCGGTTCAAGTCAGATTTTGGCTTTCAAATTACTTTGAACAAAATAGACAATTTGCCGATGCTCTAAAAATTCTAGATTCAATAATCAAGGATAACAGTAACAAACCTTTAGTAATTGTTAATTGCTATTATAGAGAGGCTTTTATATTATTCCAAACAGAAGAAAGTTCAAAGGCTCTAGAACTTATTAATACAATAGAAAGCAAATACCCGCAAAGCGAAATCCTACCTCTAGCCTTATACTTCAAAGGCGATATTCTCTCATCAGATGGAAAATACAGCGAAGCTATTCAGGCTTATCAATCAGCATACGATAAGTCCAATAATGCCGAAACTTCAATAGCTTCTCTTGGAAGAATCGGCGACTGTTACTTCGCAGAGCTAAATTACTCTCAAGACAAAAACAATCTGATTAATTCAGCTATTTTGAGCTACAAAAAAGTATTAGAATCCAATAGAATATCTGTTTTAGTGAAAACCCAGACATTATATAAAATAGGTAAATGCTATGAAGTTTTAAATGACAAAGAAAAAGCTATAGAGTTTTATCATGAAGCTTTTTATTCTAATATTCTGGAAATGGAGTCGGGCAGAAATCCATCTAAAATATGGTTTGTGAAAAGTGCAATAGCCTTAACTAGGCTCCTTCAGGATGAAAATACTCCAAATGGAGCTATTGCTGCAATAGATGTCTTAAGAGAACTTGTAAAATATAATATTTCCCCTGTTAGCGACTTTGAACAAAGAATTGATGAAATTAAAAACCTATATAAACTCAAGGAGTAAAAATTCAATATGCTTTTTGCCAATATAATTCAGTATGGCGGACCAGTAATGTGGATAATTATTTTCTGTAGTATCATTGCTTTGATTATAGTATTAGAGCGTTGGTTCCACATTCACCGGGCACAAATCAATGTAGGAGAACTTCTGAACGGACTAATAAATGTTCTAAAAAAAGGTAATATTCTTGAAGCGATAAGTATTTGCGAGGAAACTCCTGGTCCAGTGGCGCATGTGCTAAGGGCAGTAATTTTAAGGTATGCCCAAAATGACACTAACCTAAAGCAGGCTGCTATAAATGCTTCTCTAGATGAAATTCCAAGAATGGAAAGAAGAATGAACATTATAGCCACCATTGCTTATGTAGCTCCGCTCCTTGGTCTTTTGGGAACTGTGCTTGGAATGATCGATGCCTTTCAGGTCATTCAGATTAAAGGTGCTTTCATTAATGCAATAGGTCTTTCTGAGGCCATCTGGAAGGCTCTACTTACCACAGCCGCTGGTCTTTGCGTATCAATACCGTGCAATATAGCATATAATTATTTAGTGTCTAGAATCCAAACTATTGTAACAGAGATAGATAAAGCATCATCTGAGATTGTTTATTTCTTTAAATCACATAAAATGCCACAAAACAATCACACAACTCAAAAAGCTAATAATGCTATTTCAAGTAATGACATTAAAGACCAAGCAATTTTATAGTTATGAAAATTAGAACTAGGTTAAAAATCATTAAAGGGAAATATAATTTTGTTCCATTTATAAATATAGCATTCCTTCTTTTCATATTTATGACATTATCGAGTTCCTTTGTCCAGGTATCAGCCATAAATATTGAATTGCCACACGCTATAGGTCAGCCGACAAATGCTGAAAAACTTGTAATAACCATAGATAAAAATCAAAACTATTACTTTAACGATCAGGTAATGGATTTTAAAACTATCACAGAACAACTCGCCAATATCTCTTCAAAATATCAAATAGATAGTGTGATTATAAGGGCAGATCAGAATGCCCCACAGGGCTCAGTAGCTAGAATTTTATCTCTAGCAAACAGTCTAGATTTAAATGTTTACTTAGCTGTTGACCCAACTTCAACTACTACTTTGCAGATCCCCTTGGAGAAAACAAATTAATTATCATGTCATACTCTATAAGAGATAAATATAATCAGAGCCTTAAGCCATGGTTCTTCGCTTTTACAGTGTGTATCGTTGCAAATCTGGCTTTATACTTTTTATTTTCTATGAAGAGTAAAGAAAATACCGATTCCTCTCCAAATCGCCCAAGGATTGTGATGTTACCTATAGAAAATAAATTGCTAAGCCAAAACTTGCAAAATATAGTAGAGCGGATGAATGATGAAAACCCAACATTAATAGCCAGTCCTAATATAGAGTACGGATATAGTACAATCATATTGCCTAATGATGGACTTACACTGCAAAAATACGAAGTCTTACCTATAGATTACAAAAAACTATTAACTAAACCAACCTTTTTCACTAATAATACGGCTATATCAATAATACCTCTGAAATTGAAAACAATTACTGATTTCTTAAATCAATTAATAAATCTAAAATCTGACTTTTTGCCTAAACCCGAAGGCTACCATATTTGTCAGCTAAATACACAATATCCTAATGTTTCTGAACTTTACACAGGCTTAAATATTCCAATAAATATTTATGGTTTAGGGGAAAACAACTCACTAGTTAAAAAAGTAAAAGCTGATAGAAGCACTATCATAGAACTTTATATACCTAACAATAAATTACTTTTATTATCTGGCAAAATTATTGAAAGCTCTGGTTCTCCTGAACTTGACTCAATAGCACTGAATAATTTAACAGCACAAGAATTGCCAAATGATATTTTCAATAAATATAAAGACAATGTTCTTATCATAAAAATTGAATGGGCATCATTGTTTAAAAAAGAATAATAAGGTTTTAAAATGTTCCATGTTTCTTTTGCCACTGCTTTTTTTATTTATCTGTTAATTTGGATTATTTATCTCACTATACTCTGGTCTAGAGAGACTTGGAGAACAGATATTAGAGATTGGTCTCTTTCTCAAGGCAAGCTTTGTATATGCGATGAATGCAGATACGCTTTCTTGGTAAAGCCAAGAGAAACAACCACTATTTGCCCAAGATGCGGGCAGTTTACAATAATAAAAAAATCAAAAACTAAGACGATTCTATGACCGTAAATAAAAATCAAATAATTTTAATATTAGATTTTGGTTCTCAGTACAGCCAACTAATAGCAAGAAGAATTAGAGAATTAAATATTTTTAGCAAAATAATCCCTTTCTTCACTCCTATAGATGAAATTAGCAAAGATAAGCCAATAGGTATAATTCTAAGCGGAGGACCTGCAAGCGTTACAGAAATAGATTCACCTGCCTGTGCTAAAGAAGTTTTTGAATTAGGATCCAGTCCTAGGAATATGTTATGGTCTCCAATTAATGGTTTAAATATTCGGAGGAAAAGTAACTAAAAGCAAGACACGAGAATATGGAAAAACTCAATTAACAGTTTCCAATGATATTTCACAAATATTTCAAAATATCTCGAAGGATAATTTCAATGTTTGGATGAGCCATGGAGACAAAGTAGATATTTTACCTAAAGGTTTTTCAACTATAGGAGTCACTCATAATACAGAATTTGCAGCGATAATCAATGCCGGCAAAAGATTATACGGACTCCAATTCCATCCTGAAGTAGTTCATACTGAAAACGGATTTATTATCCTTACTAATTTTTGTGTTAATATTTGTGGTGCTAAACAAGATTGGACAATGAGCTTTTATATAAATCATGCAATAACTTCAATAAAAGAAACTGTCAAAACTGATAGTGTGATTCTAGCTTTGAGCGGCGGAGTAGATTCTTCAGTAACTGCAGTACTAATAAATAAGGCAATTGGAAAACAACTCAAATGTATTTTTGTAAATAATGGCCTTTTGCGAAAAAATGAAGCTGAAAGAATCAAAAAAATGTACACTAAGAATTTTAATCTCAATCTAGACTGTATAGATGCTGAAGAGGCATTTCTCGCAAAGCTTAAAGGAATAGAAGATCCTGAAACAAAGCGAAAAATAATCGGACATGAATTTATAAATGTTTTTGATGAATCAGCTAAAAATTTTCCCAATACTAAATTTCTTGCTCAGGGCACAACTTATCCTGATGTTATAGAAAGCGTTTCAATTTCTGGAAATCCAAGTTCTATGATCAAAAGCCATCATAATGTTGGCGGGTTGCCAGAAATAATGAATTTAACTCTTCTTGAGCCATTAAGATGTCTTTTCAAAGATGAAGTTAGAAAACTAGGATTTGAGTTAGGAATGCTTGAAGAAGTCGTAATGCGACAACCATTTCCAGGCCCAGGATTAGCAGTAAGGATCTTAGGGCCTATAACTAAAGAGTATTTGGATATTCTTAGAGAGGCTGATCAGATTTTAATGGATGAAATGAAATCTGCTAATATGTACTATAAAGTCTGGCAATCTTTCGCTGTACTTCTGCCTGTAAGAACAGTCGGAGTAATGGGCGATGAAAGAACTTATGAAAAAGTAATATCCCTCAGAGTGGTTGAAAGCACCGATGGGATGACAGCTGATTGGGTAAAATTACCTTTTGAGTTACTAGAAAAGATATCAAGCAGGATAGTTAGTGAAGTAAAAGGAATAAATAGAGTAGTTTTTGGCTCTTCATCAACAAGTGGGGCATAAAGGTTACTCGATATATAATAATGAG
>Ga0194039_1001859_pt1 | contig 11084 bp, 10 predicted proteins | sample JunL228m_MetaG_FD_148679 | JGI IMG/M metagenome (GOLD analysis project Ga0194039, IMG submission 148679) | Anoxic zone freshwater microbial communities from boreal shield lake in IISD Experimental Lakes Area, Ontario, Canada - Jun2016-L227-8m | ecosystem: Environmental > Aquatic > Freshwater >...
CACCCGAGCTCACGCCCCTCGAGACACTTTATATTTTCGGCTGGAACGCGAACTACGTGCAGCGTTTCCGCGAGATGCTCCAGCGCGAGCGCGTTTTCCGTGAACTCACCGTGACGAGCGAGAACCTTTTCCCAAAGGAGAAGACGCTGCCCATCCCCCTGCCGCGCAAGAACTTTGACGTGCGGATGGAGACCTTCGTAGTCGCAGCGGAAGACCTCGGCGTTTCGATTGATTTGACGCCGCGTGTGCAGACCCTGGCAGGAACACATATCGGCGCGGGCACCATCGGCGTCAGCGAGAAGGTTGATTTCACCATGCCTGCGGCGTTGGGTCTCGTGGATGCTTCCGCGCTTTATGATGCTCTGCTCGCGCACAAGCGGGCGCGGCGGCTCGATCATTTCTACATCCCTCGCGCAATTCTTCCGGACATTCTCGGCCGGTGCGAAGTGCGAGTCTCCGCCCGCGACCGAAATGACCCGGCCACCGTGCATGACGCCGCTACACGCGCCTGCAAGGCCTACCTCGACCGCTTTGCCGCGCGGCGAGAGCGGGAACGCGAGAGCAAGGAAATCGCACCAGCCAAGCTTGTCGTGAAGGACCAGCCTGTCACCTTCCGCGTTCGGACGACATCCGACGAGCTGCTCAAAGAGCTGGAGGGACTGGTCAAGAAGGGGATGACAGAGTTGCAGAAGACGGACTGGAGAAAACCGCTGCCCCGCCTTCACATCGAGCGACACCTCTACAGCCCCCTTCTCCGCGACCCGAAAGACAAAGCTTATGCCGTGGCGGACCTTGCCGTCAGCCCACCGGGCCTGAGTAAGAACGAGAGCGAGTTGCTCGAACGCCTCTCGGGCTTCTGGGAAACCGGACGGAACAAGGACCCGTTCATAGGTGTTGAGGTGTTCCTGCTCCGGAACCAGGCGAAGACCGGCGTGGGCTTCTTCAAGCAAAGTGGCTTCTACCCCGACTTTCTCCTCTGGCTGCGCCACAAGCCCTCTGGCCACGTCCACCTGCGCTTTCTCGAATCCCACGGGATGCACCACGGCGGGTTATTTCTCAAGAACAGCCCGAAGATCGAATGCCTCAAGGAGCTCGAAGCCATCTCCGGCCGGAAGGACTTCCAAAAGGCCAAGTTCTCCATGGACGGCTACATCCTCACGACGACCTCACGCAACGACATCCCGGGAGCGGAGGGTAAGTCATGGGATGAACTCACGCGCGATTACCGGGTCATGGAGCAAGCCACAACGAACGTGTACCCCCTCCTTGAGATGCCGAAGGCGCAGTAGCCGCCACGCCCGCGTCAAATGCGCAGTCTCGCCGAGCAGGCCGAAACAAGGGTGCCGGGTTGTTACGCCGGTCCTGGCTACGGGGAGTGATGGGGCAAGTGAGATGGCATTCCATGAACTCCATAGAGGATCTTGGTTTTGCCCTCGCCCAGGGTTTGGTGCTGTGCCAAAATCCGCCCTAATCATGAAGCTTGGAATCGATCACCTTCTGGAAGATGCCACTTTGCGGGGAGCATTGAAGGGACGCCGCATCGCGCTGCTCGGCCATCCGGCGTCCGTGACCCATCAGTGCCAGCATACGCTGGATGCCCTGTCCGGGTGTCGCGACCTCCGGCTCACGGCTGCCTTGGGCCCTCAACATGGCATGCGCGGTGACAAACAGGACAACATGATCGAATCGGAGGATTACGTGGACCCGGCCCTCGGGATCCCGGTGTTCAGCCTCTATGGCAAGGTGCGCCGCCCGACACCGGAGATGCTGGCCACGTTTGACGTGGTGCTGGTGGACCTCCAGGACATCGGCACGCGTATCTACACGTTCCTCACCACGCTGGCCTACATGCTCGAAGCGGGAGCGGAGACCGGAAAAAGCGTCTGGGTGCTGGACCGGCCAAACCCGGCCGGCCGGCCAATCGAGGGCACGATCCTCGAGCCAGGCTGGGAGAGTTTCATCGGCGTCGGACCGTTGATCATGCGGCACGGGTTGACGCTGGGAGAGTTCGCGCGGTGGTATGTGGCGCACCGGCGGTTGAGCGTGGACCTGCGGGTCGTCGCGATGGAAGGCTATCGGCCGGAGGAACCGCCCGGCTACGGCTGGCCGGTGTTTGAATTGCCTTGGGTGAACCCGAGCCCGAATGCCTCGAGTCTGAATATGACGCGGTGTTTTCCCGGCACGGTGTTGTTCGAGGGCACGACGCTCTCGGAAGGCCGGGGGACAACGAACTCGCTGGAGCTCGTCGGCGCGCCGGACCTGAACTTCGACCGGGTTCTGCGGCGGGCACAAAGTCTCGCCCCGCAGTGGCTGGCCGGTTGCCGGCTTCGTCTGTGCCACTTTGCGCCAACCTTCCAGAAGCATAAGGACAAGCTGTGCTCCGGTGTGCAGGTTCACACCGATTATGTGGAATACCGGCCAGAGAGCTTCCATCCCTATCGGCTTGGCGCGCTGCTGCTGAAGGCGATCCGGCTGGAGTATCCGGATTACGCGCTGTGGCATCGGCTGGACTACGAGTACGAGACCGGCCGACTGGCGATTGACCTGTTAAGCGGAGGCGCGTTTTTGCGGGAATGGGTGGACGAGGTTTCCGCCAGGCCGGGTGACTTCGAGGAACGATTGGTGGCCGAGGAGCGGGCGTGGGCGGAAATCCGCCGTCCGTTTCTTTTGTATTGAGGCGTGAAACGTGAAGGCGGATGGGGACGGGCACCGTGTTCGTGGCAAACAACAACCCCATCGGCTAAGGGCGGGGATGGTATTTGCGATGCACCTCGCGCAGGCGGCTGCGGGCCACGTGCGTATAAACTTCGGTTGTGGCGATGCTGACATGCCCAAGCAATTCCTGAATGATCCGCAAGTCAGCGCCGTGTTCCAGCAGATGGGTTGCGAAGCTGTGGCGCAGCATGTGCGGGGTGACATTGCGCTCGAGGCCGGCCCGGCCGACCCGTTGCTTGATCCGCAGCCAGAGTGTCACCGGCGCAAAGGGCGTGCCGCGTTTGGTAAGAAACACGGTCGCGGGCGAGCGTGGCCTGACGAGTTGGGGGCGGCCGATGTCAATAAAGCGCTTCAAGGCCGTCACGGCCTGGCTCCCCAGCGGCACCACACGCTCCTTGTTCCCCTTGCCGATGACATTGATGAAACCGGCGTCGAGGTGGAGCTGTTCCAGTCGGACTCCGCGCAGCTCGGCGAGGCGCAGGCCCGAAGCGTAGGCCAGCTCCAGCACCGCCTGGTCGCATAGGTTCTGCGGCGTCTCAGGCGTTTCGGGCGTCAGCAGCTTGTCAATTTCCTGGCTGCTGAGCGCTTTGGGCACCCGCTGCCAGCGTCGCGGCAGCGAGAGGTTTTCCGCGACATTCGCCGGCAGCAGCTTTTCCCCTTCCGCAAACCGATAGAACGCGCGCAGGGCGGCAATCTCAAGATAGAGACTCTCACTGCTGAGCCGGCGCGTCGATTCCTTGGGCTGATTGGCGAGCGCCCGCTTGCGCTCGTGCTCCAGGAAGGACATGAGGTGCCGCAGTCCAACGGACTTCCAGTCACTCACCCCCTGTTCCCCCGCCCAGACCACAAACTTGTTCAGCAAAGCGGCGTAAGTCCGCTGGGTGTGCTCCGCCTGGCCGCGTTCGTGGCGGAGGTGCTGGAGGAAGTCCTCAACGAGAGATTGCATCCTATGGCAACCGCCTTGCCCAATAACCGGGTTTACGGCTTAGGTGCGCAACGGCTACGATCCAAAAGCGATCTTGCTCGAGTTGATCTTTGAATTTGTGAAACAAAAGTTACCGGCCCAACAGGCGGCAGATGGATGCCAGACCAGCTTAACCAGGCGGTGCAAGGCTCCAAGCGCAGAAGTTTCAGAGTTTCTTTCCTGTAAGCCGCTCGTAAGCCTCCAGATAATTGGCCTGCGTCATGGCTACCACCACCGCCGGGAGCACCGGCCCGGGCGGCGTCTTGTTCCAGTCCAACGTTTCGAGGTAATCACGCACGAATTGCTTGTCAAAGCTCGACTGATACTGGCCCGGCTGATACTGGTCCGCCGGCCAGAACCGCGAGGAATCGGGCGTCAGCACCTCGTCGATCAAAATGAGTTTGCCGTCGAACAGACCGAACTCGAATTTCGTGTCGGCGATGATGATCCCGCGCTGGCGAGCATAATCGCGGGCAAACTTATAGACCTTCAGGCTCGCTGCCCGCGCTTGTTCCGCCATGTCGTCGCCCACCAGGCGCGCCGCCTCGGCGAAGGAAATGTTCTCGTCATGGCCGGATTCAGCCTTGGTGGCGGGAGTGAAGATGGGCTCGGGCAGTTCGGAAGATTCCTTCAGACCCGGCGGGAGCTTGATGCCGCAGACCGTTTGCCGCTCGCGATATTCCTTCCAGCCTGAACCGGCGAGGTAGCCGCGCACAACGCATTCGATTGCGAGGGGTTTGGCCTTCTTCACGATCATGCTGCGCCGCGCAAGTTGGGCGGAGTATGGCTGCAGGTTGGTGGGCAACGGATCGCTCGCGCGCGAAATCAGGTGATGCGGCTGAAACGCCTCCGTTTGCGCGAACCAGAAGTAGGAAACCTGGGTCAGCACTTCACCCTTGCGCGGGATGCCGTTGGGCATGATGACGTCAAACGCCGAGATGCGGTCCGTCGCCACAAACAGCAAGTGGTCGCCGAGGTCGAAAACCTCGCGAACCTTGCCGCTCTTGAGCTTCCGGATGCCCGGCAAATCCAGTTGGAGTACGGTTTCGTTCGTCATGCGGAGCAATATGAAACGAGTCGCGCCCGGAGCAAAGTCCAAAGTAGCCGCCGACTTTGCGCGGGGTTTCTACGAAGGTTTCCAGCAGGACCGGCTGGTAACCATGGCGCTGGCTCCAATCGGCCAACAGCGGCTGGATCACCCCGGACAAAATCTGCGAGACCAGGGAGCGGGAGTAAACCCAGGGCAAAATGAGGAAACGCGCGTTATTGACGATGCGCGGCAGGCTGCGCCGCCGTTGCCCATCATCCCAGCATCACTTCGCGAAAAAACAGGAGTTGGTGATCCTGGGAGTCGATCTGGGCCAGGGCGACCCGGGGCCCTCTCAAGGCGACATCTTTAAGCCGGCAACCCGGCGCCAAGGCAAGCGCGACGAGGCAAAAAGCTCCTTTTGGAGCGGCATGTTTATAGCCACAGATGCCACCGCGTCCGCCAAGCTCCAGCGGAGCGGCATGGGTTCGTGTTGACGGCCCCACCACGGAAGGGCTGTGGGATGCAAAACGCCATTCATGCCGCTCCCAAAGGAGCTTGGCCTGAGCATCCGGAGTGGGCGTTACTATAAACATGGCGCTCCTAGCGGAGCTGGGAACTCGGAGAGTTGGTTCATGGGTTTGGGGTTGAACAGGAGGAAACGGAGATAACGGAGAAATAGATCTGCCATTGCGCGACGAGGCAAAAAGCTCCTTTTGGAGCGGCATGTTTATAGCCACAGATGCCCGAAGAACTCAATCCCGCGGAAACCATCTTTCCAGGCACCAAACTGCATAGGGTGTTCAAATGGGTATCAATCAGGTTGAAATCCGGCGGATGCCGGGTTCTGCAACTACCGCCTTTTGGCTGAGTCGATTTCGACCACTCCCTGGCTGGTTCAAACTGCCCACCACCACCATTGTACCTCCGTTACACCTCCGTAGCACCTCCGTAGCACCTCCGGATCGCTTACAGAGGTGTAACGGAGGTGCAACGGTGCAGTTCGGGCTGCGGGTGGGGGACTGTGGTTGATTGTCGATGTGTTAAGTTGTTATGGGGACGGGAGATACCTGCGACAATGCGAGGGCCGAGGCGGGTTCCGTTCGTTGGCGGAGGATGCACCTCTAAACCCGCGCACCCAACGGTCAACCGTTGGGCTATTGTCGGCCATCCCTCCGGGATGAGGAGGGGCAAATCCTGGCGGCATTGGACATTGCCCTGAAAATGACGAATTTTCGTCGCGGGTGGTGCCGACTTGTCGGCATGGTGATTCTTGTCCGCTTCGGTGTTGACCACGCCTGCGTTGCGGACAAAAATGTCCGCGCTCCATTCTTCGATGGTATCTCCGCTCGAATAATCTAAGATGCGCACACTGGCGAATTGCCGTTCAAGCAGCGATTGACAGATCAAACAACCCTGCGCATGCAGTACCCCGGCACGGCTGATGATCGAGACGGGAGGTGCGAAACATGCGCGAAACATTTTGCAAAGTGCATCAAGAAGGCGTTTATTTGCAGAGCCGAATGATTCGATTCCAATTCAACAGCGTTAAGACTACTGAACTTTCGGAGATTCAGGATCATGCGATGGAATCCGCATGGCTCGATTTGGTGATGTGCAATCAGACCACGGGCTAATGGGGGGATGCGTGGAACTGCAATAAAACTCAAGTCTGCTGCCGTTCAATCCCATCTTTGGATTGTGGTTTCCGACGTTCACCCAGCGAAGCATGTCGTATTGGCGTTCAACCTTACGGACAAGGCGAATTACCCCGGTTGCTGTTGCACTCAACAGGCCAGAAAGCAATTTCCTGGCAGTTGGAACAAGCGGTCGGGTCAATCCAAGCCCGCTGCCTTTTTCACTTGCGACCAGGGAATGCGCGGTTTTTTGCCATGCGCGGTTTTTGCCCGTTCAATTGTCCGGGCATCTTCCACATCCTCGACCGTCTGGCGCAGCAGGCGCAGTAGTTTCCGGCTGCTCACTGGCAGGAATTCAATCGGATAACGCATGGCCGTTTGTTTTGCGGCTTTGGCGTCGCGGGCGGCGGAGTTGGCGGAGAATGGTCAGCAGCCGTTCGTAAAAGCCTAATTGCAAAGGCGTCATTGGACGAGCGTATTCCTGGCTTTGGTGTTTAGCAACCGGCTTTTGCGGCTTTTGCGATGGGCGAGAGGATCGATATTCGGTCCTGGTGTCTTCACCTGCGGCACGGTCATTCGCAAGATCTTGATCCAGAAACGTCTCAAGAAGTTGGCTTGAACCTGCCGGCATCGTTGCGTCAGTTCCAAGCCGCACACAGCTCGTGGGATAGCCGCGTCGGATTGGAGCCGGGATGGGCTGTGGTGCTGATCGGCTTCCTCCCGCCCGCCGGCTAATCTATCCGGCTCGAAGACATGCCGCTCCTGACGGAGCTGGCGCTATTTTCTCGGCAGCCCGTAATGAGGATGGCGTTGATTGTGGCGGACGAGCATTGATGTCCAAAACTCGTCCGAGTTCACCGGGCGCACTTGGCCCGAATCCAGTTCTTCCCGGCGCCGGGTGGCTTCCTCAATGTCTTCCGCGCTGGCGTCTTCGTGACTATGGGCAGGCAGCGAATCCAAGAGCCAGGCGGCCAAAGTGCCGCGCTGAAACTCCGACAAATCGGAGATAGCATTCTGAATATCAGCGATTGACATTGATAAATGGTACGCAGAGAAGTCCGAAAACGCAAGCGCAACTGGTGTCGAGGTAGGAACACCAGTTGCCCGGTGCCCCCATCACTCTGAGAGTAACTGGACGCGTCCAGTTGCCTGCCATGCACGCACCTCGCGGTCTGAATCCGATTGATTGATCTCACGGCTGGGCGTACAAGTGTCTGCGAGATGAGCATGGTCACTACGAAAGAGGCCGCTCAGATCCTCGGGGTAACGGCGGTGCGGGTGAGGCAGTTGATTAAGGACGGGCGTTTGGTTGCGGAGAAGCGTGGGCGTGACCACCTTCTTGAGGATCGGGAAGTGGAGCGGTTCAAGCGGCATGGGCGCCGAAGCGGGCCAAAGGGCGGACGGCCACTGGGGGATGGGGCTTGAGAAAACTATTGCGTATGCGATAGTGTTTTGAGAATTTTGCAGCATGAGACAGGCGGAACAGAGCGTGTGCGTGGCGGCGGAATCACCGCTGGCGCTGGCGGCGCGCTTGGGTAAGGAGGCATGCGCCGGGCTGGAAGCGGGGTACCGGAGCGGGATGGGGCAGTTTCTGACGCCGCCGAGAGTGGCGGACCTGCTGGCGAGCATGTTCGACTCGGCTGAAGGGGATGTGCGGCTGTTGGACTTGGGCGCGGGGGTTGGCGCCCTTACCGCCGCGTTTGTGGAAGAGGTTCTTGGCCGGGGGAGGAAGCCGCGTTCGCTGCATCTGACGGTGTGGGAAGCCGAGGAGGCGTTTATCGGTCGGTTGGAGCGAGTGCTGGAGGAGTGCGTCGAGGCTGGCCGCGCGGCGGGCGTGCCGACAAGCTATGTGGTGAATCGGGGCGACGTGCTTCGGGGTGCGGTGGAGTTGGTGCAGGAGGATGATCTCTTCAGGGTGCCTCGCAGGTGGCACGGCTTTACGCACGCAATCCTGAATCCGCCGTATCGGAAGATTAACACGGACTCGGAAGCGAGGTGGCTGCTGCGGCGGGCTGGGTTGGAAACCTCCAACCTGTACACCGGATTTCTTTGGGTCGCCGCGAGGCTGCTTGAGCCAAATGGCCAGATGGTGGCGATTACGCCGCGAAGCTTTTGCAACGGGCCTTATTTCCTTCCGTTCCGAGAGCGGTTCTTTGGCCTGATGGGGCTTGAGCGGCTGCACGTTTTCGACAAGCGGGATGCGCTTTTCTCCGGGGATGATGTGCTGCAGGAAAACCTGATCATGTATGCGCGGCGCGGTGCCAAGCCGCATGCGTCCGTGATGCTGAGCAGCAGTGACGGGCTGCCCTCGGGAAATAGCCGGGCGCGGACGGTGCCTTACTCGCGGGTTTTCGATCCGGCCGATTCCGGTCAGGTGGTTCACCTGCCGCTGGATGTGGCTGATGATGACGTGAGGGGGGCGGTGATGGGCCTGCCGGCATGTTTGAGCGACCTCGGGGTGGGGGTTTCGACTGGCCGGGTGGTGGATTTCCGGGCGCGGAACTTTTTGCGAATGAACCCAGGGGAGGACACGGTTCCGCTAATCTACCCTCTCCATTTCAACGGGGGCTGTGTGCATTGGCCGTGTCTTGGGTCGCGAAAGCCCAATGCATTGCTGGCGGTGCCCGAGACTGAGGAGTTGATGGTACCCAATGGCGTGTATGTACTAGTGAAGCGGTTCACGGCCAAAGAGGAGCGGAGGCGTGTCGTCGCGACGGTATTTCGGCCTGAAGGTAGCTTGGCTGGCTTTGCCACCTTGGGTTTCGAGAACCATCTGAATTACTTTCACAACAAGGGCGGCGGATTGGATGACAGGCTGGCCGATGGGCTGGCTGTGTACCTAAATTCGACCGTGGTGGATTCTTACTTCCGGCAGTTCAGCGGACACACTCAGGTCAACGCGACCGATCTGCGGGGGCTGCGGTATCCATCGACGGGGCAGCTTTACAAGCTGGCGGAGGGCGCGGCGGCTGGGACGCGTGACCAAGAGGCTATTGACGCAGCCGTTGACGCGATGATTCAAACGCCTCGACGCTGAACTGTTTCGCACCGTCCTCGCGAATCCAAATGTAGGTGCCGGGGGCGATGTTCTTGTGTTTGCCCTGCCGGGTCGCGGCTTCCCTCCAAGTCGTGTAGGCGGTAGTAAAGCCTATGGTTTTCTTTCCGCAGCGTTGGGCAAGTGCGGTGAGGCCCTGAACTTTATGCGAGTCCACCTCGCCGTCACTTGTGACCGCTTCAACGACCCAAATGGCGTCGGTCTTTTAATTCCAGAGGAGGATGTCTGGCATTGAGTCGCCGAGCTGGATGGTGATGCCGGCTTTCTGCATGGCTTGCTCCTGCGCGGGTGTGACGCGCTGACCGTCGGTGGCGTCAATGTACAGAACGTCGAAGCCAGGCAGGAAATTAGGGACGTAAACCTGGGCTGCGGCGGTGATCAGCTCCATGTGTGGTGTGCCAACTTTAGCCCGCGTGGTTTCCGCGAGCGCCGCCTGAACTTGCAGGCGCGCGCGGATGGCTTCTTCACTGGCCCACGCGGCGAGGAGGGCTTTGCGATCGGCGTCCGGGGCTTTCAGGATTTGCAGGAACGCCGGAGCAATGCGGTACGCGGAGTTTGGCGACTTTGGAACTGGGTGGCCTGGCAGGAACTCGGCTGTTTCGGAGTCAAAGTAGAGTTTCTCGAGGGCACCGATTTCCCAGAGCGGCTTGAGCCAGTAATCGCGGCCTTCGCGATCGAGCTTCCCGGCGTTGCGCTGGAGCACACCAACGTGGCATGCGATGTGGGCCGTGGATGCTCCGTGGCAGACCTTGAGGCCTTTTTCCGCGGCCTCGTAGAACCAGCTTGGGTTTATATCGTCGAGCAGCGCGAAGACAGCGTCGATCTGGTCTCTGGATGTGCGGTCGAGGGCTTGGAGAACCTCGGCGATTCGCTCCTTGGTCACTCCTTGCAGCGTGTTGGGTGGACGCTGGAGCTTTTTCGCTGTGATGTCGGAACGGAGTTTGTCTTCGAGTTTCATCGGACGCAATCGGAAAGGGTATTGCGCCCCTGGGGGTTGTGGAAGGAGTTTAAACTATTGCGCTTGCGAAAGGGATAATCGCCACGATGGGTAGGCAATCCTCAATGAGACGCGTGTCGTCGTTCATAGTCTGGTTGGCGCGGAGGTGCGCAGCAGGCGAGAGCAAATTGCTGGGCCGGCCAGGCAGCCAGGGCAGCCGCAGGGGAGTTTTAAGTGATGCTCACAGGCTTTGAAGGAGCTTCTGCCAAGCTTGCCGGTGTCGGGGTTGGATGTTCCAGGTATCGAGGTGCTCGCCAACTTTCTTGAGGAAGGTGATCCTGATGGCCTCGCCGCCGAGTGCGAGGACGCTGCGGGCCTGTCACCGCAATGTGCCCAGCGGCCTTCCGAGCTCGTTTGGGCAAGGCCGGTCCTGGTCTGGCGGGCGCGGACGAAAAAGCGTCGGGCACGCTCGAGGCTGGTGAGACTGGGCGCCGGGGTCAACGCGTTGACGAGTTCGACGCGTGAGAAGGGCGTCAGGCTGATGACCCGGATTAATTCCTTGCCGTTGGCTTTTCCACGGCTTAGCCGCACTCTTTGGCTTTGCGAGCGTATTGCTTATTTACAAAAAGCGCATCCGCCCAGCTTGCGAGGTTGTTTTGGTGGCGCATCTCATAGATCGACACGAGCAGGAAATCGCGGTCGGTGAGGTGGCGGAATACTTCGTCAAAGCGGGGCAGGTTCTTGTACAT
>Ga0194039_1001860_pt1 | contig 11084 bp, 20 predicted proteins | sample JunL228m_MetaG_FD_148679 | JGI IMG/M metagenome (GOLD analysis project Ga0194039, IMG submission 148679) | Anoxic zone freshwater microbial communities from boreal shield lake in IISD Experimental Lakes Area, Ontario, Canada - Jun2016-L227-8m | ecosystem: Environmental > Aquatic > Freshwater >...
GGGCTATTAAAAGACTCATCATCTTGTTTTGATGAAGGTTGGCGTCAAGCTGCTATGATTGCCATAGCATTAGTGCAAAGTAATTCAGAAGCTTCTGCATTAGATGTAGCTACTTTACTGGAAAGGAAATTATTAAAATGAAACTCGCTTATTTAGCATTTGGGTTTGTGTCGTTGACATGCAATGCGCAATCAGTTCAATATTCTAATCAATATGGTCAACCTATTGGCTCCTCACTCACTACAGGAACAACCACTATTTACTCAAATCAGTATGGTCAACCTGTCGCGACGGCAATAGCGCAACCTACTTTGCTTCAAACAGCATCAATGCCAACAATGCAGCCAATGATGTCATTGCCTGTTTTACAACCATTACCTACACTTTTGCCGCTTCCTATTTTAGGACAATAAAATGAATGAAGATATTTTTGCTAAAGTACGTGAGTTTCGTATGAAACTTAAACTTCCTATTGCAAACAAGCCAAAACTCTTAGATCCTGCTGATATTAGTTTTTATGCTCGGTTTTTAATGGAAGAACTAAGTGAACTAATGAAAGCGCATGAAAAGAAAGATTTAGTAGATGCTGCTGATGCGCTTGCGGATCTAGCTTACGTTACTATGGGTTGTGCGCATCATATGGGAATTGACCTACCTAGAATTTTAGATATTGTGCATGATGCTAATATGTGCAAGGAGCCTGGCACTACAAGTCGGGGTTATTTACAAGATGCGATCAAGCCTAGAGATTGGGTTGGGCCAGAGAATTCAATCGCATTAGAGCTACTTAATCAAAGCCGCTAAAGGAGATAGTATGAAGCATGAACATATTTGGACAGCAAGTGGGACAGACATCGAAGAACGTTGGACTAAAATTTATGGTTGGGTTCGACCTTCTGAACAGGCAGAATATCAAGCTAAATACAAGTATTATCAAGAACTTCCTTTACGTAAACTAGATGATCAAGCAAAAGTGGCATATGAAGCTGTTTTACGTAAAGCAAAAGTAGTGAGAATTAAATAATGCTATTTCGTGAACTAAAACCTAGACATTCCAGAACAAAGATGGCATCACGTCGCCGCCAATTCACCGAAAGATGGAATGCATTTAATCGGTATCATTCCTACAAAGCGCGTATTAAATATGGATTTTATTCAGTAACGCATTGGTGGAAAAAGAAAAGTAAAAATAATGTTTACTTTTAAACACTAACCATGGTATAATGTAAACACTTAACACTCAATTCAAAATACTAAATACAAGGATTCTATGAATATATTTTTCTTACATTCAAATGCTAAAATGGCTGCTATATTTCATTGCGACAAACATGTGGTCAAGATGATTATTGAATCAGCACAGCTCTTATCTACTGCTCATCATGAGCATGGTCATTCAGTAACATACAAGCCAACACATAAAAATCACCCATCTGCTATGTGGACTAGATCATCAAGATTACATTACAATTATGTTTATGACCTAGCTATTGGCCTATGCCATGAATACACTAAGCGGTATGGTAAAACACATGCATGTGAGTCTATTTTACGGAATGAACTAGCTACTCCTCCCGAAGCTTTAGTGTTTAATGGTTGGGTTAATCCTCCTCAATGTATGCCTGATGAGTGTAAAACAGATGACACCATACAAGCTTATCGCCAATATTATCGCCATAAGAAAAACATGATGGTAATGAAGTGGAATAAAGACTTAGCCTATGCCCCTGATTGGATGAATCATGCATAAATGGGATATGCGGTATTTATATTTGGCTAAGCATGTCTCCACTTGGTCAAGAGACCCATCCACTAAATGTGGCGCAGTAATTGTGGATAAACACAACCATGTAGTAAGTATAGGCTATAACGGGTTTCCTAAAGGTATTGAGGATCTTGATTCAAGACTTAAAGACAGACCAACAAAATTAGCAATGACAGTCCATGCCGAGCGCAATGCATTAATTTTTGCTAAACAAGATATTCATGACTGTGTTTTATACACTTATCCAATGCAATGTTGCAGTGAATGTATGTCTATGATGATACAAGCAGGCATCACAAGGCATGTAAGCACATCACATATGCCAGCTAAATGGCAAGATTCATTCTTAATTGCACAAGATATGATGTCTGAAGCAAAAATTAAATTCGATCGCTATACTCTAAAGGAACAATATGAATCTCTCTGAACTTATTAATCAACTTGTTGAAGTTAAAAATCAACGAGCTGATCTTGCGAACACTGATAGTGATCTATCAAAACAAGCAGCTGCTCTTGAATCTGATATTATGCATGTTATGTCAGAAGTTGGAACCACCAAGGCTGCATCAGATTCAGGGCATTCAGTAACAATGTCTAAAAAGTCAGTCCCTGTTATTACAGACTGGGATGCATTTTATGCATATGTGTCACAAACCAAAAGCTTTGATTTACTCCATAAACGCCTAAGCACTTTGGCATTTAAGGACCGCATTGAGCAAGGTGAACTAATCCCCGGTTCATCCACTACAGAATTATGGGGAATTAACTTAACTAAATCACGTAAATAAGGAACTAAAATGGCTAAGAACGAAATTGTAAACTATGAGTCAGAACTTGCTAAATTAGCAGAGCAAAGCATTGCTGCTGAAAAGAGTTCAGCTGGTATTTCATTTATCACCACTAGTGGCGGCATTATGAAGTATCGCGACAACCCTATTGCTTCAAATGCACTGGATGTTGTAGTGCTGGCTTCACCTATTGAGCGGTTGTATTACACATCACGGTATGATCCGGCTAATAATGCCCCTCCAACATGCTTTGCGCTAGGCGGCACAATTACAGGGCTTAAACCTAGTCCTTTGTCAGAAACACCTCAAGCTGAATCATGTGAGTCTTGCCCTAAGAACCAATGGGGTAGTGCTACAAACGGCGGTAAAGGTAAAGCATGCGCTGAAAAACGTCGCTTATTCATGATGACAGCAGATTCTATTGTCAACCCTGAATTAATCGCGGTTGGTGAAGTTGCTGCATTACGTATTCCAGTCACTAGTGTTAAAGGTTTTGCTACTTATGTGCAAACAGTAGCAGCTACCGTAAAACGCCCATTGGCTGGTGTAGTCACTAAAGTATCATTGGTGCCTGATGCTAAAACTCAGTTTAAGATTCAATTTACTTTTGTAAAAGCAATCGAAGACTTAGCAGTTGTTAAGGCATTGCTAGCTCGTGGTGACAAGGAAATGAGTAATGCAATTAATTCGCCTGATTTAGAAGAGATTGCAGATCCAGCTATTGCCGCATCATCAAAGTATTGATATGAACTATCAGAGAATCTACAATGAGCTAATATCTAATGCTCAAAATAGAAACAAGCCTAAAGGCTATGTGGAACAACACCATGTTATTCCACGGTCTTTAGGTGGCTCTGATAATTTAGACAACTTAGTTATATTAACTGCTAGAGAACACTTTATTGCTCATTATCTTTTAGCTAAAATTCATGGTGGTACACAATGGCTTTTTGTGCACATCATTAAAAAACAGCATGAAAAAAATGGTTACGTATGTAATGCAAGATTATATGAAATTGCCAAGAGTAAAAATGCAATAGCGATTGGCAACTTACACAAAGGCAAAAGTAAACCTGAAGGATTTGGGTTAAAGATTTCCAATGCTTTAAAAGGAAGAAAACGATCTAAAGAGCACCAAGATAAAATTACTGCAGCAAGAAAAGGACTTAAACTTAAGCCGGAAACAATTCAAAAAATGAAAAATTCAGGTGCAAGACGAGACTGTTTTAAAGGCAATAGACATACAGAAGAAGCTAAACAAAAAATCTCAGAAAGTGTGAAAAAAGCAGCTAAACTTCGTAAAGAACAGAAAGAACTAAACTCATGACAGACCCGATATTTTTAGATCTTGAAACAGAAGCCATCGGACCTAGGCCAGAGCAGTACCCGCCTAAGCCCGTTGGGCTTGCAGTACTTGATCGAACTAATCAATTCAAGTCGACTTATCATTCATTTGCGCATGACAGTAATAACAACTGCTCGTATGATGATGTCAGAAGACTACTAATTCGTATATGGGAATCAGGTAGGTCGATTTGCTTTCATAATGCTATGTTTGATATGTCAGTCATAGTTGAGAAATTTAACCTGCCTTTTATTTCGCCAGAAAGGGTTCATGACACACTAGTTCTGGCATTCTTACATGACCCATATGTACGAAGTTTAGCTTTGAAAGAGCTTTGTGTGGAGTGGTTAAACATACAGCCCGAGGAGAGAGACCAGCTATTTGAATGGCTCGTAGCTCATATACCTGAGGTGGCTAAAAAGCCAAAGACCGCTGGAGCTTACATAGCTAGAGGCCCAGCAGACCTTGTAGGAATGTATGCAGAGGCCGACGTTACATTAACAGCCAAGCTATGGGACTATACCTTATCAGTTAGAGAAAGTATGCCTGATGCCTATCTCAGAGAAATAGCTTTAATGCCTGTCTTATTAGAGAACTCTAAACTAGGCATCAGAGTAGACAGAGATGGGTTAACGGCATGCCTTGAAAAAGCAATGACTGACATAAAGCAATGCGAAGACTGGTTAAACAAATACTTCGATATTGATGGTATTAACTATAACTCTGGTGCTCAACTTATTCAAATCATTCAAGCTAAAGGCTGCTATGATAGTAGTAAGAAATGGCCTGCTAGTGATAAAGGAACTTTATTATCAGACAAAGACACTCTTGCAGATCTCATTACAGATCCAGATTTATCTTCCGTTCTAAGGCATCGAGATGTCTTGGTCAAATTAACCGGTACATACATAGAGCCATGGTTAGAGCAATCCGCTTTATCAGGTCGCATCTACACTGAGTGGAATACAGTTAGGGGTGAAGCTGGAGGTACTCGGACAGGTCGGTTATCGTCACGACCATCAATTCAGACAATGCCTTCACGGGGTCCGAAGACCCCACTGCCTTTAGAAATTCATGATCTTATTATACCTAAAGTAAGACAGTACATCCTACCAGATGAGGGTGACTCCATGATTGCATGCGATTACAATGCTCAGGAATTACGGTTATTTGCTTATTTTGAGGACGGAAAACTTAAAGAACAGTACATCAAAGACCCTAAAGCAGATCTTCACACATTTAGTAAGACTCTTATGAGTGAGAAACTAGGAAAGGATATTCCTCGGGATTACATTAAAACTCTCTCATTTGGAATCCTTTATGGTGCTGGACCTAAAAAGCTCAGTGAAATGCTAAAAATCCCCTATGCAGAAGCTAGAGAGCTGATGGACCTTTATAAATCAGAAGTTGCTACAGGTTTGTCAGGCATTAATGATGATCTTATGTCACGATACAGAGCTAAAATACCATTTAAGACTGTAGGTGGCAGACTAATCAAAGGTGAGCCGCCTAAGATTATTAAAGGCCGCTTAATGGAGTTCGGCTTTAAGTCATTAAACACACTTATTCAAGGCTCTGGCGCTGACATGGCTAAGAAAGCAATGATTGATTATGCAAATGCCGCTACTCATTCACGATTGTTATTGTCATTGCATGATGAGATAGTAATTTCATGCAAAAAAGGGTATGAAAAGCAGGAACTAAAAAAATTAGAATCAAGTATGGTAAATGCATTTAAGATGGATGTTCCGTTCATAGCAGAAGCTGTTGTCGGTAACAATTTCGCAGAAGTTAAATAGGAGATGATCATGGCAACTAAACAGAAGTCTAAAGTAGAAGAAGTAATAGAAGTAGAAGAACTTACTGCCCCTGACTTGATGCTAATTGGCAAAGATGCAGAGCTTACAGATATGATTTACGGTAAGCCGCTTAAGCCACAAGTCTTTAAATCTGATGTATTGCCTGAAGCAACAGATGAAATAGGTGGTGTGACTGACAATTTGCAATTGTTTATCAATACATACCAACCTGGTGAATTACTCAGTCGACGCATATTTAGAGAATTATTACTACAGTGCTTAAATGATTGGAAAGATAATGGCTGAGCAATCAGATTTTCAAAAACAGTTCTTTGCAAAAGGGACAGGTGGCACTTTATTCACGCAAAAAGAATTTGACACCGCATTGATTGATGCTAAAGCTGAGATCATGGCTATGGCAATTGAAGCTAGCAAAATGGCAGTTGTTGTAGAACGTGAAGCATGTGCAAAGATTGCGTATGATTTAGAGAATGAAACATACGGTAAAACAGATGATTTTAAATCTGTTATAGCAGAAGCCATTCTTAACCGCGTACCAAGTCAAAGACAATGACCATTCACTCATACTCCGCAGTAAAGATGCATGAGCAATGCGCTAGGAAATACAAATTCGTTCGTATTGATAAACTTCAAGATAGCTCAGGGGAAGCTGCCAATCGAGGCAAACTGATTCATGCGGAGATTGAGACCATTCTTAAAGGTGGTCTACCAATGCTCTCTGATGATATTGCATATCTTGATGATAAGTTAAGTCGATGGCTTAAACTTAAAGCTGCATCAGAGATGACAATTGCTATTGACAAAGACTGGAATGCTGTTCTTTATAGTGACCCTACCGCAATGTTTCGAGGCATCATCGACTTATACGTGGAAAATGGCCCTGAAGCTACAGTCATTGACTTTAAAACTGGAAAGCATCGTGATTATTCAGATCAAGTAACGGTCTATGCTGCGTTAATCTTAGCATGTAAGCCTGAAATAGAGTACGTTAAAACAGTCATTGAATTCATTGACCTTGCAAAGACTGATGAATACAAACTCATTACTAGAGCAGACTTGCCTGTATTACAGCTTAAGCTTAAAGGTAGACTAGAGAACGTGGAAAAAGATAAGATCTTTGCGCCTAATCCATCATTCTTGTGTAATTACTGCGCATTTAGCAAAAGTAAAGGCGGTCCGTGCAAGTGGTAAAAAAAGTCCTTGAGCGTGAGTTAGAGAGATTCTTCTCTGCGGAGTGTAAGCGCTTAAAACTTGTTTCAGTCAAACTGCATTTAAAGTTTAGCACAGGTTGGCCTGATCGGTTAGTCATTTTAAAGCACAATACGTTACTCTGGGTTGAGCTAAAGACACTAACTGGTAGACTATCACCAAGGCAAGAGCAAATACATATGATACTTAAAATGCACGACCATGTAGTTTTAGTCTTGCGAACAAAAGAGGAGATTACCAATGCTTTGGAGTCCGCATGAATATCAAAACAAGGCTGTGCAGTTCTTATTGGAAAATGGTTCAGGACAACTATGGCTTGACCCAGGGCTAGGTAAAACTAGTATTGTACTAAGCACCATTCAATATCTCAAAAATGCAGGTGCTATCAATAAAGTTTTAGTGGTTGCCCCTTTGCGCCCTTGCTATGCAGTTTGGCCGGTTGAGATAGAAAAGTGGGATAACTTTAAAGATTTATCAGTAAGCATCTTGCATGGTCCTCTGAAGAACAAGACAATACATGATAAATCAACCATTCATGTGGTTAACTTTGATGGTCTGGCGTGGTTGTCAGCCACCTTTAAGAAGCTCGGTGTTAAGTTACCTTATGATATGTTGGTGGTTGATGAGATAAGTTATTTAAAAAATACACGCACTCAAAGATTCAAATCATTAAGCCCTATGCTTGATCAGTTTACTAGACGTATTGGGTTAACTGGCTCCCCTGCATCAAATGGTCTCATGGATATATTTGGTCCTCAATTAGTAATTGACCGAGGAGCTACATTTGGTAAGTATGTCACGCACTTTAGAGCTAATTATTTCTACCCTACCGGCTATGGTGGTTATACATGGGCATTACAAAAAGATGCAGAAGATAGAATCTATAAGGCATTAGCAGACAAAGTATTAAGAATGGCTGCTGAAGATTATTTAGAGCTGCCTGAACTCATCACCAATAAAGTGTATGTCACACTACCTCCTGCCGCATTAAAAACATACAAAGAGCTTGAAGATAAACTCTTAACAGAAATTAGTTTAGGTCAAGTTACTGCATCAACAGCTGCGGTTGCGATTGGTAAATGCCAACAGATTGCCAATGGGTCAGTGTATGCAGACGGCTTAGAGCGTGACATTCAACACATACATGATGAGAAACTAAATGCAGTATCAGACATTGTAGAAGAACTTAGAGGTAAGCCTTGCATCATTGGGTATCACTTTAAGCATGATCTATTAAAGTTACAACAACTCTTTCCTTCAGCCCCAGTTATCGGCTCAGGTGTGACAGGCGATGAGCTTACAAAGATCATTAATGTGTGGAATGACGGTAAGACGCCTGTACTACTTGCGCACCCACAAAGTGCAGGTCACGGTTTAAACTTACAAGGAGCAGGCCATGCCGTTATCTGGTTTAGTAATACTTGGTCATTAGAAATCTATGAGCAGTTTATTAGACGTCTCTGGCGCCAAGGGCAAAGGAATAACATCATAGTGCACCAGATCATCGGTAAAGACACGATTGATGAAGCCATTGTAGATGCAATTAACAATAAAGACAAAACACAGCGTAAACTGATGGATGCTATAAAAGACTATGCTAATAAAAAAGAAGTGTTTACTATTTAGTAAACACATGGTACAATAAATAATGACTAACAAAGGAGCAAGAATGATAGACGACATGTATGTGTATATAGCAGCACCATTTTTTAATGAGCCGCAACTTAGACGAGTCGAAAATGTCAAAGACTTATTAACAGAAGAAAAACTTAAATACTTTAGCCCTAAAGACGAAAGTCTGTTTGTGCCAGGTGTAACAACACCTGAAGAAGTATTTGCAACTAATATGCGAGCACTAGATTGCACAACATTATTAGTATGCATTACAGATGACAAAGACACAGGTACTATCTTTGAAGCCGGTTGGTGTAATGCTAAAAACATTCCTATTATCTATCTCTGGACAACAGCTCAGAAGGGTCAAAAGTTTAACATCATGCTAGCAGCTTCAGGCTCTGTATGCAAATCATACGGCCAACTCCGCAAAGCATTACTTGATTTTAAAAAGAAAGGCGTCTTAAATCGTAAAGATTGGTCAGAAGATAGGACAGACTATGAATGATCTTGATTTTAACTTCTTCATCAATAGTTACTCATTAGAACACACCAAGCGCTACTCTATGAAACCCGTGGTGCACCCTGAGAGTGTCGCCACACATAGTTATTTTGTGGCCTTAGGGGTTTTAATGATGTCGAAGGACTATGAATTTGACGTGGATCTGGCATTAAAGATTGCCATTTGCCACGACCTAGCAGAGATGGAAGTTAGTGATGTTAACCACTTAGTTAAAAAGAACTTCCCTGCGGTTGCCATTGCACTCCAAGAAGCTGAAGAACAAATTGTACAGAATTTCCCCGATCAAGTTAAAGAGTACTGCCATCGATACCATGATGACTCCCCTGAAGCCTTAGTTGTACACTATTCGGATGCACTTCAATGTTTGCAATATGCAGACAATGAGATCAAGATGGGAAACAAAGGTTACATGGTAGATGTATACACCAATAGCGCAAAGCGCATGGCTGTGCTTGCGCATAAACTTGAGGCTTACAAAGTATGACAACGACTGATGATGTTTTGAAGCAGCGTGGCGCGATTTACGGTGATTTTTTTGAAGGTATAACATGTGAGGCACAACTCCTTTCGATTTTAGAAAATAGGTATCGGCAGCAATACAACGAACGCATGCCGCGTCATTACTATTTATACTTCTCAAAAATTGCCATGAAATTATCTAGACTGTCTATATCACCTGACCATATAGATAGCTGGACCGATATTGCGGGCTATGCCCGTCTCGTAGAAATACAACTAATTAAAGAACAACAACCAGAAGGAATTACAGATGCCAAAAGTACTGAAGTCACAAATGCCCCAGTTGCAACCTATGCACACAAACCTCAAGTTTGGGAAAAAGCCTGGTCCGATCCAATTCATGAATCAGCTGAAAGAGATAGACGTACAGATAGTACATGCCCCGACTGTGGCTGAGTTTAGAAAGACCATATCAGTCTTTTTACTGAACACATGGAATGACAAGATTCAATGGGATTTCCCACAAGATCAGATTGATCAAACCATTGATGAGCTATTTAAGTATGAATTACTGCCTACTGCGATGGAAACAATCAACATCACATGGTCTGTTAACGGCATGGATATGATTGACACAACGCACTTAATTCGTCATCGCTTATTTAGTTTTGCTGCTCAAGTCCATGGTGATAGAGACATGAGAGATGATAGAGTAATGGTTAAACCAGGAATCATGGCAAATGCAGACTATTTTGAACGCTATAAACAAATCACTACCATGGCTAGGGATTTGTATGTTGATATGCTTGACAGCGGTGCTGTTCACGGCCTTGATGCTCGTACAATTATGCCTCGCAATTTTGAGCATTTTTATATGGTTCGTTGTACAATTAAGGACCTTATTGGATACTGCGTTATGCGCGGTGATGAGCAAATCCAAACCACGGTAGACAACATTATTGCCATGAAGTTGTGGCTAGAAGTCCTTAAGAAGTACCCCTTCTTAAAAGACTTGGTTGACTTCCGTAAGTCTGATACTTTCTATCAACGCCAATGCGCTAAAGGCAAGACAAACATCTTCCCGCCTAATGCAAAGAATGATAATTTTGATTGGTGCGAAGAGCAGTTCTACCACACTCAAGGTCGTGATGAGTATGCAGGCAGTGAATCCTATTTAGCTATTCGTGAGGATTTGCTAAAACAGATTGATGCTATTGATAAGAGGCACATATATGACTAAGCACTGGAATGAGACTAAACATGATCTTAGTTTAATGACCAAAGCTCAACGATTTAATTACTTTAAGTATTTTAGAACGCATCGACCGCGATGGTCCGATACTCTCATGGATGCTTTATACTTAGTTGCTGTTGATCTGCATACGCAATCTTATGCAGCCAAGTTATTTGGCATGCATAAACAAGAGGTTAATCGAGCTGTTAAAAAGTACCAGGTTTACTTAGGCGGATAAAGTTTTTCATACCCATATTTGCCTAGTTCATAGGCAGCGAGAGGTGCTTGTAACGCTAAGCCGGCACCTCTTGTGTATGGAGTAGGTAT